>Ga0136614_10000325_pt1 | contig 22432 bp, 19 predicted proteins | sample AntDrymUQ2792106_2_FD_106643 | JGI IMG/M metagenome (GOLD analysis project Ga0136614, IMG submission 106643) | Polar desert sand microbial communities from Dry Valleys, Antarctica - metaG UQ279 (21.06) | ecosystem: Environmental > Terrestrial > Soil > Desert | place: Antarctica: Dry Valley... | reverse complement strand
CGCTACACCGAGGACTGGCAGGAGTACGTCACCCGGCAGGCCCGCTGGGTCGACTTCGACAACGACTACAAGACGCTCGACACCGACTACATGGAGTCGGTCATGTGGGCGTTCAGGTCGCTGTGGGACAAGGGGCTGATCTACGAGGGCTTCCGCGTTCTCGCCTACTGCTGGCGGTGCGAGACCCCGCTGTCGAACGCCGAAACCCGGCTCGACGACGTGTACCGGCCGCGCCAGGACCCGGCCAGCACAGTCTGGTTCGAGCTCGAGACCGGCGAGCGGGCGCTCGCATGGACGACCATGCCGTGGACGCTCGTGCCCAACACCAACCTGGTCGTCGGCGAGGACATCGAGTACGCGGTGATGTTGCTGCCGGACGGGCACCGCTACCTACTCGGGGCCGGGCTGCTCGACCGCTACGAGCGGGAGCTCGAGGGCGCGACCCGGGTCGACACGGTGCGCGGCAGCGACCTGGTCGGCAAGCGGTACACGCCGCCGTTCGACTACCTGACCGAACGACTGGCCGACGTGCCAGCGGCGTACACCGTGCTGGCCGGCGACTTCGTGTCGACCGAAGAGGGCACTGGGATCGTGCAGGTCGCGCCCGCACACGGCGAGGACGACTTCAACGTGTGCACCGCCGCTGGTGTTCCGGTGGTCGTCACGGTCGACGACCAGGGCCGTTTCACCTCGCTCGCCTCCCGGGTCGAAGGGCAGCAGGTCTTCGAGGCCAACCGGGCGCTCCTGCGAGAGCTCCGGGAGCAGGGGCGGCTGTTCCGGCTGGACAGCTACGAGCACCCGTACCCGCACTGCTGGCGTTGCGACAACCCGCTGATCTACAAGGCGGTCACGTCCTGGTTCGTCGAGGTGACCAAGCTCAAGACCCGGATGCTCGAGCTCAACGAGCAGATCGAGTGGGTGCCCGGACATGTCAAGGACGGCTCGTTCGGCAAGTGGCTGGCCAACGCGCGGGACTGGTCGATCAGCCGCAACCGCTACTGGGGCAGCCCGATCCCGGTGTGGCGGTCCGACGACCCGGCGTACCCCCGGACCGACGTGTACGGCTCGCTCGACGAACTGGAGCGGGACTTCGGTCCACATGGCTTCGGCCGGATCGAGGACCTGCACCGACCGTATGTCGACGAGCTCACCCGGCCCAACCCTGACGACCCCACCGGCCGGTCGACGATGCGGCGGGTGCCGGAGGTGCTCGACTGCTGGTTCGAGTCCGGGTCGATGCCGTTCGCCCAGGTGCACTACCCGTTCGAGAACGCGGACTGGTTCGAGCACCACTACCCGGGCGACTTCATCGTGGAGTACATCGGCCAGACCCGGGCGTGGTTCTACACGCTGCACGTCCTGGCGACCGCGCTGTTCGACCGGCCCGCGTTCCAGTCCGCCGTCGTCCACGGCATCGTGCTCGGCTCCGACGGGCGCAAGATGAGCAAGAGCCTGAGCAACTACCCCGACGTGACCGGGGTTTTCGACCAGCACGGCTCCGACGCGATGCGCTGGTTCCTGATGAGCTCGCCCGTTCTGCGCGGGGGCAACCTGATCGTGACCGAGCACGGGATCCGGGACGGGGTGCGCCAGGTGCTGATCCCGATGTGGAACGCGTGGCACTTCTTCGCGCTCTACGCCGACGCAGCCTCGTACGAGGCGCGTTGGCGCACCGACTCGCCGCACGTGCTCGACCGCTACCTGCTGGCCAAGACGCACGCTCTGGTGGTCGACCTCGGCGAGCGGATGGACGCGTTCGACATTGCCGGGGCATGCCAGGCCGTGCGCGAGCACGTGGAGATGCTGACCAACTGGTACGTCCGTCGGTCCCGGCAGCGGTTCTGGGACGGCGACCCCGCGGCGTTCGACACGCTGTGGACCGCGTTGCAGGTGCTCTGCAGGGTGGCGGCTCCGTTGCTGCCGCTCACCGCCGAGTCGGTGTACCGCCGGCTCACCGGCGAGCGCAGCGTGCACCTCACCGACTGGCCGGACGCGAAGGAGCTGCCCGCCGAACACGACCTGATCGCGGCGATGGACGCCGTCCGCACCGTGTGCTCGGTCGTGCTCGGGCTGCGCAAGGCCGACGGGCTGCGGGTGCGTCAGCCACTGCAGCGGCTGGTCGTCGCCACCGCGGATGCGGCCGCGCTCGACCCGTACCGCGAGCTCATCGGCGCCGAGGTCAACGTCCGCGAGGTCGTGCTGGCCACTCCCGACAGTGCCGATGTCGCAGTCATCCAGCGGCTGGTGGTCAACCCGCGTGCTGCCGGCCCGCGCCTGGGCAAGGACGTCCAGACCGCGATCAGTGCCGCCAAGGACGGCGACTGGGCCGTGCACGACGATGGCAGGGCCAGCGTCGGCGGCATCGCGCTGGAGCCGGGGGAGTTCGGGCTGGAGACCGCGGTCGAGGGCGCAGCCGACCACTCGGAGGCGTCGGGCATGCTGCCGTCCGGCGGGTTCGTCGTCCTGGACACCTCGGTCACCGGCGACCTGGCGGTCGAGGGGGTCGCCCGGGACCTGATCCGCATCGTCCAGCAGGCCCGCCGCGCCGCCGGGATGGCGGTCTCGGACCGGATCCGGCTCGGCATCGACGGTGGCGAGGACGTCACCGAGGCGGCCGACCGGCACCGCGAGCTGATCGGCCGGGAGACGCTGGCCACCGACCTGGAGCTGGGCACCGTGCCGGCCGACTACTTCGTGGACTCGGTGGTGGGCGACGGGTTAGCGGTCCGGGTCACGGTGCAGCACGCGCGCTGAATCTGGGGATCCGCCCGATTTCTGCATTCTGCTTCGGACACCTCCCTGCGTGGCCCACACTGAGCCAGTTGTTGGAGGTGGGGCGGGAGAGGACCAGGTCGCTCGTGGACGAGGCTGCCCGGTTGTGGCATGTGACGGTCACCGTCGCCGGCACGGAGCACGACCGCGATGTGGTGCGCACGGCGATGGTCCGGCTGGCCGAGGAACGCCCGTTCCTGCACGCGCTCCGCTATGCGCCGGACCGGGCCGAGATCCGGTACTGGGAGGAGGCCGAGAACATGCTCGACGCCGCCTCGCTGGCGCTGCGGGTGTGGAGCGAGCACCGCGACACCGCCGGGCTGCCGAACTGGGAGGTGGTCGGCCTCGAGGTGCTGGAGCGGGAGGCCTTCCAGCGCCGGACGCACGAGCCGGCGCTGGCCATCGGGCTGCACAAGCCCACCCCGCAGCCCTTCTGACCGTCCCAACCCGCGGTGCGTTTGCCACGTAAACGCGGCAAGCCGCCCCCTTGCGGGGTGAATCCCCCGCGCAAAGGGGCACATTGCCGCGCAAGGACTCGGCGGTCGGGATCGCGCTGACCCGCTAGGTTTGGTCCGTGATCACCGCGGTCGTACGTGCAGCCGAGGAGGAGCAGCTGCGCGACATCGCCGTCGCCCCGCTCTGGATCGGCATCGGCTGCCTCGCGGTGTTCGTCATCTTGCTGGTCGGCCTGCTCATCTATGGCAAGGGCCGCCCACACACGTGAGTGGACGCGCAGCTGTCTGACCAGGACTTCGCCCCCCGCCGGCGCCGGGTCGGGGTGATGGGCGGCACCTTCGACCCCGTCCACCACGGGCACCTGGTCGCCGCCAGTGAAGTGCAGTCGTGGTTCGCGCTCGACGAGGTCGTCTTCGTCCCGACCGGCCAGCCCTGGCAGAAGGACGACCGACGGGTGGCGCCGGCCGAGCACCGGTACCTGATGACGGTGATTGCCACCGCCTCGAACCCCCGGTTCTCGGTGAGCCGGGTAGACATCGACCGCGCCGGCCCGACGTACACCATCGACACCCTGCGCGACCTGCACCGGACCGCGCCCGACGACGAGCTGTACTTCATCACCGGCGCGGACGCGCTGGCGCAGATCCTCACCTGGCGCGACGTCGACGAGATCTTCGAGCTCGCGCACTTCGTCGGCTGCACCAGGCCCGGTCACCAGCTGGACGAGTCGGCGCTGCAGGGCCTCCCGGAGGACCGACTGGCGGTGGTCGAGATCCCAGCGCTCGCGATCAGCTCCACCGAGTGCCGTACGCGAGTCGCGAAGGGCGAGCCGGTCTGGTACCTCGTGCCCGACGGCATCGTCCAGTACATCGCGAAGCACGGCCTCTACGGAGCTGTGAGCCCGTGACCGCGACCCAGCAGGCCCTCGACCTCACCGCTGCCGCCGCCACGGCCGCCGCCGACAAGCGGGCCGGCGAGATCGTGGCGTTCGACGTGTCGGAGCAGCTGGTGATCACCGACGTGTTCCTGATCTGCTCGGCGGCCAACGACCGCCAGGTGCGTGCGGTCGTCGACGCGGTCGAGGACCGGCTGCTCGAGCTGGGGACCAAACCGGTGCGCCGCGAGGGGGAGCGCGAGGGTCGCTGGGTGCTGCTGGACTTCGGCGACCTCGTCGTTCATGTGCAGCACTGGGAGGAGCGCGCCTACTACGCCCTTGAGCGGATCTGGCGGGACTGCCCCGCGGTGCCGCTGCCGGCGGAGGTGTCGCCCGGGTGAGCCGGCAGCTGGTGCTGTGGCGGCATGGCCGTACCCGGTGGAACGCCGCCGGCCGGGCGCAGGGACAGACCGACATCGGCCTGGACGACCTCGGCCGTGCGCAGGCTGCCGCGGCGGCGCCGATCCTTGCGTCGCTCGGACCCACCGCGATCGTGTCCAGCGACCTGAGCCGGGCGGCGGACACCGCCGACGTGCTGGCCAAGCTCACCGGGCTGGTCGTGACCCGCGACCCGGCGCTGCGCGAGATCCACTTCGGTGAGCGCGAGGGCCTGACCTTGGCCGAGTCGTACGAGCGGTTCCCTGATGAGATGAAGCGCTGGTGGGCAGGTGAAGACGTGCGCATCCCCGGGGGCGAGACCAGGTCCGAGACCGCCGAGCGGTTCTCGGCCGCGCTAACCGGGTACGTCGAGACGATGGGCGTCAACGACACCGTGATCGTGGTGTCGCACGGCGGTGCGATGCGGGTCGGGGCGTGTCGCTTCCTCGGTCTGCCTCGGGAGACCTGGCCGGTGCTCGGCGGGTTCGACAACTGTCACTGGGCCTGGCTCTCCGAGGGTCGACGGGGCTGGAGGATCGAGGCGTGGAACGTCGGCGGGCTGCCGCCAGAGCTCGAAGCCGGGGACCGGGCGCCCGGCTGAGTTCGGCTATGCTGGCGCGGCTTCCCCGGGGCTGTGGCGCAGTTGGTAGCGCACCTGCATGGCATGCAGGGGGTCAGGGGTTCGAGTCCCCTCAGCTCCACGTGGACCTCATCGAGCAGCACCGACTCAGCCTCGACCAGTGGCGCCGGACCGTCGAGTCGGTCGGCCCGCAGGACTGGCACGCTCCCACCCCGTGCTCGGAGTGGAACGTGCGCGACCTGGTCAACCACGTTGTCGGCGAGGATCGGTGGACCGGCCCGCTGATGGAGGGCCGCACGATCGCCGACGTCGGGGACGCGCTCGACGGGGACCTGCTCGGCGCCGACCCGAAGGTGTCCGCCCGCGCGGCAGCCGACGAGGCGGAGACGGTGGTCGCCGAGCGGTTGCCAGCCGACCCGGTGGTGCACCTGTCGTACGGCGACGAGAAGGCCGCGGAGTACGTCGCCCAGCTGGTCGCGGACCACCTGATCCATTCGTGGGACCTGGCGGCCGCGGTGGGCGCGGGCCGGGAGCTCGACCCGGGGCTGGTGGACGAGGTGGCCCGCTGGTGGGCCGACCGCGAGCACCTGTACCGGTCCGGTGGGATGGTGGCCGACCGGCCAGATGTCACTGCCGACAGCCCCCAGGACCGGCTGCTCGTCGCTGGCGGTCGCGACCCGAGCTGGTCGGCCGGCTGAGCGCCGCTCAACGCGACCTGTCACCGTCCTACGGCGGGTAGAACGCCGTAGCGCAGTGACAAGTCGCGGGGGTTGGCGGCCGCCAGCGCTTAGGGTGGCGGCCCATGACCACGACACCCGGTCAGCCCGGCCAACAGCCCGGCCAGCAGCCCGAAGAGCAGCCCGGCCAGCAGCCCGGAGAGCAGTCCGGCCAGCCAGCGCAGCCGACCCAAGCGGACTGGACCCAGCAGCTCCCGCCCACCGAACCGGGACCAGTCGGACCCTGGCCAGCGCCTCCGGAGGGACAGGGCGCTCAGCCCGCGCACCCGGAACGCGACGAGTCGGTGCCGCCGGTCACCCCGCAGGCCAGGGAGCAGGCCAGCCCACCGAGAGAGCCGCTACTCGGCTCGCTGCTGGCCGCGGTCGGCTTGCTCGGCGCCGGCATCGGGGTCGGGACCGGGTTGGTGGCCGCGTCGCTGTTCCCCCGACCCAACCTCTCGGCCGCGGCCGCCATCGACCGCGACTTCAACTGGCCCGCGTTTGTCGTCGTGCTCGGCGTGATCATCGCCCTTGTCCTGCTCACCGTTGCCGGCCGGCTGCTGCTGCTCACCGAGAGCCGCGCCGCTCGCGCCTTCACCGGTGGCGCTGCCGGCCTCGCCGCCGGCAACCTCGGGATACTCGTCGGCCTCCTGCTGGACGACGCGGACGCGACCGGCTACCTGGTCGGGCTGACCATCGCCGCTGCCGGCGCCGCTGCGTACGTCTGGCTGCGGTCCGCGCCGCCGATCGCGGCCGTCGTCATCGGCGGCCTGGTGATGGCGGGGACCTTGTTAGGCGACACCGTCAGCTCCGAGGACGACGCCGGGCTGGCGGTCGGGATCGGGCTGGTTGTGTACGGCGTGGCGGTCGCCGCCGCTGGCTGGCTGCTCCCGACCCGGCACACCTCCGCGATGCTCGGCGGGATCATCGCGCTGGCCGGCGCCCAGCTGGTGATCGTGCTCGGGTTGGTCTCTCAGTTCGTCGGGGACATCGCGGCCGGCATGTCGGGCGAGCAGGCACCGCCCGGGGCGGACCCCACCCTGGACGTCGCGGTGGCGATGGTGCTCGGCCTGCTGGTCTGCGCCGGCCTGCTGGCGCTGTTCGCCTGGACGAGGTTCACCGGGTACGCGGTCCTCGGTGTCCTCGGCACGGTGCTGCTCGGGTGGAGCGGCATCTTCGGGCTGGACCTCGACTCGCCGCTGCGCTGGTCCGCCGGCATCGGCGCGGTCGCGCTGATCGGCGCCGGCGCGGCCGTTGCGGTCCAGTCGCTCGGCGGGGCGGTCAGGCGCCGGGGCTCGCGGGCTGGGACAGGTCGACCCCCCGAGCGCTGAGCAGGGCCCGAACCGGCTGGCTGGGGAGCGCGTCCGCGTGATCCAGCGCTCCCGGGTCCACCTCGCCTCGGGCCTGCTGCCACCAGTCGATGTTCGGCGCCGCCGCGCGATAGTCGTCCGACTCCTGCCAGTGCGACCACGCCGATGTCGCCGTCAGCACGGCCGCGTCCTGCTCCTGCTCGAGCAGCCGTACGTCACCGCGGAACCGGCGCCCGCCGGCCGATCGGGCGATGCCCTGCCACACCCGACGCAGCAGGTTGGAGATCCGGAAGCCGAGCCGCATCGGGTCGTGCCGGGTTGCCGGTGAGCCGGTGTCGAGGAACCCCGACACCCGGTCGAGGTCGAACAGCAGCCCCCGCCGGTGCGCCTCGACGATCATCCAGAGCAGCGCGGTGTCACACAGGCCGGTCTCGCGGTAGGCGCCGCCGCCGACGTCGGAGTGGTCGCCCTCGAACCACACCTGCTTCACCCGGTCCGGCTCCTCGGCGCTCGTCTGCCTGTCCCACAGGCACGGCTCGAAGACCCGGCGGCGCTCGTCGATCGCCAGCGCCTGCCGCGCCGTCCGTACGGCGCTGCTCAGCCTGATGTCGTGGAACTGGTGCCGCTTCTTGAACGGGCCGGGGACGCCGAGGGCGCCGACGGTGTCGAAGACGCCGAGGAACTGGATCGACACGGACGTGCGGCAGTGCTCTCGGCTGAACGCGGTGTCGAGAGACTCGTCCTCCTGCTCGCGGTAGCGGGTTACCGCCTCGTCGATCCGGTCCAGCCGGTCCGGCCGCAGCAGCCCGATCCGGCCGACCATCCCGCCCAGGCTGCGCGCCGTGAACGCGCCGCGGCTGAACCCGAAGACAAAGATCTCGTCGCCGGCCTCGTAGTTCAGCGCCAGGAACTGGTAGCCGTCGACGACGTTCGCGAGCAGCCCGAACCCGAACGCCCCACCCAGCCAGCGGTCCACCGGGTAGCGGGTTCCGACACCGCCCACGTAGTGCACGACCTGGTCGACCTCCGGGGGCAGCTCCCGCGTCTCGACCGAGCGGGCGATCTTGGCGACGTTCGACACGTACGGGCTGCGCGCGCCGTTCCAGGTGCCGTCGCAGCACACGACCAGCCGCTTCACATAGGCATCGTCGCAGGTTCGGTGCGGTACCCTCGGGATGTGCGTACAGACCTGCTGCTTGGCCAGCCGCGCTGACCGCGACCGACGGCAGCGCGGCGACCCCTCACGCCTGAGGGGTTTTTTCATGCCCGAGCGACAAGCGGCAAGGAGACTCGCGTGACCAGCCCGGAGACCACGACCTCGTACGACGTGCACGCCGTGCAGGACAAGTGGCGCGCGGTCTGGGACCGGCTCGAGCCGTTCGGGGTCGTCGACGACGGCTCACGGGAGCGCCGCTATGCGCTGACGATGTTCCCGTACCCCTCCGGCGACCTGCACATGGGTCACGCCGAGGTGATGGCGATCCACGACATGCTGGTACGCCACTGGCGGATGCGCGGATACGACGTGCTCAACCCGATCGGATGGGACTCGTTCGGGCTGCCGGCCGAGAACGCCGCGATCCGGCGCGACGAGCACCCCGCCGTGTTCACGTACGGCAACATCGAGACGCAGGCCGAGTCGCTGCGCCGGTACGCGGTGAGCTTCGACTGGTCCCGGCGGCTGCACACCTCCGACCCGGAGTACTACCGCTGGACCCAGTGGCTGTTCCTGCGCTTCCACGAGCGCGGGCTGGCGTACCGGCGAGCCAGCTTCGTCAACTGGTGCCCCAACGACCAGACCGTGCTGGCCAACGAGCAGGTCGTCGCCGGGATGTGCGAGCGGTGCGGCGCCGCGGTCACCAAGCGCGAGCTGACCCAGTGGTACTTCCGCATCACCGAGTACGCGCAGCGGCTGCTGGACGACATGGCGCCGCTCGAGGGGCGCTGGCCCGAGCGGGTGCTGACGATGCAGCGCAACTGGATCGGCCGGTCGGAGGGCGCGTTCATCGACTTTCCCATCGAGGGCGCCGTCGAGGGGCGGGACGAGTCGCTGCGGGTGTTCACCACCCGGCCGGACACCGTGTTCGGTGCCACCTTCATGGTGGTCGCCCCGGAGTCCAGCCTTGCCGGCGAGCTGGTGCGCCCGGAGCAGCGGGAGGCGTTCGACGCGTACCTGGAGCAGACGCAGCGGGCGACCGAGATCGAGCGGCTGGCGACCGAACGGCCGAAGACCGGCGTGCCGTTGGGCTCGTACGCGGTCAACCCGGCCACCGGGGACCGGATCCCGATCTATGCGGCCGACTACGTGCTGGCCGAGTACGGCACCGGCGCGATCATGGCCGTGCCCGGCCAGGACCAACGCGACTGGGAGTTCGCCGAGGAGCACGGCCTGCCGATCGTGCGGACGGTGCAGCCTCCCGACGGGTTCGACGGTCAGGCGTACGTTGGTGAGGGCCCGGCGGTCAACTCGGCCAACGCGGAGCTGAGCCTGGACGGGCTCGACGTGGCCGGCGCCAAGGCTCGGATCACCGAGTGGCTGGTCACACGCGGCAGTGGCGAGGCAACGGTCAACTTCCGGCTGCGGGACTGGCTGCTGAGCCGGCAGCGCTACTGGGGTGCGCCGATCCCGATCGTGCACTGCCCGGAGTGCGGGGAGGTGCCGGTGCCGGACGACCGGCTGCCGGTGCGGCTGCCCGACCTGCGCGGCGCGGACCTGGCGCCGCGAGGCGTCTCGCCGCTGGCGTCGGCCGAGGACTGGGTACGCACCTCCTGCCCGCGCTGCGGCGGCGATGCCGAACGGGACACCGACACGATGGACACCTTCGTCGACTCGTCGTGGTACTACCTGCGCTACTGCTCGCCCGACCACACCGAGAGTGCGTTCGACCCCGATGCGGTCCGGCGCTGGATGCCGGTGGTCCAGTACGTCGGCGGGGTCGAGCACGCGATCCTGCACCTGCTGTACAGCCGGTTCTTCACCAAGGTGCTGCACGACATGGGGATGGTCGACTTCGTCGAGCCGTTCAGCGCGCTTCTCAACCAGGGTCAGGTGATCAACCAGGGTCGCGGGATGAGCAAGTCTCTGGGCAACGGTGTCGACCTGGGTGAGCAGATCGACCACTACGGGGTGGACGCGGTCAGGTTGACGCTGCTGTTCGCCGGACCGCCGGAGGAGGACATCGACTGGGCGGACATGTCGCCAGGCGGGTCGCTGCGCTTCCTGCAGCGCGCCTGGCGGCTGGCGCACGACGTCGGCTCCGAGGTCGGTGCGCCGGCGGCGGGCGGCGACCGGGCATTACGGCAGACCACGCATCGCACGGTCGACGAGGTCGACGGGCTGCTCGACGAGCACCGATTCAACGTCGTCGTGGCGCGGGTGATGGAGCTGGTCAACGCCACCCGCAAGGCGATCGACTCCGGGCCTGGACCGGCCGACCCCGCCGTACGCGAGGCGGCCGAGACCGTCGCGATCCTGCTCAGCCTGATCGCCCCACACACCGCCGAAGAGATGTGGGAGGCGCTGGGCCACGAACCGAGCGTCGCCTGGCTGCCATGGCCGGACGTGGACCCGGAGCTGCTGGTCCGCGAGTCCGTCACGTGCGTCGTCCAGGTCCAGGGCAAGGTGCGCGCGAGGCTGGAGGTTTCTCCCGACGTCGCCGCCGACGAGCTGGAGCGGCTGGCGCTGGCCGACCCGCAGGTGCAGCGGGTGGTCGGCGGGCGCGACGTGCGCCGGGTGGTCGTACGGGCGCCGTCGCTGGTCAACGTCGTCGTCTGACATGGCGAGCTCTGGTCGCAGCGTCGCGCTGGTCACCGACTCGACCGCGTCGCTGCCGGCCGAGGTGGTCGCCGCGCGCGCCATCGTCGTGGTGCCGCTGCAGGTCGTCGTGGGGGCGCGGTCCCTCGACGAGGGCTCCGAGGCGACCAATGAGACGGTCGCTCAGGCGCTGAAGGCGTTCGAACCAGTCTCCACGTCGCGGCCGGCGCCTGAGGCGTTCGTGTCGGCGTACGAGGCGGCGGTCCGGTCCGGTGCCGAGTCGATCGTGGCGGTCCACCTCTCGGCGCAGCTGTCGGGCACATACGACTCGGCTGTCGCCGCTGCCGCCAGAGTCGACGTCGACGTGACAGTCGTCGACAGCGCCCAGATCGGACTGGCGACCGGGTTTGCCGTCTTGGCGGCTGCGGCGGCGCTCGACGACGGTGCGGACGCAGCCGGCGCCGCCGCTGCCGCGTCCGCTGCCGCAGCGACCACCCGTTCCTTCTTCTATGTCGACACGCTGGAGTACTTGCGACGCGGCGGGCGGATCGGCGCCGCAGCCGCGCTCGTCGGGGCCGCGCTCGCCGTCAAGCCGCTGCTGACCGTCCGCGCCGGACGGGTCGAACCGCTGGAGAAGGTGCGCACCACCGCCAAGGCGCTCGGCCGGATCGAGGAGCTGGCGGTCGAGGCGGCGGGCGACGGGCCGGTCGCGGTCGGGGTCCAGCACCTGCAGGCCAACGCCGCGGCGGCGGCGCTCGCGGCCAAGTTGCGGCACCGGCTGCCGCAGGCGGACCCGGTCTGGGAGCGGGAGGTCGGAGCGGTGGTCGCCGCGCATGTGGGTCCCGGCGCGCTTGCCGTGGTGGTGGCGCCCTACGCCTGAGCTCGTCGTCCACAGGTGATGCCCGCGCCCCGGCCATCACGCGACGAACCCACCTAGCGTCCGGACATGGGGCTGCTGCGACCCGACCCGCCGACCCGTGGGCGCGACCGCGAGGTCGTCCGCGTCCGGCGTCGGCTCGCCCAGCTGGCCGGGCAGCTGGACGCCCAGCCCAGGGCAGAGCCGGTGACCGAGCCCGAGCCGACCCCACCGTCGGGTCGACACCGGGCGCCGGCGTTGCCCGGACCGGCTCGGGCGGCAGGCGCCGTCGCCGATCGCGGTGTCACCGGGCAGCACGTCGCGGTGGTGGGGCTGCTGGTGGCCGCGCTGGTCACCGGGGCAGCCTGGTGGGTGCTGGACGCGCGGCCGCAGACGAGAGTCGCCACCCCGCAGCCGCTCTCCCCACCCGCGAGTCCCGTGGGCACGCCGCCCGCCGGCACGGCGACGGGGCCGTCGGTCGGCCCCGCCCCCACCGCGCCCGGGGAGCCGGCCGAAGCAACGGTCGTCGTGGACGTCACCGGCCGGGTGCGCAGTCCGGGTCTTGTCACTCTGCCCGCGGGGTCCCGGGTCGCGGACGCGCTCGAGTCGGCCGGCGGCGTGCGCCCGCGGGTCGATCTCAGCACCCTCAACCTGGCCCGGCTGGTGGTCGACGGCGAGCAGATCCTGGTCGGCGTACAGGCCGCCCCTTGGCCGTCCGGAGATCCACCGGCCACTTCGACGGTGCCGGGCGTGCCGGTCGCGCCGGTCGACCTGAACACCGCGACGATGGTCGAGCTGGAGACGCTGCCCGGCGTCGGACCGGTCACAGCCCAGTCCATCCTCGACTGGCGGGTCGCCAACGGTGGCTTCACCACGGTGGACGAGCTGCTCGAGGTGGACGGGATCGGCGAGGTGACGCTGGCGGACCTGCGCGACCTGGTGACGGTGTGACCGGGTGCCGGCGCCTGGCACCGACCACCGGCTGGTCGTGCCGGTGCTGGCTGCGTGGTCGAGCGCCGCCTGGTTCCTCGGTGCCTCGGGACCCGTCGGCCTGACGGCCGGTGCCGTGCTGTTGGCGGTCGCCGGTCTGGCCGCGCAACGGAGCTGGCACCGGGCAGGGATGGCCCTGCTCGCTGCCGGTGCCGGCGCGGTTGCCGCCGGGCTGCAGGTCCTGCTCGCGGGTGCCGGCCCGCTCCCGGAGCTGGCCGCCGAGCGCGCGGTGGTGACCGCCGACGTGGCGCTCACCGGCGACCCCAGGCTGGTGGCCGGCGCATTCGGGGAGCAGGTAATCGTCGAGGCGACGGCGCACACTGTCACCGGCCGCGGCCGTACGGTCGACGGGCGGGCGCCGGTGCTGCTGTTCGCGCCCCCGTCGACAGGGTTGCTCGACGTGCCGCTGGGCGGCCGGGTCGACGTGGTGGCCAGGCTGGCACCGGCCGACTCAGCGGAGCACGGCGCATGGCTGCTGGTGAGCCGGCTGGACGGAGCGTCCGCGCAGCCCGGGTGGTGGTGGGACGCCGCCGCGGGAGTGCGCGCCGGCGTCGACGACGCCGTTGATGCGCGCGGGCAGCCGGGGCAGCTGTTGCCGGCGCTGGTAGTGGGCGACGACAGCGGGCTGGCCTCGGCGGTTGCCGACGACTTTCGGGCCGCCGGGCTCACCCACCTGCTGGCGGTGTCGGGGACCAACCTCACCCTCGTCCTCAGCGCCGTGCTGCTGGCCGCGCGTGCGCTGGGGGCGCGCGGGCGCGGGCTGGTCGTCGTCGGGCTGCTCGGCGTCGTCGGCTTCGTGCTGCTCGCCCGACCGGAACCGAGCGTGCTGCGGGCGGCGGCGATGGGTGTGGTCGCCCTCGTCGGGTTGACCTCCGGCGACCGGCGTCGCGGCCTGCGCGCGCTGGGGGTCGCCGTGCTCGTTCTGCTGCTCGTCGACCCGTGGCTGTCGCGGTCGGCCGGCTTCGTGCTCTCGGTGCTGGCGACAACGGCGATCGTGGTCGTCGCACCGGGGTGGCGGGACGCGCTGTGCCGGTGGCTGCCGCGCTGGGCGGCCGAGGCGTTGGCCGTCCCGTTGGCGGCGCAGCTGGCCTGCACGCCGGTCGTCGCCGCGATCTCCGGCAACGCGTCGGTTGTCGGGGTTCTGGCCAACATGCTGGCCGCGCCGGCGGTCGGACCCGCCACGGTGCTGGGACTGGTTGCCGGGGTGGTGGCCGCCGGCTGGGCCGAGGCCGGGCAGCTGGTCGGCTGGCTGGCGGTCGGCCCGGCGTGGTGGATCGTCACGGTTGGACGGGTCGCCGCCGGGCTGCCCGGCGCCAGCCTGGAGTGGGACACCGCCCCCGCATCGATCGGCGTGCTCGCCGGTGTCTGCCTCCTGCTCGCGGTCGCGGCCCGGTGGGTGCTGCGCCGGCGGGCGGCGCTGCTGGTGGCCATCGCGCTGCTGGTCGTCTCCGTGCTGCGGCCGCTGCCCACGCTGGTGCCCACGCCGGGCTGGCCGCCATCGGACTGGGTGCTCGTGGCCTGCGACGTCGGTCAGGGCGACGCGTTGGTGCTGGCCGCGGGGGAGTCGACCGCGGTGCTGGTCGACGTCGGCCCGGCGTCGGACGAGATCGCAGACTGCCTGTCCGACCTCGGGGTCGAACGGCTGTCCGCGGTCCTGCTCACCCACCTGCACGCCGACCACGCGGCCGGGCTGTCCGGCGTCCTGGACGAGATCCCGGTCGGCGAGCTGGTCGTAGGGCCGGTTCGCTCGCCACCCGCCACGTGGGCGGCGGTCGAGGCCGCCGCCGCCGACGTCTCCGTACCCGTACGCACGACCGCCGCCGGCGCCACGGCCAGCGCCGGCCCGCTGACATGGCAGGTGCTGTCGCCGTCGATGGCGACCCCGGCACAGCTGTCCGACGAAGGACCGGAGGGCTCGCCGGTCAACGACGCCAGCCTGGTGCTCGCCGTCGACGTGGCCGGGTTGCGGCTGCTGCTCACCGGCGACATCGAGCCGCCGGCGCAGGCGGCGCTGGTGCGCAGCGGCGCGGACCTCGGCGCCGACGTGCTCAAGGTTCCGCACCACGGCAGTGCGCGCCAAGACGCCGACTTCCTCGCGGCGGTCGACCCCGCGCTGGCGGTGATCTGCGTCGGCGCCGACAACAGCTACGGCCACCCCGCCGCCGCGCTGGTAGACACACTCCACGACGGTGGCGCCGACGTCGCCCGCACCGACCTCGACGGCGACGTCGCGGTGCTCTCCGACGGCAGCGCTCCCGGGGCGGAGCTGGAGTGGGCTGCTCGCGGGCCGGACGGGGGCGTCGGCTGACATGCTGGCTCGGGTGAGCTCCACCAAGCCCCGGATCCTCGGCACGGTCGTGCTGGTCACCGGGTCGGCCGAGTTCCTCGCCGAGCGGGTGGTCGGCGACGCGCGGGCGGCGCTGGCAGACGACGACCCGGGCGCCGACGTCACCGAGGTGGACGCGGCCAGCCTCGACGTCGGCGCCCTCGCCGAGCTGACCAGCCCGTCGCTACTCGCCTCCAGCCGGGGAGTCGTCGTCCGGGGCGTCGACGCACTGCCCGATGACATGCACCAGCCGCTGCTCGACTACGTCGCCGGGCCGGCGCCGGACGTCGCCCTGCTTTTGCTGCACCCGGCCGGTGCGCGGGGCAAGAAGCTGCTCGACGCGCTGCGGAGCGCGGGTGCGAGCGAGGTCCCGGTCGAGGACCCCAAGCCATGGAAGCTGACCGCCTGGGTGGTGGCCGAGGGGCGCCGGCTCGGAGTAGGGGTGGACGCCGACGCCGCTGAGCTGCTGCACCGCGCGGTGGGCGACGACGTACGGGCGCTGGCGGCAGGGCTGGGCCAGTTGTGCAGCGACCACCCCGGCGTCCGGATCGACGCGGAGCTAGTGGGACGGTTCCACGAGGGCAGGGCCGAGATCAAGGCGTTCGACATCGCCGAGAGGGCGGTCACCGGCGACCGGGCAGGTGCGCTCGAGCTGCTGCGGTGGGCGCTCGGACAGCGGGTCCCGCTGCCGATCGTGACGGCTGCCTTCGCGACCACCGTACGCCGACTCGTGAAGCTGTCGTTCGCGCCGGCCGGGACGTCCGACGCCGCGTTGGCCCGCGAGGTCGGGTGCAGTCCCCGCCAACTCCCGAGGTTGCGAGACCAGACCCGCGGCTGGGACGCCAGCGGGCTGGCGGCCGCGATGGACGCGGTCGCCGACGCCGACGCCGCGGTCAAGGGTGGCGGCGAGGACCCCGGGCATGCGCTCGAGCGGATGGTTCTCCAGGTCTCGGGCGCCCGCCCCTAGCCGGTCAGAGGGCGGTGGCTCGGCGGGCGATCGCCGACTTGCGGTTCGCGGCCTGGTTCTTGTGGATCACGCCGGCCGCTGCTGCCTGGTCGAGCTTGCGGGTCGCCTCCGCCGCGAGCCGGCGCGCCTGGTCGGCGTCGCCGCCGTCGGCGGCCTCGCGGAACCGGCGCGCCGACGTCTTCAGCGCCGACTTGACCGCCTTGTTGCGCTCGTGCGCGGCGTCGTTCTGCCGGTTGCGCTTGATCTGGGACTTGATGTTCGCCACGGGGCATGCCTCGATCGGGTAAGTGCTCGGGAGGATTGCCGAGGTTACCAGCGCGACCCATTGGGTCGGAAACCGGCGCCAAGCCAACGATTCCACGTAACGGTCGAGTAACAGTGCCCCAGGTGAGGCCGCGTCCTTGGACACCCGTGTGCTCGACTGCTCAGTCGGCTTCCTTGCAGGTGCGCGACGACATTGAGGAGGGCTGGGACTACGCGTTCCTCGAGGCCTCCGACGACGGTGGAGACACCTGGGAGTCGATCCACAACAGCGAGGAATACGAGGGTGAGGACCAGAGCGGCCTTAACCCCGACGGCACCGGCATCAGCGGGACCAGCGGGGGCGACTGGGTCGACCTGACCGCTGATCTGCCGGCGGACACCGACACGGTGCGCTGGCGCTATGTCACCGATGGTTCGGTCGCCGAGCTCGGGTTCCAGGTCGACGAGATCACGATCGACGGCACCGTCATCGGATCAGCGGAGACCGCCGAGGGCTGGGACTTCGACGGGTTCCGTCGGACGACCGGGACCGAGCAGCTCGAGTATCTGAACGCCTACATCGTCGAGAACCGCCGCTACATGAACGACGACCGGTCTCTCGAGTCGGCGTACAACTTCGGGTTCCTCGACAGCCGGCCTGACTGGGTGGAGCACTACCCGTACCAGGACGGCATGTTGGTGAACTACTGGGACACCTCACGCAACGACAACAACGTGGGCGACCACCCCGGTAGCGGGTTGATCCTGCCGGTCGACGCGCATCCCGAGTTCGAGCACTCCTACGACGGGTGGCTGCTCCGGCCGCGGATCCTGACGTACGACTCCACCTTCGGCTGGGCGGACACCGAGCGGATCACGATCCACAAGGACAGCCAGCCGACGACGACCCGCAGCCACGCGGCCGTGCCGGTCTTCAATGACAGGCTCAACTGGTGGTTCGACTCCGACGAGCACGGGCTAGGGACCCACGAGGGTCGCTACCAGCCGGGCTGGTATGGCGTCGATGTCCCCAAGACCGGGAGCAAGATCAAGGTCTTGGACGTCAACATGAACACCGGTGTGATGAAGGTGGAGGCCGACCCGACTCGATAGGCACCACCCCCACCGATCCGCGATCCGCGCGACCTGCCGACTGCAGGCGCGCGGATCGCGGCCGTTTCGCGACCGTCGCGTACCGTGACTGCGCAACCAGAGGAGGGCTGCTGCCGCCGTGTCGACGCTCATCAACGCTCCGGTTCCGGGGGCGACCGACCCGGCGGTGCTGCGGAACTTCTGCATCATCGCCCACATCGACCACGGCAAGTCGACGCTGGCCGACCGGATGCTCCAGCTCACCGGCGTGGTCGACGAGCGGACGATGCGGGCGCAGTACCTCGACCGGATGGACATCGAACGCGAGCGCGGCATCACGATCAAGAGCCAGGCGGTCCGGCTCCCGTACTCCAGTGCTGCGACTGGCCGCACGCCGCACGTGCTCAACCTGATCGACACCCCCGGGCACGTCGACTTCAGCTATGAGGTCAGCCGGAGCCTGGCCGCGTGCGAGGGTGCGGTGCTGCTGGTCGACGCCGCCCAGGGCATCGAGGCGCAGACGCTGGCCAACCTTTACCTCGCGCTCGACGCCGACATGCACGTCATCCCCGTGCTCAACAAGATCGACCTGCCGAGCGCCCAGCCGGACCGGTACGCCGCCGAGCTGGCGCACGTCATCGGCTGTGAGCCCGACGACGTGCTGCGGGTCTCCGCCAAGACCGGTGAGGGCGTCGAGGCGCTGCTCGACGCCATCGTCGCGCAGGTGCCGCCGCCGGTCGGGGTGTTCGACGCACCGGCGCGGGCGCTGATCTTCGACTCCGTGTACGACACCTACCGGGGGGTAGTGACGTACGTCCGGGTCGTCGACGGGATACTCCGGCACCGGGACCGGATCAAGATGATGTCCACCGGCGCCGTGCACGAGATGCTCGAGGTCGGGGTGATCTCGCCGGAGCCGGTGCGGGCGGACGAGATCTCGGTGGGCGAGGTCGGCTACCTGATCACCGGAGTGAAGGAGGTCCGGCAGAGCCGGGTCGGTGACACGGTCACCTCCGCAGTGCGGGGAGCCAGCGAGCCGCTCGGTGGCTACCGGCACCCGAACCCGATGGTGTTCTCCGGCCTCTACCCGGTTGACGGCGACGACTACCCAGACCTGCGCGAGGCGCTGGACAAGCTGCAGCTCAACGATGCGGCGCTCGCGTACGAGCCGGAGACGTCCGGTGCCCTGGGGTTCGGGTTCCGCTGCGGCTTCCTCGGCCTGCTGCACATGGAGATCGTGCGGGAGCGGCTCGAGCGCGAGTCCGGCCTCACGCTGATCTCGACCACGCCCAACGTGGTCTACAGGGTGGTGATGGAGGACGGCGCCGAGCACGTGGTGACCAACCCGAGCGAGTTCCCCGACGGAAAGGTCGACGCGGTGTACGAGCCGGTCGTGCGCGCCACCGTGCTGACACCCGCCGACTTCATCGGCGCGGTCATGGACCTCTGCCAGTCCCGTCGAGGCGCGCTCGCGGGCATGGACTACCTGTCCGCCGACCGGGTCGAGCTGCGCTACACGCTGCCGCTCGCGGAGATCGTGTTTGACTTTTTCGACCAGCTGAAGTCGCGCACCAAGGGCTACGCGAGCCTCGACTACGAGCCGGTCGCCGAGCAGGAGGCTGACCTGGTCAAGGTCGACGTCCTCCTGCACGGGGACCCAGTCGACGCGTTCAGCGCTGTTGTCCACCGCGACAACGCGTACGGCTACGGAGTGTCGCTCGCGCAGCGGCTCAAAGAGCTGATCCCGCGGCAGCAGTTCGAGGTGCCCATCCAGGCGGCGATCGGGACCCGGGTGATCGCCCGCGAGACCATCCGCGCCATCCGCAAGGACGTGCTGGCCAAGTGCTACGGCGGTGACGTCACCCGCAAGCGCAAGCTGCTGGAGAAGCAGAAGGAGGGCAAGAAACGGATGAAGATGGTGGGCAGGGTGGAGGTGCCGCAGGAGGCGTTCATCGCGGCGCTGTCCACGTCCGGTCCGGGGACGAAGACCTAGTGAACGCAACGCCATCGGAAGGGCCATGACGCTGCGGCTGACGGTGATCGGCACCGGCTACCTCGGGGTGAACCAAGTCGCCTGCCTGGCCGAGCTCGGCTACGAGGTGCTCGGTGTCGACGTCGACGCCGCCAAGATCGCCGCTCTGTCCGAGGCCAGGCTCCCGTTCTTCGAGCCGGGGCTGGCCGCGCTGCTGGATCGGCACGTCCGCTCCGGCCGGGCGCGGTTCACGACCTCGCTGGCGCAAGCCGCTGCCTTCGGCGACGTACACCTCGTCTGCGTGGGTACCCCGCAGCGGCGCGACGGCCTCGGCGCCGACGTGAGTCAGGTCCGCGCCGCGGTCGATGGCCTGGCTCCGCACCTGCGCCGCCCGTGCCTGGTCGTCGGCAAGTCGACGGTGCCGGTCGGGACCGCGGCGTGGATGGCGGACCGGCTCGCCGAGCTCGCCCCGGCTGGTTCGGAGGTCGAGCTGGCGTGGAGCCCCGAGTTCCTGCGGGAAGGGCACGCGGTCGACGACACGCTGCGCCCGGACCGGCTCGTGCTCGGTGTCTCGTCGGCGGCGGCGGAGAAGACGCTGCGCGCGGTGCACGAGCGGGCGTTGGACGCCGGCACGCCCGTCGTGGTCACCGACCCGACGACCGCCGAGCTGGTCAAGGTGGCTGCCAACTCCTTTCTGGCTACCAAGATCTCGTTCATCAACGCGATGGCGGAGCTCTGCGAGGCCACGGGCGCTGACGTCGTTGCGCTGGCAGACGCGATCGGCCACGACGAGCGCATCGGCCGCAAGTTCCTCGACGCCGGCTTGGGCTTCGGCGGCGGCTGCCTGCCCAAGGACATCCGCGCGTTCATGGCCCGCGCCGGCGAGCTCGGGGTGGACCAGGCGCTGACCTTCCTCCGCGAGGTGGACGCGATCAACATGCGACGTCGCAGCCGGATGGTCGAGCTCGCCGAGGAGGAGTGCGATGGCGTGCTGGGCCGGCGGATCGGTGTGCTCGGCGCCGCGTTCAAGCCGCAGTCGGACGACGTACGGGACTCGCCGGCGCTGAACGTCGCCGCGCAGCTGCAGCTCAAGGGGGCGCACGTGGGGGTGTTCGACCCGATGGCGGCGGGGCCGGCGGCCGCGGTGTTCCCGACCCTCGACTACGCGGCGTCGGCGCAGGAGGCAGCTGCCGATGCCGACCTGGTGCTCGTACTCACCGAATGGGAGGAGTTCCGTGACCTTGACCCGGCGGTGCTCGGCCGGGTGGTGGCGCGCCGGCGGGTGCTCGACGGGCGCAACGCGTTGGACCCAGAGCGCTGGCGCTCGGCCGGTTGGTCGTACCGCGCGCTCGGCCGCCCCTGACCGAACCACCGCAATGTCATAACGATCGTGGGCTCTAGGCCACGATCGTTATGACGTCTCGGGGGGGCCGGGGCGGAGGGCGCGCTCGAGCAGCGAGCGGTCCTCGGCGCCGAGCTGCTGCTCGGGCAGGGTCACGTCAACGCCGTCGGCATCACTCACCACCCGGTAGCTGAACCCGTCCGGGTGCGGCCGTTCGCCGCGCGCCGGCTCCTGTACGGCCGGGGAGTCGATCAGCCGCCGCCAGGACTCGGCGTCGGTGTTGTCGAGCTGGTCGAGGTCCAGCTCGCGCTCGAGCCGCATCCCAGCGAACCCGCCGGACCGGACGACACGCACCCGCCGACCCGCGCCAGCGTCGGTCATGGCAGCCCCGCCGCCGTGGCGCCGAGACCGACCGCGGTCCACGCGTCGGCGACCGCGGCGGCCTCGGTCGACCCGTCTCCGAACCGGTCGCGAGCCACGGCGGTGGTCAGCTCGGCAAAGCTGCGGAAGTCGGCGTCCCGGTCGAGCTGACCGCCGGTGAGTACGGCGTACCAGATCTCGCCCGGCGCCTCCCACGCGTTGCCGCCGATGGCGCTGGCGACGCGGTAGAAGGCGTGGTTGGGGATGCCGGAGTTGATGTGCACGCCACCGTTGTCGTCGGTGGTTTCGACGTAGTCGTCCATCGTCGCCGGCTGCGGGTCGGTGCCGAGCACGGGGTCGTCGTACGCGGTGCCCGGCGCCATCATCGAGCGCAACGCTTCGCCTCGGACCCGCTCGGTGAACAGCTCCGCGCCGATCAGCCAGTCGGCCTGGTCGGCGCTCTGCCCGAGCTCGCGCTGCTTGACCAGCGACCCGAAGACGTCGGACATCGACTCGTTGAGCGCGCCGGACTGCCCGGAGTAGACGAGGTCTGCGGTGTGCTCGGTGACACCGTGCGCGAGCTCGTGCCCGATGACGTCGATGCTGATCGTGAAGCGGTGGAAGTACTGCCCGTCCCCGTCGCCGAACACCATCCGGGTGCCGTCCCAGAACGCGTTGGCGTAGTCCTCGCCGAAGTGCACGGTCGCGCGCAGCGGCATCCCACGCCCGTTGAGCGAGTCGCGCCCGTACGCGTCGTTCAGCAGCTGCCAGGTGGCGCCGAGCCCGTCGTAAGCCTCGTCGGCCGCTGCGTCGTCGGTCGCCGGCTCGCCCTCGCGCCGCACCATCCGGCCGGGCAGGTCGGTGCCGCCGTTCACATCGCGGATCCGGCGCCGTGGTGGCGGGTCCTCTGGGACGTCTTGCTCGTCAGCGGTCAGCTGCGGTCCACCGCTGGTCGCGTCCCGGCTGCCGGGTCTGCGGGCCCGGAACCGCGCGTCCAGGTTTAGCGCGCGGCGAGCCCGATCGGCGACGGGCGGCTCGTCCACGTCCACGAGACGGGACAGCAGGTAGGGCGGGACGATAGTGCAGCGCATTCCGACACCTCCGGGTCGACGTGTCGACGCTACGCCGGCAGCGTTCGCGCGCAAGTGGGCACTCGTACGCTGCGCGGATGAGCGCCCAGCCGCCGGTCGAGCTGCCGGCCCTGCCGCCGGAGGTGCAGGCGTTCCGGTCCCGGGGAGACGAGTGGGAACCGTGGGTCGATGCGCTGCCCGGGCTGCGCCGCGACCTGCTCGAGGAGTGGGAGCTCGAGCTCGACGGCGAGGCGATGCACGGCTACTGCTCGCTCGTGCACCCGGTGCGCACCGCAGCCGGCGAGCGCGCCGTG
>Ga0136614_10000324_pt1 | contig 22500 bp, 24 predicted proteins | sample AntDrymUQ2792106_2_FD_106643 | JGI IMG/M metagenome (GOLD analysis project Ga0136614, IMG submission 106643) | Polar desert sand microbial communities from Dry Valleys, Antarctica - metaG UQ279 (21.06) | ecosystem: Environmental > Terrestrial > Soil > Desert | place: Antarctica: Dry Valley... | reverse complement strand
TCCCCCACGTGCTTTCGCAAGGGGTCGGCGGCACTAGCCTTCGTCGCAGAACTGGATCGGTGACCGAGATCCCTCTCCCGAGACATCGGGAGGAACGATGGAAGCCGTCATCGCCGGCCTCCTCGGGCTGTTGGCCGGGGTCGTCGTGGGATTCGCCGTCCGCAACTCGATCGGAGCGTCCAATGCGCGCTCCGCCGAAGCACAAGCCAAGAAGCTCCTGCTCGACGCCGAACAGGAAGCAGCCAGGACCCGCGCTCAGGGCCTCCAGGAATCCAAGGACGAGGCCGCCCGGATGCGACGGGAGACCGAGGAGGACCTGAAACATCGCCGGGAGGAGGTGGGTCGCCTCGAGCGCCGGATCACGGAGACGGAGGGCGACCTTCGAGACCGCGGCCAACGGATGGATGCGCGGACCGAAGAGCTCAAGGAGCGCGAGGACAAGCTGACCTTCGTCCGGGAGCAGCTCGAGAAGGCGACCGAACAACACGGGGCGCAGCTCGAGCGGATCGCCGGGATGACGTCGAACGAGGCGAAAGAGCTCCTGGCCTCGCAGGTGATCGACGACGCGAAGCGCGGCGCGATGGCCCAGGTGCGTGAGATCGAGCAGCGGGCCCGCGAGGAGGGCGAAGAGCGAGCCCGGAAGATCGTGACCATCGCGATCCAGCGGGTCGCCTCGGAGCAGACCGCGGAGTCGAGCGTCAGCGTCTTCACCCTCCCCAGCGAGGACATGAAGGGCCGGATCATCGGCCGAGAAGGGCGGAACATCCGGGCGTTCGAAGCAGCCACCGGGGTGAACATCATCATCGACGACACGCCGGAGGCGGTCGTGCTCTCGTGCTTCGACCCCGTGCGCCGTGAGGCCGCGAGGATGACTTTGGAGAAGCTCGTCCAAGACGGGCGGATCCAGCCGGCCCGTATCGAGGAGGTCCACGAGCGGTCCGTGCGCGACCTCGACGAGCAGATCCGGAAATCCGGCGAGGATGCGGTGGCCGAGGTCGGCCTCACCGACGTCCACCCAGACCTGATCAAGCTGCTGGGGCGTCTCCAGTACCGCACCAGCTACGGCCAGAACGTGTTGAAGCACCTGGTCGAGTCCGCTCACATCGCGAGCGCCCTCGCCGCGGAGATCGGTGTCGACCCGACGATCGCGAAGCGTGGCGCCTTCCTCCATGACATCGGGAAGGCCGTGACGCACGAGGTGGAGGGTTCCCACGCCATCATCGGGGCAGAGATCGCCCGCCGCCTGAAGGAGGATCCCGAGGTCGTGCACTGCATCGAGTCCCATCACGGGGAGGTCGAGCAACGGACGATCGACGCGGTCCTCGCGCAGATCGCCGATTCGATCAGCGGCGGCCGGCCCGGCGCTCGTCGGGAATCGCTGGAGACCTACATCAAGCGCCTCGAGCGCCTGGAGGAGATCTGCACGGCGCACGAAGGCGTCGAGAAGGTCTTCGCGATGCAGGCGGGTCGCGAGGTCCGCGTCATGGTCACGCCCGACGGTGTCGACGATCTCCAGGCGCAAACGATCGCGAGGGACATCGCGAAGCAGGTAGAGGAGGAGCTCCAGTACCCGGGCCAGATCAAGATCTCCGTGATCCGGGAGACGCGCGCCACCGAGTACGCGAGGTAGCCTCGGACCGTGAACGGGACGTTCCTGATCCGCACCTTCGGGTGCCAGATGAACGAGCATGACTCCGAGCGGATCGGAGGCATGCTCCGCGCCGACGGCATGACGCCGACCGAGGAGGTCATGGACGCGCGCGTGGTCGTCCTGAACACGTGCGCGATCCGCGAGAACGCCGACAACAAGCTCTACGGCAACCTGGGTCACCTGAAGCCTCTGAAGGCGGCGAACCCCGACCTTCGGATCGTCGTGGCGGGATGCCTCGCCCAGAAGGATCAGGGGCTGATCCAGGAGAAGGCGCCGTGGGTCGACGTGGTGGTCGGGACGCACGCGCTTCCGCACCTGCTGGATCTGCTCCGGCGGGCGGAGGACGAGGGCCCGCAGATGGACGTCGCCGAGTACACCGAGCTGTTCCCCTCCGCGCTCCCTGCGGCACGTGACGACGTGTTCCGTGCGTGGGTCGCGATCGCGGTCGGATGCGACAACGCCTGCACGTTCTGCATCGTGCCGTTCGTCCGGGGCGCGCAGCGCTCCCGGGCGATCGGCGACGTGCTCGCGGAGGTGCAGGGGCTCGCCCGCCGGGGTGTGGTGGAGGTGACGCTCCTGGGCCAGAACGTGAACACGTACGGACGCGACGTCACGGTCCCCGGGACGTCCCGCCGCCCGCTGTTCGCCGAGCTCCTGCGACAGGTGAACCAGGTCGAGGAGCTCCGACGGATCCGCTTCACGTCGCCGCACCCGCACGACTTCACGCCGGACGTCATCGAGGCGATGGCCGAGAGCGACAAGGTGTGCGAGCACATCCACTTCCCGCTGCAGTCGGGATCGGACGCGGTGCTGAAGGCGATGCAACGCTCTTACCGGCGTGAGCGCTACTTGGGGTGGCTCGACAGGATCCGCGACGCGATCCCGGAGGTGGCGGTGTCCACGGACATCATCGTGGGATTCCCCGGTGAGTCCGACGAGGACTTCGCCGACACGCTCGACGTGGTCGAGCGAGCGCGGTTCGATTCGGCGTACACGTTCCAGTACTCGCCGAGACCCGGGACACGCGCGGCCTCGATGCCAGACCAGATCCCGAAGGACGTCGTGCAGGAGCGATTCGACCGCCTCTTGACGCTCCAGGGGGGGATCTCTCTGGCGAAGGCGCGCGCGCAGGTCGGGACGGAGGCCGAGGTGCTGAGCGAGGGCGCGGGGCGACGCGGATCGTCGACCCGATCCCGGACGCGAACCAACCGGATCGTGCACCTGGCGGAAGCGCTGGAGCCGGGGACGTTCGTCACGGCGCGCATCACGGACGCCGCGCCGCACCACCTGTCCGGCGAGGTCGTGCCGGCGCCCGCACTGGTCTGAGGCGTGGAGCCGTTCCTCGCCCTGGTCGGGCCGACCGCATCCGGAAAGACCGAGGCCGCCCTGGAGGTGGCCTTGGCCCTCGGCGCGGAGATCCTCTCGGTCGACTCGATGCTCGTCTATCGAGGCATGGATGTGGGGACGGCCAAGCCGACGTCCGAGCAGCAGGCGCGCATCCCGCACCATCTTCTCGACCTCGTCGAGCCCAGCGAGCCGTTCAGCGTGGCGGCGTTCCAGGCCGCGGCCCGCGATTCGGCGATCGACGTCCGCCGCCGCGGGGCGCGGCCGTTGCTCGTGGGTGGGTCCGGCCTCTACTTCCGGGCGGTGGTCGACGGTCTCGAGTTCCCGGGGACCGAGACCGAGACCCGCCGCACCCTGGAGGGGGAGGCGGCCGCTTTGGGACCCGACCGGATGTACCGGCGGCTCGCCGAGATGGATCCGGTCGCCGCGTCGAAGATCGACCCGGCCAACGTACGCAGGACCGTCCGGGCGCTCGAGGTGGCCGCGATCACCGGGAACCCGTTCAGTTCGTATGCGGCGGCGTGGGAGTCGTATCCGCCGGACCGGGTGCGCGTCGCCGGCATCGGTCTCGCGCCGGAGCAGCTCTCGCACCGTGTGGAGGTGCGGGTGCAGGAGATGCTCGCGGCCGGGTGGCTCGACGAGGTCGAGAAGCTCGTCGTCGGCGGGTTCGGAGGCTGGCTCACCTCCTCGCAGGCCATCGGCTACGCTGAGCTGGCCCGCCATCTCGAGCACGAGCTCAGCCTGGAGGACGCCGTCCAGCAGACCGTCAAGCGGACCCGCAACCTCGCGCGGCGGCAGATGGCGTGGTTCCGTCGCGACCCGCGGATCCGGTGGTTCGATGCCGGCACGGAGGGGGCCTCGGGCGTCGTAGCGGACGTCGTCGCGTACCTGGAGGGCGCGTGAACGAGCTTCGCGTCTGGAAGTACCAGGCCACCGGGAACGACTTCGTCATGACGTATGACCCGGAGGATCGACGGGCCCTTTCCGCCGACGACGTCCAGGCTCTGTGCGACCGGCGGTTCGGGATCGGTGCCGATGGCTCCATCAGGGTGACGCGCGCGAGCGATGGCCGCCCTTTCATGGACTACCGCAACGCCGACGGGAGCCTCGCGGAGACGTGCGGGAACGGCCTCCGCTGCGTGGCGCTGCTCCTTCGCGATGTCGGTGACACGGTCGATCCGTCCTTCGACGTGGAGACGAGAGCGGGCAGGCACCGTGTGGAGATCGCGTCCGACGGGCATGTCAGCGTCGACATGGGCGAGCCCAATTTCACGAAGGCCGCGATCCCGATGCGGGGACCGGCATGGGAGACCTCCCTCCACGAGCCCCTCGATCTCGGAGGCGGTCTCGTCGTCACGGCGAGCGCGGTGTCGATGGGTAACCCCCACTTCGTCCTTTTCGTCGAGGACGACCCGGGGCGATTCCACGTCGCCCACATCGGGGCGGTGCTGGAGCGCGACGATCGATTCCCCGAGGGCACCAACGTGGAGTTCGCGAAGGTGATGGACGACGGGATCGACGCGCGCGTGTGGGAGCGGGGAAGCGGGGAGACGATGGCGTGCGGCAGCGGGGCGTGCGCGATCCTGGTGGCGGCGAACGAGGCAGGGCTCACAGGTCCTCGATCCTCCGTGCGCTTCCCCGGGGGCGTGCTGGAGGTCGAACGCCTCGAGACGGGTTCCGTCCTCCTCACCGGCCCCGCGAGTCGCGTCTTCGCGACGACGATCGATCTCGATGCGCTGACGGAGGCATCCGAAGCGTGACGACCGTGGCGGATCGGCTGGCGGCGCGTGCCGAAGCGCTCATGGCGATCCCGTCGGAGAGCCGGCAGGAGGAGGCGATCCTCACCGAGATCCGCGGATCCCTGCCGGACACGTTCCGGGTGGTGGATGAGGAGGACTCGGTGCTCCTCGCGTTCCCGGAGCGGCGGCCGGGGGCGCCGCTCGTGATCCTCGCCGGGCACGTGGACACCGTGCCGCTCGGCCGGATCGGCCCCGGCCGCCGTGAGGGCGCGACGCTCCACGGGCGAGGGGCATCCGACATGAAGAGCGGGCTGGCGGTGATGCTCCAGATCGCCGACTCGGTCGCGACGACGGCGACCGCTGCGACGGCGGCCGCTGCGACGGCGGCCGAGTCGCCGCAGATCGGATCCGACCTCGACGTCGGGCTGCTGTTCTTCGGACGCGAGGAGCTTCCGTTCGCCGAGAGCGCCCTCGTTCCGCTGTTCGACCGCCGGCCCGAGATCGCAGATGCCACGCTCGCGATCGTGCTCGAGCCGACGGCGAACCGGCTCGAGCTCGGATGCCTGGGCAATCTCAACGCCACGATCACGTTCGAGGGCGAGGCGGCGCATTCCGCCCGGCCGTGGCTCGGCCGGAACGCGATCCACGCGGCGATCGCCGCCCTGGCGCCGGTCAGCGACCTGCCGGCCCGCGACGTCGAGGTCGAGGGCCTCGTCTACCGGGAGGTCGCATCGGTGACCACGATCCGGGGCGGCGTCGCCACCAACGTTGTGCCGGACCATGTGACCGCCCACGTCAACTTCCGATACGCGCCCACCCACACGCCGGCCGAAGCGGAACGGAGGCTGCGTGAGCTTCTCGGTCATCCGAGCGCCGTGACCGAGATCATCGGCAACGCTCCGCCCGGCCGGCCCCCGGCACGGAACCGGTTGGTTGAACGACTTCGGGCCGCCGGCGATCTCGTTGTCGGCCCGAAGCAGGCCTGGACACCCGTGGCCGAGTTCGGCCTCGCCGGCGTGGACGCCGTCAACCTCGGCCCCGGCGACCCGCAGTACGCTCACAGGGACGACGAGCAGGTCGACGTCGGCGCGCTCGTCAGGTCGTACGAGGTGCTGCGAGCGTTCCTCGGCACGGAACGCACGAGATAGAGAAGGGGAGCGAGTGGTCCACCTGTCACCGGGTCTCCGAGCATCGGAGCCCTACCCGTTCGAGGAGCTGGATCGCCGCAAGGCGGCCGCCGTCGCCGAGGGGCGATCGGTCGTCGATCTCGGCGTGGGCGATCCGCGGGAAGAGACGCCCGCGTTCATCCGCCAGGCCTTGAAGGACGCCGTCCAGCCGACCTCTTCCTATCCTCGTGCGGCCGGTCTCCCCGAGCTCCGCACCGCGATCGCCTCCTGGGTCCAACGGCGCTTCGGTACGACCCTCGATCCCGACGTTCACATCCTGCCCTCCCTCGGGACGAAGGAGCCGATCTTCAGCCTCGCCCAGTCGCTCCTCGACCCCGAAGGCGGCAAGCAACTGATCACCGTGACGAGCCCCGGCTACACGATCCCCGAGCGGGGCGCCCGTTTCGCCGGAGGCGATGTCGCCCGACTGTCGCTCACCGAGGCCAACGGGTTCCTCCCCGACCTCCACGCCGTGGACGCATCCACCTGGGGTCGCACCGCGGCCCTGTGGCTGAACTACCCGAACAACCCGACGGGGGCGACCGCGCCGCTGGACTTCCTGAAGGAGGCAGCCGATCACTGCCGTTCGCACGACGTCCTTCTCGCCTCCGACGAGGCGTACACGGAGCTCTGGTTCGAAGGCGAGCCGCCGGCGTCGGCCCTGCAGGTAGGCGACCTGACCAATGTCCTCGTGTTCCACACGCTCAGCAAGCGCTCCTCGATGACGGGATACCGGTCGGGGTTCGTCGCCGGCGACCCGGAGATGATCTCGGCCCTGCGGGCGCTCCGTCCGTCGGTCGGCGTGACCCCGCAGGAGTTCGTCCAGCGCGCCTCGGTCGCGGCATGGAACGACGATCAGCACGTGGAGGAGGTGCGTGGCACGTACGCACGGAAGCGGAAGCTCTTCCTCGATCTGTTCGCCGCGCGCGACGTTCGCGTGGTCGGGAGCACCGCGACCTTCTACCTCTGGGTCGCCGTGCCCCAAGGACGGACGTCGCTCGAGTGGTCGCTCGAGCTCCTCGACGGCGCGGACGTGATCGTCGCGCCCGGTTCGTTCCTGGGACCGGAGGGGGAGGGCTACGTGCGGATCGCGATGGTGCCCACGATCGAGGAATGCGAGCGCGCCGCCGAGGCCCTCGACGGAGTGCTGGAGGGATCCGCGTGAGCGTCAGCGAGCTCGCCGAACGGATCGAGCGGTCGTGGGCGGAACCGGATCGCGCCGACGCCGGAGCCGTGGAAGAGGCCGTCGGGATGCTCGATCGAGGCGAAGTCCGGATAGCCGAACCCGAGGGTGAGGATTGGAAGGTCAACGAGTGGGCCAAGAAGGCGGTGCTGCTCTCCTTCCGCGTCCGCGACATCGAGACGACCGAGGTAGGCCCCTTCGAGTATCGCGATCTGCTTCCCCTGAAACGCGGCTACGAAGATGCAGGGGTCCGAGTGGTGCCTCCGGCGACCGCTCGCTACGGCGCGTTCCTCTCACCCGGGGTCGTGCTGATGCCGAGCTACGTGAACATCGGCGCCTGGATCGGACCCGGCACGCTCGTCGACACGTGGGCCACGGTGGGGTCCTGCGCTCAGATCGGGGCCGACGTGCATCTGTCCGGAGGCGTCGGGATCGGTGGGGTGCTCGAGCCCGTGCAGGCGAGGCCCGTGATCGTCGAGGACGGCGCGTTCGTCGGCTCGCGATGCATCGTGGTCGAGGGTGTCCGGGTTCGGGCTCGCGCGGTCCTCGGGGCCGGGCTGATCCTCACCGGGAACACCCCGGTGATCGACGTGACCGGCGACGAGCCGGTCGGATACCGCGGCGAGGTGCCTGCGGGCGCGATCGTCGTGCCGGGATCACGCCCTCGGGACTTCCCCGCCGGCAGCTACGGGCTGCCGGCCGGTCTCATCATCGGCTACCGGAACGAGTCGACCGACTCCAAGCTGCAGCTGAACGAGATGCTACGCGAGTTCGGCTCCTCGGTGGGTTCCTAGCGGATGCCGGAGCGGCAAGGAGGCCAGCGAGGGGGGACCGCCGCCCGCCAGAAGGGCAAGGACAGGACACTCGAATCACCGCTCTCCGCAACGTGGCAGCCTCGCGTCCGCGAGCGGGCGGTGCTGGTGGGCGTCGGGCCCGGGATCGGCGACGAGGACCTCGACGAGCTCGCCGCGCTCGCCGACTCCGCCGGCGCCGAGACCGTCTCCCGGATCGTCCAGAGCCGCCGCGAGCCCGATCCCGCCACGTTCATCGGCCGGGGCAAGATGGACGAGCTCCACCAGACGGTGCACAACCTCGATGCGGAGTCGGTGATCCTCGACCAGGAGCTCACCCCGGGCCAGCTCCGGAGCCTCGAGGAGCGGCTCGGCGTGAAGGTGATCGACCGCACGGCGCTGATCCTGGACATCTTCGCGTTGCACGCCCGGAGCCGGGAGGGCAAGGCGCAGGTCGAGCTCGCGCAGCTCAACTACCTCCTTCCCCGCTTGCGCGGCTGGGGGGAGGCGATGAGCCGGCTCGGGGCTGGCATCGGCACCCGAGGACCGGGCGAGACGAAGATGGAGGTCGACCGCCAGCACATCCGCCGCCGGATCGCGAAGCTCCGGCGCGACATCAAGACGCTCGCGAAGACGCGCGATCTGAAGCGATCGCGCCGTCAGGACTCCGGCATCCCCCAGGTCGCCATCGCCGGCTACACCAACGCCGGGAAATCGACGCTCATGAACCGGTTGACGGGGGCGCAGGTGATCGTGGCCGACCAGCTCTTCGCGACGCTGGATCCCACGACGCGGCGGGTCGCGCTGCCGGGTCGCCGTCGAGCCGTGATCTCCGACACGGTCGGGTTCGTCGGCAAGCTTCCGCACGACCTGGTCGAGGCCTTCCGGTCCACCCTCGAGGAGGTGGTCCTCGCCGATCTGATCGTCCACGTCGCCGACGCCACCTCGCCCGTGCTCGACGAGCAGGTGGACGCCGTCCGACGGGTGCTCGGGGAGATCGGGGCGGGACGGATCCCGGAGGTCCTCGCCCTCAACAAGATCGACAAGGTTGCAGGTTCCGCGCGCGCGAGGCTCGCCGGGAGGTTCCCCGGCTCGGTGGCCGTGTCGGCGTTCACCGGGGAGGGGGCGGACGGATTGCTCGAGGAGATCGGGGCCCGGGTCCCCCACCCCCCGGTGGAGGTCCGGCTCCTCGTCCCGTTCGGACGCGAGGACGTCACCGCCAGGTTGTACCGGGAGGCCGAGGTGCTCTCGAAGGAGATGGACACCGAGGGAACGTTGGTGCACGCCCGCGTGGGACTGCGATTGTTGTCCGCGATCCGCGGGTTCGTGCTGGACGAGGTCTAAGCGAGCCTCGACCTAGTTGTCGGGTCGGCCGATCCGCCAGAGCTCGGGCGCCGCCCAGTTCCCGGTGATCACGGTATCCGGGTCCTGGCCGCGCTCGATCGCGAAGCGGAGCGCGAGGAGCTGCAGTCGCACCGTGAGGGGGATCTGAGCCAGCAGCATCGGAAGGGGGGCCGGCTCGGCCAGTCGATAGGAAGGGATCCCCTCGGCCTCCGCCGCCGCCGTGACGGCCTCGACGAAACCGTCCGCCTCAGGTGTCATCAAGCTCAGCAGGCCATCGTTCGCGCTGAGCGGGACGGCCGAACCATGGAGGAGGTATTCGATGTCGTGGCCCTCGGCCAAGACGCGGGCGCCCTCCCGGAGCTTGAGCGCTCCTTCACGGGCGGTGAACGCGGCGGGTCCCGCACCCGCGATGACGAGGGACCGCTGGGGGACCTGGATCGTCTCGGTGCCCGGGGCCTCGATGGCAGCGCGGACGGCCCCGGGGATGAGCGCCAGCGCATCGTCCGTGATCGAGTCGGCGCCCATCTCCTTCGCGATCATGGCGAGCACGAGCAGCGTCGTCGTGTAGCTGACCGTGTAGGTCTCGGAGGTCTCGGCCGGGGACGTTTCGACCGCATGGGGGAACGGCGTCCCACGCTTCGTGATGGTGATGACGTGCAGTCCGGCCGTCGTCGCCAGAGCCCGGGCAGCCAGCGCGTAGGCCGTCTCGCCGGTGTGGGTGATGACGATGATCGCGTCGTCGGGTCCCACGATCGGCGCCCAGACGACGAATCGCATCGACGACACGGCAACGGCCGATCGCCCGGCGTCCTGGAGCATGCCGGCTCCCAGGATCGCCGCGTGGTGGCTGGTACCCGTCCCGACCAGCCAGATCCGGCGGGACCGCTGCAGGCCCTCGGCCGCTCCGTGGATCTGCTCGCGGGTCTTCTCGGAGGTGAGCAGATGGGAGAGCTCGTCCGGTTGCGAGCGGATCTGGGTTTCGAGGTGGGTGCCAGGCTGGGCGGACATCGGCGGTTCCCTCCGGTCGGTTCCGCGGAGCTTAGCCGCCCCGTATCCCTTGGCTCACACCTTCCTGAGGACCGCGACCACCTTGCCCAGGATGCGTCCGTCCAACATCTCGAATGGCTCGAGAGCAGGGTTCTCGGGGATGAGCATCACCCGCGCGCCGTCGTGACCGAGTCGCTTCACGGTGGCCTCGTCTTCGGCGGGCCCGGGCAGGAGCGCGGCCACGATGTCGCCGTCGCTCGCCGAGCGCTGGCTCCGGACGACGACGACGTCTCCGTCGAGGATCCCCGCGCCGATCATCGACTCGCCTGCGACGCGGAGGGCGAAGTGACCGTCCCCGCGGACGAACTCGGTGGGCACCATGATGCGGTCCTGGATGTGCTCGTCGGCGAGGACCGGCTCGCCGGCGGCGATCCGCCCGATCAGCGGGACCGGCGTCCCCTCCGCTCGCCGATCGTCCGAAAGGGACATGGCCCGGGGCTTGCTCGGATCCTTCCGGAGGAGGCCCTTGCGCTCCAGGTTGGCGAGCTGCGCGTGGACAGAGGAGGACGACGTGAGCCCGACGGCGTCGCCGATCTCGCGAACGGTGGGGGGGTAGCCGCGCTCCCGAACGGTCCGCTCGATGAAATCGAGGATCCGCTGCTGCCGGGCAGTGATGTCAGACACGGTGCGTACCCTCCTGTCTGTCAGGGAGTCACGCTCTTCCGGGTGGCTCCTGTGAGCGTGGCGGCACGGTAACACCCGAAAGAAAGGGATGCAAACATATGTTCGGTTTCACTCTTGACATCGAACATCCGTTCGGGAACCATGCACCCATGGGTCGAACACGCGTTCGGCGGAGGCGTCTGACCGCGCTCTGCGTAGCGGCGGGACTTGCAGCCGTCCTGTCCGGACCCGTGGCCAACGCGGTCGGCGTGGGCGGCGCGCCGGAGGAACCCCCCTCCAGGACCTATGTGGTCAGGCCCGGGGACACCCTGTGGTCCCTCGCCGCTCGGTTCGCACCGCGCACCGATCCACGCGTCGTGGTCGACGCCATCGCGTCGGCCAACGACGTGGATCCCGGCGCCCTGGTGTCGGGACAGCAGCTCTCCATCCCGTCCGTGGGCTGACGGATCCGGCGATGGGTTGACCACCCCACATCCTGGGGGTACCGTGCCCGCGGCCACCACATCTTGTGGCCACACACGACATGAGATGCCCTTGGTGCGGTGCGGACGACGACCGGGTCGTGGACTCGCGGCCCGCCGACGGTGGGTCGGCGATCCGCCGCCGGAGGCAGTGCGCCTCGTGCGGCCGCCGCTACTCCACGTACGAGCGGATCGAAGACGTCGGCCTCGTGGTCCGCAAGCGAGACGACTCGAGGGACCCGTTCCGGCGGGAGAAGGTCACGGCAGGGATCCTGAAGGCGACCAAGAACCGCCCGGTCTCGGAGTTCCAGGTCGAGGAGCTTGTGGATCGGGTCGAGGAGCGGCTGCGCCGCAAGGGCCCGGAGGTCACCTCCCAGCAGGTCGGGATCGAGGTGCTCCAGCAGCTCCGGAAGCTTGACGAGGTCGCCTACATCCGCTTCGCGAGCGTCTACAAGGACTTCCAGGAGATCACCGACTTCGAGCGAGAGCTCGGCACGCTCCTCAAGCGCGAACCGGCCAAGCGTCGGAAGCGATAGCCCCCGAAGCAGCCAAGGAAGAGCGACAGGAACGCGTTTCCCACCAGGCCTCCACTGGCGTTCCACAGGCTTCGCCGGCTACGTTCCGACCGTTCCCGGGATCTTCCTCGGGACCACAAGATGTTGTGGTTGGGGATGGGGGTTAGGCCCCACATGTAGGAAAATGGAGCTTGACACCGATCGACCTCGGGAGCAGTATTACATCCTTGTGATTCCACGGGTGTGATCCCTTCCCCAGGGCTCCTGGTTCCAGGATCTATCGGGCTCCAGGACCTGGATGGACACTTCCCGGACCGAGAGGAGGGGCGACGCAGTGGCGAAGACCAGAGATGACTTGCAAGACGTCCAGGTGATCGGGGCAAGTGATCCGAAGGGGCTCACGTTCCAGAGACACTTCTCCACGGAGGGGATCCACCCGTTCGACCAGGTCGAATGGGAGACGCGTGACGCGGTCATCCCCAACTTCAAGGAGGGCGGGAACGCCTTCGAGCAGCGCGGCGTGGAGTTCCCCGTCGGGTGGTCGCAGAACGCCACCAACATCGTCGCCCAGAAGTACTTCCGTGGCCCGCTCGGGGCGCCCGAGCGCGAATCCTCGGTTCGCCAGCTCGTCTCTCGCGTCGTCGACACGATCCGCGGCTGGGGAGAGAAGAACCGATACTTCTCCACGGAGCGTGACGCCCAGGTCTTCGCCGATGAGCTCACGCACCTGCTGGTCGATCAGAAGGCTGCGTTCAACTCGCCGGTGTGGTTCAACGTCGGCGTCCCCGACACCCCCCAGCAGTGCAGCGCATGCCAGCCGTACGGAGCGCTCGTCAGCACGCCCGACGGCTTGATCCCGATCGGGAAGCTCGTCGAGGAGAACCGGATCGGCGCGAAGGTTCACGACGCCAGCGGGGTCACGAGCATCGTGGCGACCAAGGCCAACGGTGTGAAGGACGTCCTGCGGGTCCACACGAAGTCCGGACATCAGCTCGAGGTGACCGGCGATCACCTCGTATGGCGAACGCAGGGGATCGGAGCCGGCGGGTTCGTTCCGGCGGCCGAGCTCCGTGCCGGCGACAAGCTGCAGTGGCACCGGCGGGACTCCTTCGGCGAGGGCGAGATCGACCTCGTCGAGGTGGCGGAAGCCGCGCTCGTCGGCTGGCTGCAGTCCGACGGCTCCGTCGGACAGGATGAGGGAACAGGCTCTCTCACGATCGAGGCGATCACCGTCAACGAGGACGAGCACGGCTGGGTGAGCGAAGCGCTCGACCGCGTGTTCCCGACGGCGCCCAGGCACGAGCGGATCCAGGTCACGCACGACGAGGGTCTCGAGTGCCGGCGGATCCGGATCGAAGGCAACATGCTCGAGCCGTTCGTGGACAGATGGGGACTCCGGGCGCGCGGCGTCGACATGGAGGTCCCGGAGCGGTTCTTCACCGCGCCCCTGCCCGTCGTGGCGGCGTACCTCCGCAGCATCTTCCAGGCCGAGGGCTACGTGCGCGTGCACGAGTCATCCGGCCTCGTCGCCTTCGAGATGACCTCGGAGAGACTCGTCCGAGGTGTGCAGCAGCTGCTCGCACGCTTCGGCGTCTTCGCCCGGGTGAGCTTCAAGCGGGATCCTCGGTTCACGCAGAAGGGGTGCTGGCAGCTCTCCATCGGCAACGTAGGCGATCAGGTGCTGTTCGAGGCGGAGATCGGGTTCGTCGACGCTCGCAAGACGGACAAGCTCGACATGGCGATCGACCGACAGGGCATGGCGACCCGCGACACGAAGCGGCTCGAGATCGAGTGGATCGAGCCGCTCGGTCCGATGGAGGTCTACGACATCCAGACCGAGAGCGGTGAGTACCTCTCGGGCAACCTTCGGGTGCACAACTGCTTCATCCTCGCGGTCGAGGACCACATGTCGTCGATCCTCAACTGGTACGTCGAGGAGGGGACGATCTTCAAGGGAGGATCCGGTTCGGGGATCAACCTGTCGAAGATCCGGTCCTCGAAGGAGGGGCTCGCCGGAGGCGGCACGGCGTCCGGACCGGTGAGCTTCATGCGCGGAGCCGATGCGTCCGCCGGCACGATCAAGTCGGGCGGGAAAACGCGCCGCGCGGCCAAGATGGTCATCCTGAACGTCGACCACCCGGACGTCCGCGACTTCATCTGGTGCAAGGCGGTCGAGGAGCGCAAGGCCAGGGTCCTGCGCGATGCCGGGTTCGATATGGACCTCGACGGCAAGGACAGCCACTCGACCCAGTATCAGAACGCGAACAACTCGGTGCGCGTGTCCGACGAGTTCATGCGCGCCTTCGAGCAGGACCAGGATTGGAAGCTCAAGGCCGTCCTTTCGGGCGAGACGGTCGAGAGCACGCGGGCCCGCGACCTGATGCGGGACATCGCGCAGGCCGCGTGGGAGTGCGCCGATCCGGGGATGCAGTACGACACCACGATCAACGAATGGCACACCTGTCCGGCGTCGGGGCGTATCAACGGCTCCAACCCGTGCAGCGAGTACATGCACCTCGACAACTCCGCGTGCAACCTGGCGTCACTGAACCTGATGAAGTTCGTGAACGATGACGGCACGTTCGACGTCGCGGACTTCAAGCACGCGGTGGAGATCGTCTTCACGGCGCAGGAGATCCTGGTGGGAGAGTCGAGCTATCCCACGGAGAAGATCGGGACCAACGCGCGGGCCTATCGCCAACTCGGCCTCGGCTACGCCAACCTCGGCGCGCTGCTGATGGCTCGCGGCCTGGCGTACGACTCCGACGCGGGCCGGGCGTGGGCCGGTGCCATCACGGCGCTGATGACCGGGCACGCCTACCGGACCTCGGCGATCATCGCTGACGCGATGGATCCCTTCGAGGGGTACGGGTCGAACGCGGACGCGATGCTGCGCGTGATGCGCAAGCACCGCGAAGCGGCCGAGGACATCGACGGCGAGCTCGTCCCGGAAGGGTTGCTCTCGGCCGCGAAGTCATCGTGGGACGAGGCCGTCTCGCTCGGTGAGCAGCACGGGTATCGGAACGCGCAGGCCTCCGTCCTCGCGCCGACCGGCACGATCGGGCTGATGATGGATTGCGACACGACCGGTATCGAGCCCGAGCTCGCGCTGGTGAAGACGAAGAAGCTCGTCGGCGGGGGCACGATGCAGTTCGTGAATCGGACCGTGCCGCGGGCGCTCGAGCGTCTGGGATACGACGCCGCCGAGGTCGACGACATCGTGGCCTACATCGCCGAGCACAACCAGGTGACGGACGCGCCGCATCTGAAGCCGGAGCACCGGTCGGTCTTCGACACCGCCATGGGCGACGCCTCGATCCACTACATGGGACACGTCCGGATGATGGGGGCGGCGCAGCCGTTCATCTCGGGCGCGATCTCCAAGACGGTCAACATGCCGGAGCACGTGACGGTCGAAGAGGTCGAGCAGCTCTTCGTCGAGAGCTGGAAGCTTGGGTTGAAGGCGGTGGCGATCTACCGGGACAACTGCAAGGTGGCCCAGCCGATGTCCGCCGACAAGAAGAAGAAGGCGGTCGCGCCCGACGGCGATGGGGTGGGCGAGCCGCAGACGCTCCCGTGGTCGGCCAAGAAGCGGTTGCCGCGGTCCCGTCCGGCGATCACCACGTCCTTCCGGGTCGGTGACGCCGAGGGCTACATCACGGCGGGGTCCTACCCCGACGACGGGCTCGGCGAGATCTTCCTGAAGGCGTCGAAGCAGGGCTCGACCCTCTCGGGGATCATGGACGCGTTCTCGATCGCGGTCTCGGTGGGTCTCCAGTACGGGGTGCCGCTCGAGGACTACGCCTCGAAGTTCATCAACATGAAGTTCGAGCCGAGCGGGATGACCGACGACGCCGACATCCGGTTCGCGTCCTCGATCGTCGACTTCGTGTTCCGGCGGCTCGCGTTGGACCACCTGCCGCCGGAGAAGCGCGAGGCGCTCGGCATCCGGTCCATCGAGGAGCGGAAGATCGAGGCGGCCGAGAAGACGGCGGCTCCTGAGGATCCCGTCGAGGAGACGACACCGGTCGAGGAGGCCCCGATCCGTGCTTCCGAGGGAGCGGTCGTCCGTCCCATCGAGCTGATCTCCTCGCCCACCGCGAAGGAGCTGGACGCCCCCTTGTGTTACCAGTGCGGCTCCAAGATGCAGCCGGCGGGCTCGTGCTACGTCTGCGGGACCTGCGGCAGCACCAGCGGCTGCTCGTAGGATAGGCCCGCCGCACAAGGGGGACCATGAGCCACGAAGAGCCCGGGAGGCTGCTCGGGCTGCACCACGTGCAGCTCGCGATGCCTCCCGACGAGGAGCAGGTGGCCATCGACTTCTACGAGGGCGTCCTCGGGCTCGAGCAGGTCCCCAAGCCTCGAGAGCTCGCCGATCGGCGCGGTGTCTGGTTCCGGTCCGGCGACCTCGAGGTGCATCTCGGCGTCGAGGAGGGCTTCCAGGCGGCGATGAAGGCGCATCCCGCGTTCCTGGTCGAAGATCTCGAGCGCATGCGCGCGCGCGTCGAGATGAGCGGCTACAAGGTGATCGAGTCCGATCAGTTCTCGGGATTCCGTCGGGTGCACGTGCGTGACCCCTTCGGGAACCGTCTCGAGCTGATCGAGCCGGAGTGACCGGCGTGGACCTCCCGTTCGCGCGAGTCCGCCCCGAGGGCCGGATGCCGGAGGGGCAGCATCCGGGCGATGCCGGCCTCGATCTGCGGGCCGCCGAGGGTGTCACGGTGAGGCCGGGGGAGCGGGCGATGGTCCCGACCGGCGTGGCCGTCGCCATCCCGGACGGCCACGCCGGCCTCGTGCTCCCTCGCTCGGGTCTCGCTTCCAGGAAGGGCCTGACGTTGGCCAACGCACCTGGTCTGATCGACTCGGGCTACCGGGGAGAGGTGGTCTGCGCCGTCGTGAACCTCGACCCGCACGAGGCGGTGGAGATCTCGATCGGAGACAGGATCGCGCAGCTCGTGATCGTGGCGATCCCCGAAACGGCGCCCACGTTCGTCGAAGAGCTCCCCGAGTCGAGCCGCGGGGCGAGGGGTTTCGGCTCCACCGGCGTGTCCTGAGCGACCGGTTGAAGCTCAGGAACCCCGTGCCTAGGATGAGGGGCTGTCTGCGGACGTGGCTCAGTGGTAGAGCACCACCTTGCCAAGGTGGGGGTCGCGGGTTCGAATCCCGTCGTCCGCTCCAGGTCAGAGGGGGTTTCGACCCCCTCTTTCGTTTCTCCGGGTCACACTCTGGGTCACAGTCGCCGCCTTCGCCGTGCGTCCGCGAGGCGTGGCACGCCGCGATGCCTCTCGACTTCCACTGTGAGTGCGTGGAGAGCGAGACCATCGCCGAGCAGATCTCCCGAGGCCGTTTCCCACAGGGCATAGACACCTCCGGCGTACGGGCCAGTGATGTTGAGACCGATCGTCCTTGCCTTGCCGCGGAGCCGTCGCGCGGCCCTATCCATGTTCGCCTCCTAGCAACTCGTCCATCCTCGCGGCGGCGTCCCGTTGCAGTTCACTCACGACGTCCTGATACCGGGCGAGGATGCGAGTGTCGGCGTGGCCCATCGTCCGCATCGCGACCGTGTCGGACACACCGGCCGCTAGAAGCAGGGTGGCGGCTCCGTGGCGGAGGCCATGGAACGTGATCCCGGCGAACCCGTGCGCCTCCGCGAAGTCCTTCCACGCGCCGGAGAACGTCGCCGGCTGCCAGGGCTCGCCGATCCCGTTGTCGACGACCAGCTCCGGTCGGGGGAGCCCGATCGCGAGCAGACGTTCCGCCTGCGTCTTCCGATGGCGCTTGAGGGCCTGCGCGACGAAGGCGGGGAGGGGGAGGTCTCGGCGCCCAGCCTTGCTCTTCGGCGGCCCGAAGTGGAACGAGCCCTCCGCCGCTGTGAGCGTCTGGCGGACGCGCACGACGTCGTCGACGTCCTCCCATCGGAGCCCGAGGACCTCCTCACGTCGTAGGCCGAGCCCGAGAGCGAGATGAACGGCGGCGTCCCACGGGGGCGCTCCTACGACGGCCTCGAGGATCTTCGACCCGAGTTCGCGGTCGATCACGACGAAGCTCGAAGCCGATCCTGCGGGCCGGTGGACCAGCTTCGGATCGGCGGGGTTCTTCCCTACCAAACCGCGGGCCTGTGCCCGAGAGAGGGCCTGCGAGAGCACCCTCAGGACGTCAGAGACCGTCTGGGGGCCGAGTCCGTCGGCGAGCAGGCGATCGCGGACACGCTCCACGTGGATCGGCTCGAGATCACAGAGACGCACCCGCCCGATGATGCCCGAGACGTGGCGAACGGAGTCGCGGTACCGCTGCCGCGTCGTCGGTGCGAGCGGTCGTCCGCGCTTCGAGACGGCCGAGACGCTCGGGAGCCATTCCTCGGCGAGGAAGGACGCGAGCGGTTGACGTCCTCCGGCCAGCTTCTTGTTGTCCAGTTCCCCGAGAGTCTTCGTCAATGCGCGTTCAGCGTCGCGCTTCGAGCCCTCGACGGTCCTCGTGATCTGGCGGCGCTTCCCGTCGGTGCTGAAGCCGTTGCTCACGACAATCCGCCAGACACCCGGACGGCGCTGCGTGATGTGACCTCTCATGCTTCCTCCCTCTTCAGGTACTCGCGGCCACGTGATAACCAGCTCTTGATCGTTCCCGGCGGTGCGTCGTACCGACGGGCCAGCTCAGCCACCGGATGCTTGTGGCGGTCGACGGCGACAAGCTCGTCGTATTCCGCGACGAGCGCGCGGTAGAAGTCGAGCGGCGCGGGCCTCCCACGGTGCGGTCTCGGCAACGCGTTCGGCCGTGCTCTCGAAGCTCGGCTCATCCGGATCAAGGTGATTCCCAACGATGCGAAGTAGTGACTGAACTGGAACTCAGTCCACGGAAGCGTCTGGCCGGCCGGAGCAGATACGCGGAACGACGTCGCGAAGAGCGGTTCGGTTTGCTTCTTCGACGAGTCCCAGCGGATCTCGACTTGGCGCATCTCGGACGGGTGCGAGAGCGTCGCTCGACCTCCGGGGTGGATCGCAACCTCGATCTCCTCGATCCAACGGAGCCAGCCCCTGAAGGAGGCGGGGTTGTACTTCCAACCAGGACGCCAGCTGTAGAACGTCATGTAGACGCTCTTCGCCCAGTCGCGCTCGTCCTTCTGCACGACCGCAGTATCCGTCCCCGGCCTACGGAAAGTCAACGACTCTCGAACCGGCTGCAAATGGCACCTTCCGGCGCCCGAAATGCAACCGCTCTTGCTCCGGTCGGATTGCGTGCCTACGCTTCGGCCATGGAAGACACAGTCCGACTCGTGAAGATCCGGCGGCTGGCAGAGTCCGGCGCACTCCGCCCTCTGCGTTACACCGCCGGCTTCTCGCTGTCTGAGGGTGGCGCGGGGGCCGGAGTCGACCGCACGACGATCCACCGGTGGGAGACCGGTACGCGGCGACCCACGGGGGCCGGAGCGGTTCGCTACATGAAACTGCTGGAGGAATTGGCCGGTGTCTGAGGAGCCGCTCCTGATCTCGGTTCGCGAGGCGGCTCATCGCTTGGGGCTCGGAAGGGACACGGCCTACCAGCTCGTCCGCGAACGCCGATTGCGGTCGCTCGCCGTCGGACGACGGGTCCTGATTCCTGTCAGCGAGTTGGTGGCTTTCGTCGAGCGTGAGACAGAGCGGGAGACCGCGTGATGGTGGAGAGGACCGCCGTCGAGATCGCGGCCGACGGGACGAGGTTGCGCGTCTTCCACCGACGTGGTCAGTCCGCCTGGGAGCACCCGATCGACGACCTCATATACCTGGACGCAGGCGTCGTCCGGCCGTGTCCGGTCTGCTCGAAGGTGATGAACCATGGCCGCCGGTGACCTGCGCGACGCCGTCGCCGCGATCCTCGGGAGCGGACCGACCGCGGAAGATGTCGGCACGCCCGAATCGATCCGTGAGATCGCGAGAATCCGGAGCGCCACAGTTCGGGTGCTGGAGGACGACGTCGCCTCAGCGGACGAGAAGACCGCCCTGATCCGGAGGTTGTTCACCACGGCGAACGCGGCGGCGTTGTCCTCCTGGGCGAAGCAGGCGATCCGGCACGAGATCGACTGGTACTTCGGCCGTGAACCGCGTCCCCATGTCCCCACGGCCGTCTCAGCCGCCCGACGACTCCGCCGCGCCGGCTACAAGCAGTGCCCGACCTGCCTGATCGACGTGATGGATGAGATCCAGCTCCGGGCGTTCGAGGAAGCCGACCGTTCCTGGCTGGCCGAAGAGGCTGCCCACGACCAGGCAGGGACATCCGATGGCTGACCTCGCGAAAGCGTTCGTGGCGGACGACCTCCGGATCGTCCCACCACCCACGAACCCGATGGCGGTCGCTCGGGCGTTCGTGCGGGAGCACCACTCCACGCCGACCGGGATCAGCACGATCAAGCACCACCGCGGCGACTTCTACGCCTGGGACGGGACGTGCTGGCCCGAGGCCGAGGAGCGGACGGTCCGGGCGCGTCTGTACGGCTGGCTCGAGCCAGCTTGGTACGAGAAGGAGACCCAGACCGGGACGAAGATCCTCCCGTTCGAGCCGAACCGCCGAAAGCTCGGCGATGTCGTCGAGGCGGTCGCGGCGATCGGACACCTCCCGCAGCGAGTCGAAGCTCCGGCCTGGCTCGACGACGGGGATGTCCCGGCGCAGGAGTTGATCGTGATGTCGAACGGCGTCTTGCATCTGCCGACCCGCACGCTCCGCTCGCACACACCGAACCTCTTCACGCACCACTCACTCCCGTTCGACTACGAGCCGGACGCGCCGGTCCCAGCGGTGTGGGAGACGTTCCTCCGCGAGCTCTGGGCCGACGACGAGGAGATCGCGGCGCTCGCCGAGATCTTCGGCTATGTGCTGTCGGGCCGAACCAACCTGCAGAAGATCTTCGCGTTGATCGGCCCGAAGCGGAGCGGCAAGGGCACGATCGCCCGAGTCCTCACCGGCCTCCTCGGGTCGTTCAACGTCACGGCTCCGACCCTCGCGTCGTTGACGCAGAACTTCGGGCTCCAGGATCTGATCGGCAAGCCGCTCGCCGTGATCTCCGACGCCCGCCTGGGCAGCCGCACCGACGGTTTGGTCGCCGTGGAACGGTTGCTCTCGATCTCGGGTGAGGACGCCATCACGGTCGACAGGAAGTACAAGGAGCACTGGACCGGGAAGCTCCCCACCCGGTTCGTGATCCTCACGAACGAGGTGCCACGGTTCACCGACTCGTCGGGCGCGTTGGCGTCGCGGTTCAACATGCTGACGACCTCGCAGTCGTTCTACGGTCGAGAGAACCCGCAGCTGACGGACCAGCTCCTCGCGGTGAGGTCGGGGATCTTTAACTGGGCGCTCCGGGGGCTGGATCGATTGACCGAGCGCGGGTACTTCGTCCAGCCGGCGTCGTCCGAGGCGGCGCTCCGGCAGCTCGAGGACCTCTCCTCGCCGGTGGGCGCGTTCCTCCGCGACCGGTGCGTGATTGGGCCCGAGCACGAGGCCGATAAGGACGACCTCTACACGGCGTGGAAGGAATGGTGCGCGTCCGAGGGCCGCGACCGGTCCTCCACCAAGGCGGTGTTCTTCAGGGACCTGAAGGCCGCGGCGCCCGCGATCAAGGACGTGCGGCCACGCGACAACGGCGGACGGGCTCACGTCTATCGCGGCATCGGGTTGGGACAGCAATGGGGAACACCCCTGACCACCCCTGACCACGCTGGCTGGTCCCAGGATCGGTCAGGGGTCGGCGGGCCGGAAACCCGCAGGTCAAGTGACGTGGTCAGGGATGGTCAGGGGTCATCGGCACTGTCTTCCCACCACGCCAACGGCAAGGTCCGTACGGCACTCGACCAGCTCTTCGCTGACCGCCCGGAGGCCCATGGCTGGGCGCCCTTCCGGCTGAGCGTCGTCCTTAGCCGCACCTACGGCATCGACGCGGATCCGGACGACATCGAGGCGGCGCTGGAGGCGTGATGGCGACGATCACGCCGACGAAGGTCTACCGCCGTCACAACTGCGCTCGTGGGCACCGGATGTGGAACGCATTCGCCCGGTGCGTCTGGCCGCGGGCCGTCTGGGTGAACGGTGAAGGTCCCTGGGCCTCCGTCGCCTACTGCGGCGGCACGACGGTGATGCTCTTTACCACGTTGGTGAACGCCACCGACGCGAAGGGATCCATCGACGCCTACGGGTGCGGTGGTCGGTGCGGCGGTCGCCATGAGGTCGTCCGCCTCGAACGGGAGATCGACGAGGAGGCCGCATTCCAACGGGCGCGGCGCTACCTCGAACCCCTCGGCCGAGAGGTGGGGCGGTGACGACGTGCAACTGCCCGAGCGACATCAAGGTGGAGGGCGCGTGCTACTGGGCGATCAAGGTCGGCGCCGGCCTGATCGGCGACCACTCGCCGAACGGCCACGGACGTCCGAGCGAGATGCAGCTCCGGTGGATCGGGGCACTCCGCGAACGTCGCCGCCACGACGGCTGGCAGCCGGCATGGCTGGCGATCCACGACCCCGAGGACGACGTGGACTTCGAGGCGTCTCGCGGCATCCGCTACGTGATGCAGATAGGGAACATGCGCGAGGAGCTGTCCGTATGACCGCGCGCGCGGTCATACGGACAGCTCCTCGCGCATGTTCCCTATCTGCATCACGTAGCGGATGCCGC
>Ga0136614_10000322_pt1 | contig 22529 bp, 26 predicted proteins | sample AntDrymUQ2792106_2_FD_106643 | JGI IMG/M metagenome (GOLD analysis project Ga0136614, IMG submission 106643) | Polar desert sand microbial communities from Dry Valleys, Antarctica - metaG UQ279 (21.06) | ecosystem: Environmental > Terrestrial > Soil > Desert | place: Antarctica: Dry Valley... | reverse complement strand
GTTCCCGGGCGCTCCGATGCGATCAGCTGGTGGAGCGCGGAGTGCTCGGAGTCGACCGGGATCAGCTGCGCACCGGTCGCCTCGGCCAGCGCCATCACGAGCTCGCCGCCGACGACGAGGCTCTCCTTGTTGGCGAGCGCCACGTCGATGCCCTCGCCGAGCGCCGCGATGGTCGGGCCGAGCCCTGCGGAGCCGATGAACGCGTTGAGGACCATGTCGCACTCGCTCTCGACGATCAGGCGGATCAGCCCCTCGGCGCCGCCGAGCAGCTCGCCTGTCTCGAAGCTCGCGGACGCTCGCTCAGCGGCGTCCTCGTCAGCCAGCGCGATTCGGTCGAGCCCGAGCCGGCGCGCCTGCTCGATCAGCGCGGCGGCGTTCGTGTTCGCGGCCAAGCCGACGACTTCGAGCCTGTCGCTGCGCTCGACGACGTCGAGCGCCTGCGTGCCGACCGAGCCGGTCGAGCCGAGGATCAGGAGCCTGCGCACCGCACGCAGTCTAGGTAGCGCGCGTTGCGGGCTACGCCACTGTGCTGTGCTCGACGGCTACGAGCGTGTCGACCTCGCCGACGATGCTCCAGCCCGCGAGCGGGCCCGGGCCGCGGAAGAGCGCGTCGCAGACGGCGGTCGGGCCAGGCCCGCCCCAGCCCCCCGGCTTGCCCGCGCGCGCGTCGTGGAACGCGACGACGCCGCCCGCGACGACGCGAGGGCTCCAGAGGTCCCAGTCGCGGTGGCAGGCGCCCTCGCTGTGATCGCCGTCGATGAACACGAAGTCGAGCGGCTCGGACCAGCCCGCGGCGGCATCCTCGCTGCGGGCGATCCGCCAGTCGATCCGTGGCCCACCGCGCTGCGCAGCCGCCCGCGCCAGCATCGCTCGGGCCGCGCGCTCGGTACCACGCCAGCGGTCGTCCCCCTCCGGCAGGCGGCGCTCGCTGTCGGCGACGAGCTGGTCCGCCGCTGCGTAGGGGTCGATCAGGTGTAGCGTCGCCGCGGGCGGCAACGCGTTCACCAGCACGAGCGCGGAGGAGCCTTCGAAGACGCCGATCTCGACCGCGCGCGAGCGCCCATCGGCAAGTTCCGCGAGCAGCTCGGCCTCGGCCTCGGTGTGCATCGGCATCGGGGGGATCAGGCCGCGGCGAACCGCCGCCGCGCGCAGGCGGGCGTTGTGGCGGATCGAGTCGGGGACGAGAGCGCGCAGCGCGGCCGGGAGCGGCATCGCTGCGGATTATCCTCCGCTCGTGCGGTTCGGAATCTTCTACGAGCACCAGCTGCCGCGCCCTTGGGCGCCGGACTCGGAGCGGACGTTGTTCGAGAACTTCGAGGGCGACCTGACGGTCGCGTTGCGCCTCGGCGAGATGTTCGGGCAGCGCTCGCGCTTCTAGCGCTGCTACAGCAGCGCGGCGCTCGCGTAGTAGGCCACGACGACCGTGAAGAAGACGGCGTCGAGGCGGTCGAGCGCGCCGCCGTGCGCGCCGAAGAAGCGCCCGCTGTCCTTGACGTCGAGATCGCGCTTGAGCAGCGACTCGAACAGGTCCCCGACCGGCGCCGCCAGCGCAACGCAGAAGCCAATCACCAACGCGTCGACCCCCGAGAACCAGTCCTGGTAGGAGAACGCGAACAGCCAGAACGCGAGCGTGCCCCCGAGGATCCCCACGATCAAGCCCTCGACGGTCTTGTTCGGCGAGATTCGGGGGGCGAGCGGGCGGCGGCCGTAGGCGCGCCCGCCGAAGTAGGCGGCGGTGTCGCCGATGAATGTGCCGATCAGGACGTCGAGCAGGAGGGCGCCGCCGTGATCGAGCTCGCGCAGCAGCACCGCGTGGGCGAACGCTAGCCCGATCCAGAGGACGCCGAGCAGCGTCGCCGCGATGCCCCACGCCACGTCCTGGCGGCGCGGACGGGCGACGGCGAGGAAGAAGGTCAGCGGGATCGAGGCGACGAGGACGATCAGGATCTGGAACTGGTCGCCGAGCTGGGCGGCGACGATCAGGCCGGCGAGCGCGATGAAGCCGGCGAGCCGCATCGGCGCCGCGCGCTTGGTCAGGTCGTACAGCTCGTGCAGGCAGATGACCCCGAGGAAGAAGAGGCCGGCGGCGAACACCCAGCCCCCGGCCGCCACGATGATCGTCGCGAACAGGATCGCGGGGACCGCCGCCAGCACGCGCGCCGAGAGGTCCGAGCGTGGCCTGCGCTCGCGCGGCTCACGGCGGCGCGGCCGGCGTGGGCGCGTGAAGCCGCCGCGCCCGCCGCCGCTGCGGTCCCCTCTGCCGCGCCCGCGGCGCGGGGCGTCGCTCGACTGGTCGAAGAACCCCCCGTCGCGGGGTCCGCGCCCGCGGGCGGCCATCGCCGTTACCGCGCCCCGAAGCGGCGGCCGCGAGCCTCGTACTCGTCGAGCGCAGCGACGAGCTGCGGCTCGTCGAAGTCGGGCCAGAGCACGTCGGCGAACACCAGCTCCGAGTAGGCGCTTTGCCAGAGCAGGAAGTTCGACACGCGACTCTCGCCGCTGGTGCGTATCAGCAGTTCGGGGTCGGTCATCTCGGGCGCGTAGAGCAGCTGTGCGAACTGTTCCTCGTCATCCCCCTCAAACCTGCGCGCTGCATCAACTATCTCGGCGCGGCCGCCGTAGTTGAAGGCCACGAACAGCGTCATGCGCGTGTTCGACGCTGTCTGCTCCTCGGCCCACGCCATCCGCTCGCGCAGCTCGTCGGATACCGCCTCGAGGCGCCCGATGAAGCGCATCCGCACACCCTCCTCGTCGAGCTCCGGCGTCTCCGACTCGATCAGCTCGGCGAACATCGACATCAGGCCCTCGACCTCGGCGCGCGGGCGCGCCCAGTTCTCGGTCGAAAAGGCGTACACCGTGAGCTCGCGCAGATCGTGCTTGACGGCGTGGCGCACGGTGCGCTTGAGCGCGCGTGCCCCTTCACGATGGCCCTCGAGCACTCCGAGCTTGCGCCGGCGGGCCCAGCGCGCGTTCCCGTCCATGATGATCGCGACGTAGCGGGCCCGCATCGCGGCGGCCCCCGAGGCGGCCCGGAGGCCGTCTAGACCTCGAGGATCTCCTCTTCCTTGCCCGCGAGCAGGTCGTCGATCTCGGACACGCGCGCGTCGGTCAGCTTCTGAAGCTCGGTCTCGGCGCGGTGCTCCTCGTCCGAGCCGACCTCGCCCTCCTTCTTGAGCTCGCGCAGGTCGTGCATGACGTCGCGCCGCACGTTGCGCACGGCGACGCGGCCTTCCTCCGCGATCGCGTGCACCACCTTGACGAGCTCCTGGCGGCGCTCGGCGGTCAGCTCGGGGATTGTCAGGCGGATGATGTTGCCGTCGTTGTTCGGGGTCAGCCCGATGTCGGACTCCATGATCGACTTCTCGATCGCCTTGATCGACGACTTGTCGTAGGGCGTGATCGAGAGCAGCCGCGCCTCCGGCGCCGAGATCGACGCCAGTTGCTTCAGCGGGGTGGTCGCGCCGTAGTAGTCGACGTCGATGCGGTCGAGCAGGTGCGGCGACGCGCGCCCGGTGCGGACAGTAGAGAACTCGTTGCGCGTGGCCTCGACGGACTTCGCCATCCGCCCGCCGGCTTCCGCGAGGAAATCATCGATCAACTCGATGTCGACACCACCGTTCCCACCTCTTCGCCGCACACTATCCGGTCGATGTTGCGCTCGTCGGACATGTTGAAGACGTGGATCGGCAGCGCGTTGTCCATGCACAGCGACAGCGCGGTGGAGTCCATTACGGCCAGGCGGCGCTCGATCGCCTCGCGGTGGCTGAGCGTCGGGATCAGCTCGGCGTCCGGGTGCTCGCGCGGGTCGGCGTCGTAGACGCCCTCGACGCCGTTCTTCGCCATCAGGATCGCCTCGGCGTGGATCTCGAGCGCGCGCAGCGCGGCCGCCGTGTCGGTCGTGAAGAACGGGTTGCCGGTCCCCCCGGCGAAGATCACGATGCGGCCCCGCTCGAGATGGCGGATCGCCCGCCGGCGGATGTAGGGCTCGGCGACCTCGGAGATCGTGATCGCCGACTGCACGCGCGTGTTCGCGCCGTGCTTCTCGAGCGCGTCCTGGAGAGCGAGCGCGTTGAGCACGGTAGCGAGCATGCCCATGTAGTCGCCGGTCGCGCGATCCATGCCCGCGGCGGCGCCGGCAAGCCCGCGGTAGATGTTGCCGCCGCCGACGACGACGGCGATCTCGACCCCGCGTTCGGAGGTGGTTCGGATCTGCGTCGCGATGGCGGAGATGCGCTCGGGATCGGCCCCGTACTCGAGCTCGCCCATCAGCGCCTCGCCCGAAAGCTTGAGCAGCACGCGCTGAAAGCGGGGAACGGCGCCCCCGGAGCCGTTCCCGGTCATCGAGCCATCCCGTGGCGGGCCAAACGCCAGTTGATGCCGGCCCGGAAGGGCCCCATCAGCCTTCGCCGACCCCGAAGCGCGCGAAGCGCCTGATCACGATGTTCTCACCGGTCGCCGCCGCGGTCTCGGCGCGGATCTCCTCGATCGTCTTGCCGTCGTGCTTGTCGGTGTTGACGTGCGGCTGCTTGAGCAGGACGACCTCTTCGAGCCACTTCCTCAGCCGGCCGGCGGCGATCTTCTCGAGCACCTCGGCGGGCTTGTCGCCGCCCTCCTCCTGCGCCTGCTGCTCGAGCACGTTGAGCTCCGCCGCGCGGGCCTCGGCCGGCACGTCGTCCTCCGAGACATAGAGCGGCGCTGCTGCGGCCACGTGGGCTGCGATCTCGCGCGCCAACGCCTGGAAGTCGTCGTTGCGCGCGACGAAGTCGGTCTCGCAGTCGATCTCGACCAGCGATCCGATGCGGCCGTTGTGGTGGACGTAGGACTGCACGACGCCTTCACCGGCCTCACGCCCCCCGCGCTTGGCGGCCTGGGCCTGACCCTTGACGCGCAGCAGCTCCGTCGCCTTCTCGATGTCCCCGCCCGCTTCCTCGAGCGCCGCCTTGCAATCCATCATGCCGGCCCCGGTGCGGTCACGCAGCGCCTTGACGTCGGCCGCCGCGATCGCCATCAGGTCTTCTCCTCGGCGTTCGCGGCCGGAGCGGCCTCGCCCGCCTCGTCGGGCTCCGTGGCATCTTGATCGACGGCGTCGGCAGGCTCGCTCTCCGCGGAGGCCTCAGGGGCCACCTGCGCCTCCTGGGCCGCGCGAGCAGCTGCGGCCTGCGCCTCGCGGGCCTCGGCGGCCGCCGCCGCCTCGGCCTCCCGCGCCTGCGCCATGCGCGCGCTCTCCTCCTCGGCCTGAAGGCGCCGCTGCTCCTCCGCCTCCTGGCGCGCCTTCTCCTGCTCGGCCTGGTCGCGCGCGCGCTGCTCCGCCTCCTGGCGCGCCTTCTCCTGCTCGGCGCGGAAGACCGTGGCCCGCTCGGCGACGCCGGCACCGATCGCGTCGACGATCACCTTGCAGGAGCGAATCGCGTCGTCGTTGCCCGGAATCACGTAGTCGACCGGGCCGGGATCGCAGTTGGTGTCGACGAGGCCGATCAGCGGGATCTTCAGGCGCGCGGCCTCGCGCACAGCGATCTCCTCGACGTTGAGGTCCACGACGAAGACGGCGTCGGGAACGCGCTGCATCCCGCTGACGCCGCCGAGGTTCGTCTCGAGCTTGTCGCGCTCCTTGACCGCCGAGATCCGCTCGCGCGTAGGCAGCAACTCGAGCGTGCCACTCCCGGTCCACTCACGCAGCTCGTGCAGGCGCTCGATCCGCTTCGAGATCGTCTGGAAGTTGGTTAGCAGCCCGCCGAGCCAGCGCTCGTTGACGTACGGCATGCCGCCGAGCTCCGCGGCGTCGCGGACGGCGTCACGCGCCTGCTTCTTCGTCCCGACGAACAGCACCGTCCCGCCGCGGCTCGCCAGCTCGGCGGTGAACTCCTGCGCGCTCGCGAGCAGCTTCTCGGTCTGCTGCAGGTCAATGATGTGGATCCCTGCGCGCTCGCCGAAGATGAAGCGGCGCATCTTGGGATTCCAGCGCCGCGTCTGATGGCCGAAGTGCACCCCGGCCTCGAGCAGCTCCTTGATTCCGACCTGAGCCACGTGATCACTCCCTTGTCGTCGTGCTTGACTCCCGCCGAGCCGGTGCGCGAACCCGGCAAACGCCGGGCAGGGCCGCGTCGTGCAGACGGCGGGTCTAGTTGAAGGACGGTCGTACTACGCCCAAGACAATACGGGAGTGGGCCGCGAGGCGGCCGTCATCGGGCTTGGAACGCAAGACGAGGCGGCTCGTTAGAACCGCCTCGTCTCACATTATTCAGTCCCCGTCTGGCCCTCCGGAGACTGGTTCCCGCTTGGCTGCGTCGTATGTGCGACGCAAGTCAGCGGGCGGTTTGGACTCGCAGACGACTTGTTCCCCCGTGCTCGGATGCCTAAACACGAGTTTCGAGCTGTGCAGAAATTGGCGCGTTAGCCCAAGACGCGCGCCGCAGGCCTCTCCCCCGTAGCGCCGGTCACCGCAGACCGGAAGCCCGATCGCTGCGAGGTGGACGCGAATCTGGTGCGTGCGCCCTGTTTCCAGGCGCACGTGCAGCAGCGTTGTCCGCGGCAGCAGCTCGGCGATCTCGAAGTGCGTCCTCGCCGCGCGGGCGCCGTCGCCCTCGACGGCCTGGCGCGTACGCTCGGCGGGGTCGCGGCCGATCGCCGCGTCGATCGTTCCGGTCGCCGACTCGGGCCGTCCGGCGACCAGGGCGAGGTAGGTCCGGCGCAGCTCCCGCCGCCGCAGCGACTGCTGCAGCGCCCGCAGGACGGCTTCGGACTTGGCGACGACCATCAGGCCTGAGGTGTCCTTGTCGAGCCGGTGGACGATGCCGGGCCTGAAATCGTCCCCGCCGGCACCGCCGCGCGCCGCAAGGAACTGCGCGAGCGTCCCGGTCTGGTTGCCGGGTGCCGGATGGACGACTATGCCGGCGGGCTTGTCGACGACGATCAACTCGTCGTCCTCGTAGGAGATGCCCAGCCCCGCGAGCTCCGATCCGTCAACGGGCTCGTGGGGGTGAGCGCTTCGCGTCCACCCCTCCGAGCGAGCGGTGGGCGCTCGGCCCTCCACGACCACCCGCTCACCGCCGGTGAGGCGGTGGCGCTTGGCGCGCAGCTCGCCGTCGACCCGCACGGCGCCCGCGTCGATCAGCCGCTGGGCCGCGGCGCGCGAGCCGATCTCCGAGCGGCCCCCGAGGTAGCTGTCGAGGCGGTCACCGGCGTCCTCGGCGGCGACCACGAGGTCGACCGGAGTGGTCAAGCCGGCCCGTCCTCGCTCGCGCCGACGTATAGCAATCCGAGGACGCCGACGACCACCGCGACGTCGGCGAGGTTGAACGCCGGCCAGGCGATCGGGTCGATGAAGTCGATCACCGCTCCCTCGCGCGCGCGGTCGGCGAGATTCCCGAGCGCGCCGCCGAGCACGAGGCCGACCGGCAGCCACAGCAGCGGACGGTCCGCGTGGACGGCGAAGTAGGCGAGCAGGCCGGCGAGCGCCAGCGCGATTGCGACCACGAGCAGCGCGCCCCCGCCCGAGAGCGCGCCGAAGGCGACGCCCGAGTTGCGGATGTTCGCGATGTCGAGGCCGAGAAAGACGTTCACGCTCTCTCCGCGATCGAGCTCGCCGATCGCGACGGCCTTGGAGATCTGATCGAGCGCAACGACCGCCCCGACCGTGGCGAGCGCGAGCGTGAAGCCGCGCATGCGAGCCGCGCTCACGTCGGCGGAGCGCTCAACCGCGAACGAGGTTCGCCACGATCCCGCCGACGATCAGCAGCACGAACGTGGCGACGATCGGGCTGAGGTCGAGCGCCCCGCCCCCGAGCTTCAGCGGCGGCAGGAAGCGCCGGAACAGGTTCAGGTACGGATCGGTCACGTCCTTGACGAACCCGATCGCGGCGCTGAGAACCCGGTTGTAGGGGATGCGTGGGATCCAGCTGAGCAGGATGTTGATGAAGATCAGGACGACGTAGACGATCACCAGCGTGTCGACGTAGTCGCCGACGTCGACGCGTGTGAGGGCGAGCAGCGGGTCCATCAGCCGTCCACCACGGCTGTGACGGCGTCCTCGAACGCGGCACGCAACTCGCGCCGCTCGAGCGCCTCGAGGCCCTTCGCGGTCACACCGCCGGGTGTGGCGACGCGCGTCCGCAGCGCGCCGGTGTCGTAGTCCGACTCGCGCAACAGCGCCGCGGTGCCCGCCAGCGTCTCCCCGGTGAGTCGCGCGGCCTCGGCCCGATCGAGCCCGCGGCGCTCCCCGGCCTCGGCGAGCGCCTCGGCGGCGAGGGCGAAGAAGGCCGGCCCGCACGCGCTCAGCGCACCGGCCGCGTCGATCAGCTCCTCCGAGAGCGGGACGATCGAGCCCGCGCGCTCGAACAGCTCGATGACCTCTGCTCCAGGACCCTCGCTCGCGCGCGTCCCAGGCGCGTAACAGAGCACGCCGACGCCGAGCTCGGCGGCGACGTTCGGCATGAAGCGGTAGACGGGCACGTCTGGGTATGCGGCCTCGAGTGTGCTCGTCGACACCCCCCAGAGGATCGACACGAGTGCGGGCGCGGCACCGCCGAGCTCGTCAGCCACCGCGTCGAGCTGAGCCGGCTTGTGGCAGAGCACGACGAGCTCGGCCGCGTCACGGACGGCCGCGTTCGAGCCCAGCACGGTCGCGCCGGTGGCCTCGGCAAGCGACTCCGCGCGCACTCGATCGGGATCGGACACGAACAGCTCGGGCGCGTGATCGCGCGGGCGCGCGAAGCCGCGCGCCAGCGCGCTCGCCATGTTCCCGGCACCGATGAGACCGACCTTCATGCGCGCCGAAGCATACGGTGCGCGAAGGGACGATCAGGACTGGTTGAAGAAGCCTTTCTCCACGAGGCGTGCGCGTTCCTCGGCGGATACGTCCACGTTGCGCGGCGTCAGCAGGAAGGTCTTGTCGGCGATCCGCTGCATGCCGCCGTCGAGCGCGTAGGTGAGGCCGGATGCGAAGTCGATCAGGCGCTTGGAGAGATCGGTGTCCGTGGTCTGCAGGTTGAGGATGACGGGAATGTCGTCCTTGAAGTGGTCGGCAACCTGCTGCGCGTCGTTGAAGTTCTTCGGTACGACCAGATGGACCTGTACGCCGGCGCCGCCGTTTCCTCCGACGGCGCGCAATACGCGCGTCTCGCGTTGCGGTCCCTCGTCGGCGAAGATGTCGTCGAAGTCGCCGCTGCGCCGCCGGCGATCGAGGCGGCGAACGTTCGGGCGGTCCTCGTAGCGGTCCTTCAGTTCGTCCTCGGAGTCGCGCTCGCGCTCGCGACGGGTCTGGCGCGGCTCGCGAGCCTCACGCGGCTCGTCGTAGTCGTCGTCTTCCTCGGCGAGGCCGAAGTAGACCAGTGCGCGGTGCCATGTGTCCTTGACAGCCATCTCAGCGCCCCTTTTCGCTTCCGTCGCCGAAAACCCTTTCGTTTACAGATTATGCCCGCTCGACTACGCGAAACGCGGCGCTCAGGCGTAGAGGGTCTCCCCCAGGCGCACGATCGTCGCGCCCTCGGCCGCCGCGATCTCGAAGTCCTGGCTCGTCCCCATCGACAGCCGCGCCAGTCCGTGGCGCGCGGCGAGCTCGGCGAGGCGAGCGAAGTGCGGACGCGACTGCTCGGCGTCGGCGACCGGCGGCGGCATCGTCATCAGGCCACCGACCGGGACCGGGCAGAGCTCCAGGTAGCGCTCGAGCTCGTCGGGATCGATGCCCGCCTTGCGTTCCTCGCGAGCGACGTTGACCTGGATCAGGACCTCGCGCGCGGGATGTTGGTCGAGTCGCCGCAGCGCCGACTCGGAGGCGACCGTGTGGATCAGGCGCGCCACGGGCGCGACGTCGCGCAGCTTGCGGCTCTGGAGGGCGCCGATGAAGTCCCACTCGAACAGGTCTCCGTGCGCCTCGCGCTTGGCGAGCAGATCCTGCGCGCGGTTCTCGCCGACGAGCGTGATCCCCGCCTCGGCCAGCGCCGGCAGCTCGGCGCCCGGGACGTACTTGATCGCGGCGCAGATCTCGACCTGGTCTGGGTTGCGCCCGGCTGCGGCGATGCTCTCGCGGGCGCGCGCGAGGTTGTCCCGGATGCGGGCCGGATCGAGATCGGTGAAGGTCGCTCGCGCGCCACGGGTCAACTCGTCAGCCATGCGAGGCCTCCCTGACGCCCGGTCACTCCGTCGTCGCGACGGTGCGAGAAGAAGAGGTCCGCGCGGCAGCTGGTGCAGAGGTCGACCTGCTCGATCTGCCCGACCCCGCCGGCGGCGAGTTTGTGCGCCACGACGGCCCTCAGGTCGAGCATGCGCCCGTGCGCGGCGCCCTCGACGTCCGCGAACGCGGCCAGGACCTCCTCACCCACCTCGTAACAGCAGGCGCCGATGCCGGGGCCGATCGCGGCCGCCGGCGGCTGGTCGCCGAAGCGCTCCAGTGCGCGTTCGAGGATGCCGCCCGCGAGCCCCCGCCAGCCGCAGTGCAGCATCGCCACGCGGCCCACTCCGGCGAGCGCCAACGGCAGGCAGTCGGCGACCAGCACCAGCAGCCCGAGACCGGCAGTCGCGGTCAGATGGCCGTCGACCTCGATGTGCTCGCGTTCGCCGCTGCTCGGCGGCTCGCCCCAGTCACGCAGTTCGGTCCCGTGGACCTGGCGGGCGAAGGCGATGCGGCGCTCCTCGATGCCGGCATGCTCGGCGAGCAGCGCCCGGTTGCGCGTGATACGCGTCTGGTCGTCATCGGTCAGGAAGCCGAGGTTGAGCGATTCGTACGCGCCCTCGCTGACCCCGCCGCAGCGGGTCGAAAAGCGAACCTCCGCGCCGGGCAGGCTGAGCGCGATCATGCCCGCGCCTGCTCGGCGCGCAGCGCAGCGAGGGCCGCGTTGAGCTCCGCGTCGCGGCTGCTGAGCTCGCCGTCGAGCTTGCGACGAAGGGTCTGCGCGAGCGCCGATCCGATCGCGGGCGACTCGGGTACGCCCGTCGCAAGTAGGTCCGCGCCGCTGATCTCGAGCCGGACGGCGCTCAGCTCGCCGGCGAAGCGGAGCACCGGCTCGGCGGGGGCGCCGAGCGCCAGTGCGAGCGCGAGCGCCTCGGGCGGCTGCGGGGCGAGCAGCGCGTGGATGTCGGAAGCGCGCAGCTCCGGCGCGAGCGCGGCAGCGAGCCGGGAGGCCTCGGCTGCGGCGGCAATCACCGCGTCGCGCCCCGCGGCCGCCAGACCGAGCGAGCGGATCCAGGGCTCGAGGGCATCGGGCGCACCCGAGCAGAGCGCCGCGAGCGCCGCGAGCGCCGGGTCGGCTCCGGTCTCGAGCGAGCCGAGCTGAGCGCTCGCGACGAGCTCCGAGTCGAATGACAGCGAAGGATGGAGCGCGCGATCGGCTCCCCAGTCGTGCAGCAGCGCCAGTGCGCCGGGGGCGGTCGGCTCGGCCAGCATCGCCAGCAGCGCGTCGCGCACGCGCGCCGCGCTGAGCGTGGCGAGCGCGCCGGCGTCGATGGCGGCCTGCGCCTGAACGGCGGTGTCGGGCTCGACCGTGAACCCGAGCCGCGCGACATAGCGGGCTGCCCGCAGGAGCCGGCCCGGATCGTCGCTGAAGCTGCGTTCGTGGAGCACACGGACGAGCCCCGCGTCGATGTCGCCGGCGCCGCCGAACGGGTCCTCGAGTCTGCCGAGCGCATCCTCGGAGAGCGCGGCGGCGATCGCGTTGATGCTGAAGTCGCGCCGCTCGAGGTCGGCGGCCAGCGGCGCCGGCTCGACCTCCGGCAGCGCTCCCGGCGCGGGGTAGTAGTCGCGGCGCGTGGCGGCGAGATCGACCGCAAGCGTGTCCCCTGGCGCCTTCGCCGGCGCTGTGACGGTCGCGGTCCCGAAACGACCATGCACGGTCGCCTCTCCCCCGAGCCGGGACGCGAGCTCACGGGCCGCCGACTCGGCGTCGCCCTCGATCGCGACATCGATGTCGATCGAAGCGCGCTCGCCGCGCAGGAGGTCGCGCACGGCGCCGCCGACCAGATACGCGGGCGGCAACCCCTCGAGGGCCGGCAGCACGCGCTCCATCCCGGGCAGCGCCCGGATCGCCTCATCCAGCATCGCCACAGCGTAGGAAACGCTAGAAGCGGTAAGCGTCGGCGTACTTGCCGAAACCGCGCTGCGTGGCGACGACGCCCTTCTTGTCGAGCACACCCACGAGGTCGCCCTTGTCGTCGAGCAGCGCATCCTTGGCGCAGGCGTTCACCCGCTTGCCGCCGGCCTCGCCGCACGCGAGCGACACGGTCAGCGTCTGCTTTCCGGCGATCGCGGCGGTCGGGATCGAGACGCGCTTGCCGTCGCGGTCGCGCAGGCGCGCCCCGCGCAACTCGATTCGCTTCGACGAGCGATTGCGCAGCGAAACCGTTTCCTTGTCGCGGCCTCCCTTGCCAGCGACCTTGACGATCGCGACCTTCAGCGATGACTTCTTGCGCGCGCTCTCCGCGATCACGTTCTTGCAGAACTTCGCGTTGATCCGCGCGAGCTCGCCGTCGAGCGCGCCCGCGAACGCCCCATAGGCCTCGTCGGGACTCTGGCGCACGAGCGCGCGCGCTCTCTCGAGCTCCTGGGCGCTGAAGCGGCAGCGTGTCAGCTTGTTGTCCTTGCGGTAGTCCCCGCGAATCTTGGTGATGTCAGCCGCCGCCGCGACGGCGGGCGGCGGCGCCGCGGCGAGAGCCGCGAGCACGGTGGCGAGTGCCACAGGCGCGAGCCGGGCGCTGAACGCAGTCAAGCGACGCATCGAGTGACTCAAACTAGCGTGATCGCGACGCTCGCGCGTCGCTCACGCGCGCACGGGGATGCCGGCCGCGCGCAGCCGCTCCTTCGCCTGCTCGACCGTGTACGCGCCGTAGTGGAAGATCGAAGCGCACAGGACCGCGTCGGCGCCGCCGCGCTCGATCGCCTCGACGAGATGGTCGAGCGTGCCTGCTCCGCCGGAGGCGATCACCGGGACCTCGACCGCGTCCGTGACCGCCCGCGTCAGCTCGAGCTCATAGCCGTCCTCGGTGCCGTCGCGGTCCATGCTCGTCAAGAGGATCTCCCCCGCCCCCCGCTCGACGCCCTCGCGGACCCACTCGACCGCGTCGCGCCCGGTGGCGTTGCGGCCGCCGTTGACGAACACCTCGTAGCCCGAGCCGTCGTTCCCCGCGCGTGCGTCGACGGCAAGCACGACGCATTGGGCGCCGAACACCTCGGCGAGCTCGGCGATCAGCTCAGGTCGCTCGACCGCGGCCGAGTTGACCGAGACCTTGTCGGCGCCGGCGTCGAGCACCGCCTGCGCGTCGGCGACCGACCGGATGCCGCCGCCGATCGTGAACGGGATGAAGACATCGTCGGCGGTGCGCCGGGCGAGGTCGACGATCGTGTCGCGTCGCTCGTGCGAGGCCGTTATGTCGAGGAAGACGAGCTCATCGGCGCCGGCGGCCTCGTAGAAGCGGGCCAGCTCGACCGGGTCGCCGGCGTCGCGGATGTCGACGAACTCCGTCCCCTTGACCACGCGCCCCTTGTCGACGTCGAGGCAGGGGATCACGCGGCGCAGCAGCATCAGTCGCCCCCGGCGAGCGTGGCGTGAGCCTCGGCGATGCTGAAGCGCTGCTCGTAGAGGGCCTTGCCGGAGATGACTCCGCTGAGGTTGACGAGCCGCAGGTCGCGCAGAGCCTTCAGATCGGCGAGCGAGCCGATGCCGCCGGAGTAGATGAAGCGCCCGCGAACCGTGGCGGCAACGCGCCTGACCTCGTCGAGGTCGGGACCCCCGAGCATGCCGTCGCGGTCCACGCTGGTATAGACGAAGCGCCGCACCCCGCGCCTCTGCATCCGCTCGACGACGTCCTCGGGGCGCATCTGCATCTCTTTCGTCCAGCCGGAGACGGCGACGTGGCCGCCGCGGACGTCGATCGCCACGAGCACACGCGCGCTCCACGCCTCCAGTACCGCGTCGAGGAACTCGGTGTCCGCGAACGCGGCGGTCCCGAGCACCACGCGGTCGGCGCCGGCGGCCAGCGCCTTGCGTACCGCGACCTGGGAGCGCAGCCCGCCGCCGTACTGCACGGGGACGTCGAGCTCGGCGGTGATTCGCTCGAGCTGGGAGAGGTTCACCGGCTCGCCCTCGCGCGCACCGTCGAGGTCGATGACGTGGAGGAAGCGCGCGCCCGCCCGGGCCCACGACCGAGCGGCCTCGAGCGGGTCGTCGACGTAGACTCGCTCGCGATCGAAGCGTCCCTGCTCGAGCCGCACCGCCTTGCCGTCGCGGATGTCGATCGCCGGCAGGAGGATCATCTAGCTGCCGCCACCCGGGTCAGGCGGCGCGGCGGGCGGAGCCGTCCGCGGCGAGCGCGACGAAGTTCTCGAGCAGCCGCAGCCCGTGGGGCCCCGACTTCTCGGGGTGGAACTGAACGCCCCAGACGTGATCGCGCTCGACGGCGCTGGCGAACGGGGCGCCGTAGTCGGCGCGTCCCGCGACGTCGGCGGTATCGGTGGGTATCGGCGCGAACGAGTGCACGTGGTAGAAGGCGCACGGGTCGGGTAGGCCGGCGGCGAGCCCTGACGGGCGCGCCCACGCGACGCTGTTCCAACCGATTTGCGGCAGCTTCAACCCTTCTGCCGGCAACCGCTCGACGGTGCCGGCGAGCAGGCCGAGTCCCTCCGCGCCGCCGAGCTCAGCGGAGCGCTCGAACAGCAGCTGCATGCCGAGGCAGATGCCGAGCAGCGGCAAGCCGGACTCGGCGCGCTCGCGCAGGGACTCGGCGAGCCCGAGCGCGCCGATCTCCTGCATCGCCCTCGGAAACGCGCCGACACCGGGCAGCACGACGCCGTCGGCGCGGGTGAGCCGCGACGGGTCGCTCGTGACCTGCGCCGCGGCGCCCACGCACCCGAGCGCCTTCTCGACTGAGCGCAGGTTGCCCATGCCGTAGTCGGCCACGGCGACCGTGGTCGTGGCAACGCTCAAAGAACGCCCTTCGTCGACGGCACGCCGGTCTCGTCGGGATCGATCGCAACGGAGGCGCGCAGCGCGCGCGCGAACGCCTTGAAGGCGGCCTCGGCCATGTGGTGCGCACTCTCGCCCGTCTCGACGCGTACGTGGAGCGTCAGCTTGGCGGTGCTCGCCAGCGCCTTGAAGAACTCGGGCACCGCCTCGGTCTCGAGCCCGCCGATCTCGCCCCCGGGCAGCTCGCCCTCGAAGCTGCAGTACGGGCGCCCGGAGACGTCGATCGCGCAACTTGCTCGCGCCTCGTCCATCGGGACGGTCGCCTGCCCGAAGCGGACGATCCCGGCGCGGTCTCCGAGCGCCTCGTCGAGGGCTTGGCCGATCACGATGCCGGTGTCCTCGACGTTGTGGTGCGCGCCCGTCTCGAGGTCGCCCGAGACGCTGACGTCGAGATCGAGCCGCCCGTGGCGGGCGAGCGCGGTGAGGAAGTGGTCGAACAGCCCGATCCCGGTCTCGCGCACGCCATTGCCGGCCCCGTCGAGGGCCAGGCTCACGCGGATGTCGGTCTCACCGGTCTGGCGGCTGACCTCTGCTGTTCGCTGGCCGCTCACGAGCGCTCATTCTCCTGGTTAGCGCCGCGGGGCATCCGGCCCCGCGTCTTGATTGGGCTCTGCGGCGTCCGGCCGCCGTGACCGGCGCGGCTTCGCCGCACCTCTTGCCTCCATCGATTCGGCGTGCACCGGGAACCCCTCGGCGCGCGCGATCGCCGCCCCGGACGGGGCGAGACGCGCGGCTGCGCCCGAGCCGAGCGAGACCTGCGCCATTCGCCGGCGGAAGGTCGCCGGCGAGAGGGCGCCGGCGAAGCGCGCCGAGCCGCCCGTCGGCAGGACGTGGTTTGAGCCCGCGACGTAGTCGCCGAACGCCGTGCCGGCATCGCGCCCGACGAACAGGCAACCGGCCCTGCTCACGCGCCCGGTGAGCGCCTCGACTTCCGCCCCGACGAGCTGGACATGCTCGGCCGCCAACTCGTCGGCGAGGCGCACGGCGCCCGCGGGATCCGCTGCGTGCACGAGCGCGAGCGAAGCGTCGGCCGCGCTCGGGCGCTCGGCGGCGAGCCGCTTGGCCGCGGCGGCGATCGAATCGAGCAGGCCGGCGTCAGACGAGATCGCGGCGAGCAGGCCGTCCGCCCCGTGCTCCGCCTGGGCGAGCAGGTCGAGCGCAGCCAGCTCGGGCTCCGCGCCCGAACTCGCCACCAGCACGAGCTCGCTCGGACCGGCGACCGAGTCGATCCCGATCCTGCCGACCAACTGGCGCTTCGCCTCCTGGACATAGCGGTTCCCCGGCCCGACGACGACGTCGACCGCGGGGATCGTCTCGGTCCCGTAGGCGAGCGCGGCGATCGCCTGCGCTCCGCCGATCCGGTAGACCTCGGTCACGCCGCAGAGCGTGCAAGCGGCGAGGATCGTCGGATGCGCGTGCCCCTGCGGGCCCGGCGGCGCGCAGACGGCGAGCTGCTCGACACCCGCGACGCGCGCGCTGACGGCGCACATGACGACCGTCGAGGGATACGGCGCTCGGCCCGCCGGAACGTACGCGGCCGCCCGGCGCACCGGGACCTCGCGCAGGTCGACCCGCTGGCCGTCGTCGAGCTCGATGGTCCGGTCTTCGGCGAGACCCGCTTCGGCGACACGGCGTACATTCGCCCGCGCCGCCCGAAGGCCCGCGAGAAGCTGAGGTTCCAGACCACCGACCGCCGCCTCGAGCTCGTCGGCCGGCACGCGCAGCTCGGGCGCGCTCAGCTGTGCGTGATCGAAGCGCTCGGTGAGCCGCCGCAGCGCGTCGTCGCCGCTGACGCGGACCTCTTCGACGATCGAGCGCACTTCGTCCTCGACCTCGGTCGCGCGTGGGGCGGTCGCGCGAATCGCGCCGGCACCGGCCGATGCCTCGAAGCGCTCGAAGCGCATCAGGACGCCCCCCGGATGCGTTCGACGAGGTCGTCGATCGTGTCGGCCTTGAGCTTGTGCGAGACCGGGTTCGCGATCAGGCGGGCGCTTGACTCGCAGATCTGCTCGCGCTCGGCGAGGTCGTTCTCGACAAGTGTCTTGCCGGTCGCGGTCAGGTCGACGATGCCGTCGACGAGGCCGATCAGGGGCGCGAGCTCGACCGAGCCCTTGACCTCGACGATCTCGATCTGACGTCCCGTCTCCATGAACCAGTTCATCGCGATGCGCGGGTACTTGGTCGCGATGCGCGCCGTTCCGAGCCGGCGCAGCGACTCGTCGAGCCCGTCCGCGCCGGCGGGGGCCGCGACGACCATCCGGCAGCGGCCGAAGCCGAGGTCGAGCAGCTCGTAGACCTCGCGCTCGGGCTGCTCGAGCAAGACGTCCTTGCCGGTGATCCCGAGGTCCGCCGACCCGTGTTCCACGTAGGTCGGCACGTCGCTCGGGCGCATCGTGACGACGCCGATGTCCTCGAACAGCAGCTTGCGGTCGTTCGAGCGCAGCTCGGCGGTGTCGACGCCGAGCGCGTCGAGCAGGCCGAGCGTCTCCTGAAACAGCGCTCCGCGCGGGACCGCGATCGTCAGCCGAGCCGCGTCCTGGTCCGGGACAGCGGTCATCCGAGCCGCTCCTCTTCGGTCTGCGCAACGTGCACGCGCTGGAGATCGAACGCGATGCCGCAAGCCGGCAGCGAGCGGCCGAAGCGCCCGAGCAGGTCGTCGTAGCGACCGCCCCCGCCGAGCGCGAACCCGACCGCCGGGTCGTAGACCTCGAACACTGCGCCGGTGTAGTAGCCGAGGTCCCGGACCAGCCCGAGGTCGATGATCACTCGATCGGCGAGCCCACGCTCGGCGAGCAGCTCGTAGCAGCGGCGCAGGTTCTCGACGGCGCCAGACAGCGGCCCGTCGACCTGATCGAGCACCTCGGGACCGCCGCGCAGCGTCGCGAGCCTCGCGAGCAGGCGTTCGGCGTCAGGGGCGAGGCCGAGGCGCTGCAGGCGCACCTCGAGGCCGACGAGGTCGCGTCGCGCGAGCGCTTCGAGCAGGGGCAGCCGCTCCGCCGCGGGCACCTCGAAGCTCTCGAGCAGTGCCCGGTACAGCGATCCGTCGCCGATGCCGAGCCGGTAGCGGCGTAGCCCCGCCTGCTCGAGCGCCGCCAGCGCGACGGCGACGACCTCCACGTCGCCGTCCGGCGGCGGCGCGCCGACGAGCTCGATGCCGGCCTGCAGGAACTCGCGCGGCTGTCCGCTGCCACGCACGACCGCGCGGTAGGCGTGGGCGACGTAGCAGAGCCGGATCGGGGGCCGAGTGTCCGCGTAGCGGCTGGCGATCAGGCGCGCGATCGGGATCGTCATGTCGCTCCGTAGCGCGAGCAGCGCACCACCCTCGTCGAACAGCCGGTAGCTGCTTCCCGCCGCGCTCTCGTCGCCGGTGCGCAGGACCTCCTCGTACTCGAGCGTCGGGGTCCAGACCTCGCCATATCCGTGTTGCTCGAACGTCGAGCGCAGCGCCTCGGAGATGGCGCGCAGCTCGCGCATCTCGTCTGGCAGCACGTCGCGCGTGCCGGGCGGAATCGGGTGGATCATGCGCGCGCCTCGCCAGTTGCCGTATTCGCCCGCCGCCCGCGGCGGACGTCAGGCTGGGACGCCGCGCTCGGACGCGACTCGCTCGATGCGCGCACCGAGCGAACGCAGACGCTCGTCGATGCGCTCGTAGCCGCGATCGATCTGGCGGATGTTGCCGACCTCCGAGGTGCCCTCGGCACACAGGGCCGCGATGAGCATCGCCATCCCGGCCCGGATGTCCGGGCTCTCCATGCGCTCGCCGTGAAGCCGGCTCGGGCCTGAGACGACCGCGCGGTGCGGGTCGCACAGCAGAACCCGAGCGCCCATCGACACGAGCTTGTCGACGAAGAACAGCCGGTTCTCGAACATCTTCTCGAAGATCAGGACCATGCCCTCGGCCTGGGTCGCGAGCGCGAGCGCGATGCTGGTGAGGTCGGCCGGAAACGCGGGCCAGGGGCCGTCCTCGATCTTCGAGACGGCATCGCCCTCGTCGTCCTGGATGCGCAGGCGCTGATCCGGCGGCACGACGAGGTCGTCGCCCTCGAAGTCCATCCGGCATCCCAGCCGTGCGAAAACCAGCTTCGTCATGCGCAGATCGTCGCGGCTCACGTCCTTCACGCGCAGCTCGCCTCCCGTCACCGCAGCGAGCGCGGCGAACGACGCGACCTCGATGTAGTCCGGCCCGATCGTGTAGTCGGCGCCGCGCAGCTCCTCGCTGCCGTGGACGATCATCACGTTCGACCCGATCCCCTCGATGCGCGCGCCCATCTGGAGCAGCATCCGCGCGAGGTCCTGGACGTGCGGCTCGGACGCGGCGTTGTGGATCACGGTCGAGCCCGGCGTGAGCGCGGCCGCCATCAGCGCGTTCTCGGTCGCCATCACCGATGGCTCGTCCATGAAGAAGTCGCAAGCGCGCAGGCCTGAAGGCGCGGACAGCCGGTACGAGCGGTCGAACTCGACGGTCGCGCCGAGCGCGCGAAAAGCGTCGAGGTGCGGGTCGAGGCGCCGCCGGCCGATCACGTCGCCCCCGGGCGGCGGCATGTCCGCGCGCCCGAAGCGCGCCAGCAGCGGCCCCGCGAGCAGGAAGGAGGCGCGGATGCGCTCGGCGATCTGCTCGTCGACCCCGGTGTCGGTGACGCCCGCCGCGCAGACCGAGACCGAGTTGTCCCCGAGCCACTCGACGCGCGCGCCGAGGGCCCCGAGCAGCTCGAGCATCGCGTCGACGTCGCGGATGCGCGGGACGTTGCGCAACACGACCTCTTCCTCCGTCAGCAGGCATGCGGCCAGCGCCGGCAGGGCGGCATTCTTGTTGCCTGCCGGGACGATCGTGCCGGACAGCGGGTAGCCGCCCTCTATGACGAACTTGTCCATGGTGTGTGGGGCCCGTTGCGCCGGACGGGTCAAGGGCCGCTCGGCAAGGGTACCGAAGCCCATCGTGGCTCCCTTTTCGTTCCGCTGCCACGGAAACCTCCCGCGGCCCAGCTAGCCCGGCGGCTTGCGCCGGCGGGCGGCTTCGATCTCCCGGGTGTCGAGCGTGAGCGTGCCGCGCGCGCTGCGACCGAGCGGCAGGCCGGCGGCCGCGCGCGCTGGATCGAGCAGGTGCCGCTTGCGCCGGCGTACGTAGAGCATCCGTTGCAGATACAGCGTCAGGGCGCCGGCGAGGCCGATCGTGCCGAGGTTGAGGCCCAGCTGAGCGAGGGCGCCGGCGCATTCGTCCCAATCGCCGTAGGCCGCGGCGACGCCGACGTTGGCGGCGGCCGGAATCGTCGTGACCGAGATCACGACCCCGACCAGCGCGGCCGACTTGGCCGACGTCAGTGACAAGACGCCGGCGGTGCCCGCGATGAACGCGACGAAGACCGAGAAGAAGTCCGGGTGCGAGATGAAGGCCGTGAAGCTCCGCGCTCCGTCCTCGAACGTGTCCGGAGTAAGCCCGACCTGCTTGATCGCCAGCGCCACGACGAACGTGGTCGCGATACCGACCGGGAAGCCGACCGCAAGGGCCAGGACCGACCGCCGCGCAAGGTCGCCGCGGCGCTGGACCGCCGCGACGCAGAATCCCGCGATCGGGCCGAACTCCGGGCCGACTACCATCGCGCCGATGATCAGGATCGTCTGGTCGAGCATGATCCCGGCCATTGCGATCAGCATCGAGAGGACCATGAAGGCGACGAAGCTGAACGACAGCTCGGTGTCCTCCGAGGTGCGCGCCTCGACCTCCTCCCAGACGACGGCGTCGGATGGCAGTCCTCCGGCCGCCTGCTCTGCGCGCGTGGAAGCCTCTGAGAGCTCGGAGTCGATCACCTCGAGCGCGATCGACCCGTGCTTCGGGATGTCGAGCTCGCGCAGGTCGCTGAGGATCACGCTCGTGTCCTCGCGCGCGACGTCGCACATGATCACGTCGCCCTTCGGCTTGTTCGCGGCGCCGGGCAGATAGATCACGCTCGACACCGAGTCGGAGGCCTCGAGCAACTCGAGTGCCTTTGCGGCGGCGTCCGGCGGGGCGACGATGCGCAGGTGCACCATGCTCGTAGTATTGCCGCGCGATGGCACGACTCGCGACGCCTGTGCGCGACTTTTCCCGCCCGGCGCGGTTCCACTAACGGACCGTGAGCCGTCCCCGTGCATCCGTCTCGCTCGCCGCCGCCTGCGCGGCCGCCCTCGCCTGCCTCGTCGCCCCGGCCGGCGCTGGCGCCGCGAGCGACACCGAAGTGTCGATCATGGACGACCAGCTGCTGCTCGACGCCTCGGACGCCAAGCTCGAGGAGGTGGTGACCCGCTTCGAGCGCCTTGGTGTCGATCGCGTGCGCGTCTCGGCCTTCTGGGCCTCGCATGCGCCGCAGGCGCGCTCGCGGCGCAAGCCCGGCAAGTTCAACGCCGCCAGCGGGGTCGATCCCGCCTACAACTGGGTCGCACTCGACCGGATCGTCGGGGCGGTCACGGCGCACAACATGCGGCTCCTGATCTCGATCACCACGCCGGCGCCGCTCTGGGGTACGCAGGCGCCGGACAAGGGCAACGGGCTCTACAAGCCGGACCCGAAGGAGTTCGCCAACTACGCCGAGGCCGTCGCTCAGCGCTACGAGCGCTTCCCGGTCCAGTACGCGATTCTCAACGAGCCGAACCAGCCGGGCTGGCTACAGCCACAGTCCCAGGGCGGCAAGCTCGTCGCGCCGCGCATCTACCGCAACCTGGTGCGCGCGGCCTATCCCCGGATCAAGCAGCGCGACCCGAGCTCGATCGTGCTCGTCGGTGAGCTTGCGCCGAGCGGACGCGACAAGCGCGGCGAACGAGAGCCGATCCGGCCGCTGGAGTTCCTGCGCGCCTTCGGCTCGACGAGCAGCCCTCCGCCCGCGGACGCGATCGGCCACCACCCTTACTCCTTCTTCGACCCCCCGACCCAGCGCTCCGAGGATCCCGACGACGCGGCGATCGGCGATGCCTCGCGCCTGCTGGCGACGCTCGACAAGCTCACTTCCAAGGGCGCGATCGACGCCAAGCGGGGTAGCAAGCTGAACGTCTATTACACGGAGTTCGGCTATCAGACCGATCCGCCCGACCCTTTCGCCGGCATCTCGCTCTCGCGCCAGGACCGCTACCTGCAGGAGGCCGCCTACCGGGTCTGGCGCAACAAGCGCATCAAGGCTTATAACCAGTTCCGCCTCACCGATGGCAAGATCGGCCGCTCGCAGGGTCTGCGCGCGTTCAACGAGTTCCAGAGCGGCCTGATGTTCGCCAACGGGCGCAAGAAGCCGTCATACGAGGGCTTTGCGACTCCGCTCGTGATCGATCCCGCCACCCCCCGCGCCGGCAGCAGCGTGCGGCTATGGGGCCAGGCGCGCCCGGGCGGGGCGCACGCGATCACGGTCGAGTTTCGCACCGGCGACTCCGGGGCCTTCGAGCGAGTGGCACAGCCCCAGACGGATGCGCGCGGCTACTTCACGACGAAGGTCAACGCCCGCGCCGGCTACTACCGCTACAGCTACAGCGGCGGCGGCACGAGCGGCACTTCGCCGGCGCTGCGGCTGCGAACGCGTTAGCCGGACTACGCCGGGTCTACAGGCTGGCCAGGCATGGCTGTCC
>Ga0136614_10000321_pt1 | contig 22553 bp, 14 predicted proteins | sample AntDrymUQ2792106_2_FD_106643 | JGI IMG/M metagenome (GOLD analysis project Ga0136614, IMG submission 106643) | Polar desert sand microbial communities from Dry Valleys, Antarctica - metaG UQ279 (21.06) | ecosystem: Environmental > Terrestrial > Soil > Desert | place: Antarctica: Dry Valley... | reverse complement strand
CTTTGTGGGTCATGGCGTGGGCACTGCGGTGGCGACCCGTTTGGATATATGCCTCCGATCATATGTCTTGTCCGTCCGCACTGTTGATAAGTTGGCTCTTAGGTATAAAGACGATTTATCATGAACATGATTCTCCCGACGCAAAAGCACCGTCCAATCTGTTCATGCGTTTGTGCTTGACCGCGAGAAGGTGGCTTGCGCGGCGTAGCGCGCTTTGCATTCTACCGAACGAAGAACGCGCCGCACGCTTTAAGCAAGAAATGCCTGAAGCAAATGTTATCTGTGTTTGGAACTGCCCGTCGCGCAATGAGGTCGCCCCGCCGCGCCCGCAACGCCATAAACAAGAGGATTTGTGGGTGCTCTATCACGGCTCGATTGTGCCGCCGCGATTGCCCGAAGCTGTGATAAAGGCTTTAAAGATATTGCCTGAGCAGGTGAAGTTGCGCGTGATCGGATACGAAACGCTTGGGTATAAGGGTTACGTCGAGCATCTACGGGAAACCGCCCGCCGCTTCGGAGTCGAAAATCGAGTCGAGTTTCTCGGAGAATTCTCACGACACGAACTGTTCGAGTGGTGTCGCAGGTCGGATGTCGGGCTTTCTTTCATGCCGATGGAGAGCGGGGACGTTAATCTGCGGCACATGGTCGGAGCATCCAACAAAGCTTTTGATTACCTCGCCTGCGGACTCGCTCTATTAACTTCCGACCTGCCGGAGTGGCACGAAACATTTGTGCAGCCCGGTTACGCTTTGGCGTGCGATCCTGAAGAAGCGGAAAGCATTGCGTCCGCGCTACAACGGCTTTTGGACGACCCCAAGTGTATGAGCGAGATGGGTGAGGGGGGGCGGCAGAAAATCGCCGCCGACTGGAACTATGAAACGCAATTTGCCAAGGTAATGGAGTGCATCGGTGAACTGCACCACGCACGACTTTGAAAAAGGCGCGCCCACTCTACTAGCTATGCGGCGAGCTTGTTTGCCTAACGATAACATTCAATGTATGCTTTTGCATTAGTCTATCAGCGAGTTGCGAACCTAATCTCATCCACGCATTATTACAGCGAAATTCTGGCTCGATTATGAGCAGCACTCTATTAGGCAAGCGCGACGGCACGCGGTGGCGCACGGACCAGCGCGTCTGGATCATCTACGCGGCGGCCGTGTGCTGCACGACGATCCTCGTGCCATTATTTCTCTCGCCGTACGAATATTCAACCGTGCAGTTGGTGCTCGCTTCGGTGCTAGCATGCTTATGCCTCTACCCAACGGCGCGCTACTTCGCTCACCCGCAACACGACCAACCTGCTTTCGCCGTCCTGTGCATTTCCTATGCGACGCAGTTTGCTGTTCCCGTCTTTACGCGCGATAACGTAATAGATGTCGTTAACGGCGTGGTGTATTTGAACGAGCAGGACGTGGTGGCTGCTCTGGTGCTTGCGATTCTCGGTGTTGGCGCTCTCCAATTTAGTTACTACTGGTTCAAATCTAGCAAATTCAGCGGAACCATACCGGTCGTTAAATTACCGCTTAACGATAAGCGGGCGTTTGTTTATTGCATTGTAATGACTTCGCTGCTGTTTGGAGTCAGCGGTTTACAATCGCTCCTACCCTCTGAATGGGCATTTTTACTCGAACCGCTTCTGGCTTTCGTCGGGTTATTGGAAAACCAACTTCTGGTTATCATCGGTGTCTTAGGGTGGCTCGTTTATTCAGGAAGAGGCGGGCTGGCGCACAAGACACTCCTCTACGGACTTGTCGCTCTTTCTGTGTTTCGCGGAGCGTCTAGCGCGTTTCTCGAACAAGCCATATTGCCAGTAGTTGTGTTGTTCTTAATGCGGTGGTTGTGCACCAGACGGCTGCCCATTAAGAGCATGGCTCTTGCGGCCGTGGCGATTCTGTTTTTGTCTCCGGTGAAAGGAAACTTTCGCGCGGAAGTTTGGAATCCGTCCCAGTCTATTGGCGTCGGCAGGGTCGAGCGTACCTTCTTATGGTTTAGCCAAGCTTCAGAGTATTGGATGGAGACTTTAAGCGGAGAGCGTAGCTTGGTTGAGTCAACCGCCGGCGCCGCAAGTCGCACCGACCTGATTCACCAACTCGCATACATATACATGACGACCCCCTCCGTTGTCCCCTACGAATATGGCGGAACTTATTCTTACTTTGTCGTTGCATGGGTGCCCCGCTTTGTCTGGCCGGATAAACCGACGGCGGGCCTTGCGAATAGAAATTTTGCAGTGAACTATGGAATAACCACTCCCGAGGTTGCGGAGAGCACAACTTTCGGGATGAGTCTCATTGGTGAGGGCTTTATCAATTTCGGGATCGTCGGGGTAGTATTAGTGATGGCGGTTCAGGGCGCGGCGCTCAGCCTGTTGGAGCACATCTTCGGCAGTTATAAGTCGGGCGCAGGGGGGCAGGCGGTGTTCCTTGCTTTTTACGTGTTCTTGTTTAACGGCGTCGGCTCCAGTGCCGAAATATTATTCGGCAACATTTTTCAAAACTTAACTTTATCTTGCATCCTGCTCTGGTGGGCCCGCGCGAATCCGTCTGCGGTTCGTTCCGCAGTTACGGGTTCGCTGCGTTTGTCCGCCAACAGGTAGACGGGTGAATGATTCTTACGCTTCAAACCAGCACGTTCGGCGCTTATGGCGGCATACCTACCTACAACCGTTTAGTCTGTAAGGTGCTGAATGAATTTAGCGAAGGATTAGAAAAAGTTGTTCTTATCGCCACGGATAACCCATCCGACGTTAAGCCGCAAGATGCCGAGTTAACGAACTTAAGTATAGAAGCATTCGCCTGCAGCAAAGCCGCGTTTATTCAACGAGTGCTAGGCATCGCGCTAACGCGGCGTATAGACCTTTTGCTCGTAGGGCATGTTAACTACGTGCCGCTCGCCCTGCTCCTCCGACGTCTGCAACCAGAGTTGCGCTATGGCTTATTGATTTACGGAGTGGAAGTGTGGACGAGGCTTTCACTAGCGCGTCGGCGGGCGTTGCAACAAGCTGACTTTGTTGTTTCCATCAGTGAGTACACCAAGCAGCAGGCAGTCGAGGTAAATGGCGCATTAGAAGATAGAATACATCTGCTGCCCAACGCTTTGGATTCAGATGCGGAGGGATATGCTTCTACCCTCGCGCGCCGGCCGTCCTCCATTGGAGTGCGACTCCTAACAGTGTGCCGACTCGATAAAAGTGAGAAGTACAAAGGAGTTGATAAGGTTATCGAAGCTTTACCTGCGGTCGCTGCTCAAGTGCCGGATGTGCGGTGCTTTATCATAGGAAGCGGAACTGATGTTGAGCGGCATAAGGAGCTAGCAAAGGAGTTCGGCGTTGCTGACCGCGTGCATTTTTTGGGGTTTGTTGATGACGTGGTGCTTCACGAGCAATACCAAATGTGTGACGTCTTCGTGATGCCGAGTGCTGGTGAGGGATTCGGTTTTGTTTTCCTTGAGGCTATGCAGCATGGCAAAGCGGTTGTGGCGGCTGATAGCGGTGGCGCGCCTGAAGTTGTGCGGGATGATGTGACCGGCGTGCTCGTGCAGTACGGCGACGTCCCCCAACTCGCTGAAGAACTCATTCGTCTCTGCCTCGATCCGGAACTGCGCGCGCGTATGGGACGGGCCGGTTACGAACGGCTTCAAACGCATTTTTCATTTCCGCGCTTCAAGGAGACTCTAAGCGGCATTCTGAAACGAGAAGTACCTGCCGCATCCATCTACACCGCCCGCCGCCGCGCCCTCTTTAACGCCGGGCAAGTCCGTTAAGGAAACGTTATGTGTGGAATCGCCGGAGTATGGTTGAAGGGTGAACGAGCTGACGCAGCGAATGCTGTTGAACGCGCGACACTGAGCCTTGCTCACCGCGGCCCCGACGATCAAGGCACGATCAGAATTCTGCCGACCGAGGGCGACAGCACAATAGTCTTTGGGCATCGGCGGCTCGCCATCATTGATCTTTCCGAAGCTGGTCACCAACCGATGTGCGACCCGGAGACGGGGAATTGGATCGTTTTCAACGGTGAGGTTTACAACTTCAGAGAATTGCGTCGAGAGCTGGAAGAGCGCGGTTGCCGCTTTCGTTCGGATTGCGACACGGAAGTCATTTTGCAATCGTACCGCGTGTGGGGACGCCGCTGCGTCGAGCGCTGGCGCGGGATGTTTGCAGCAGCCGTCTGGGATAATGTGCATCAGGAGATGTTCCTTGTGCGCGACCGACTCGGAATCAAACCGCTGTACTACTCATACGTTGACGGTCAACTGCTGTTCGCTTCGGAGTCGCGCGCGTTGCTTGCGACGCGCTTACTCGAACGCAAAATCAATCTGGCCGCAGTTGATTCATACTTCACGTTCGGCTCGGTGCAAGACCCTCTGACTTTGATCGACGGCGTCGCGTCGCTTCCGGCGGCTCATACGTTGACTATTAAATCCGGCGTCGCAACACTCAGAGAGTATTGGGAGTTGCCGCTCGAGACGGCGAACGAGCCGCGCAGCACAACAACGGTGACCGATTCAATCGCCGAATGTTTAGCGGAAGCAGTGCGCCTGCGCCTCATCAGCGACGTACCACTCGGCGTTTTCTTGAGCGGGGGCATCGATTCAAGCGCGCTTACGATGTTGATGCGTCGCGCCTCGCCGGAGGCGGTAAAAACTTTTACGGTCGGTTTCGCCGACGAAGCGTTTGACGAAGCGCAACAGGCGAGGCGGACGGCGGAGAGGTTAGGGGTAGAGCATCACCCGATACTGCTGACGGAAGATCAGATGCTGGCCTCCTGCGATGAATCGGTTAAGGCGCTAGACCAGCCTAGTATTGATGGCGTTAACACTTTCCATGTAGCCCGCGCGGTGAGGCAGGCGGGGATCACGGTTGCGCTTTCGGGTCTCGGTGGCGATGAAGCTTTTTGCGGCTATAAGCATTTCCGCACGGTGCCGCGCATGGAGCGTTTCGCCCGCCGATGGGCGGAACTCCCGTTCGGCGCGCGCCAAGCCGGAGTTGCGTTGCTCACCGGAAGTCGCAAGAGTGATCGTAGTCTCAAACTTCGCGCCCTCCTGCTTGACGATTACGGCTTTGCGCATCCCTATTTTCTTGCGCGAACCTTGTTCTTGCCTGCTCAGATCGGTCAGTTGTTTGAGCCGGAAGCCGTATCGTCTATTCAGTACGAAGCGTGGGCCGAGCGAATGCAGTTGTTAACAGAACGGGCGCGCCGTTTCGATTCCGTTAACGCAATTTCGTATCTGGAACTTAAAACTTACATCCCGAACACGCTGCTGCGCGACGCCGACGTGATGAGCATGGCGCACGCGCTGGAGGTGAGAGTTCCGTTTTTAGATCATCTTTTGCTCGAAAAAGTTTTGCGTGTGCCGGGAAGGATGAAACTCGACGCTAAGATGCCCAAACCGCTGTTGGTGCGCCTGTTGCCGGAACCCTTACCGGAGGAGGTTGTAAACGGCAGAAAGAAGGGCTTCACTTTGCCGTTTGCTGTATGGCTGCGCGGACGGTTGCGACCCGTGTTAGAAGAGGCTCTAAGCAATCCGCCTTCTGCATTTGAAGGAATAATTAACGCTGACGGAGTTCGTCGCGTGTGGCGTTCGTTTCTCGCGGGCGAGTGTTCTTGGACTCGTCCGTGGGCGCTCTTCATTTTATTCCGAGCAATCGAAAACTCGCTCGCGCCACAAAATGTTTCTCGACAAGTTCAAGCGAACGTTCCTACGGCGTCTGCCGCTTCCTCATCGTTTCAAGTGGAAAATCCCGAATGCACGTTGATCCACGGATGAAAATCCTTTATGTTCATCCGTTCGCGCAGCAGGTAAGCGGCCCCGATGAAAGCTTGATAGGTTTGCTGCACCGCTTACGCGAGTCAGTCGCTCCGGTTGTCGCTCTCCCTCCCGGCAGCCCTCACGTCAAGCGTTACAAAGATGCAGGGGCCGCGATCATCGAGCAGCCGATGCAACGCATTCGGCGCACGACTAAGTTCAACGACCTTGCTGCTTATGGCGGACTTTTCGTTCCTGAAACCATTCGATTCCGGCAAATTATTCGCCGTCACCAGATCGATCTCGTGCACACCAACATGGAGGTGGTTCTGCAGTCGGGATTGGCGGCTCGTCTGGCAGGAGTGCCGAGCGTTTATCATGTGCGCGGGACTTCGTTCGCCACGCCGCGAAGGGTGTGCGATCTGGTGGCCGGCGCGATTGACAGATTCGCCGATAAAATCATCGTGATCTCACGCGCCGTTGGGGAAATCTTTTATGAACGCGATATACGAAGCAAAGTGTCTGTAATATACAACAGCCTCGACCCTCGTGCCTTCGATACGGTAAACCCGGTGGGGGTCGCAAAATTGCGAAACGAGTTGAGCGGGGGCGAAGCTGCCGCGCCTCTTGTGGCTACCGTCGGGCGCATCAATCCACGCAAAGGTTTAGAGTGTTTTGTCGAGGCGTCGTCTCTCGTCGCGCGCTCGCATCCCGCCGCGCGCTTCGCCATCGTCGGTGATGCCGCGCATCAAACTGAGCATGAGTATCTAGCGAGATTGCAGGGCTTAGCCCGTGACATCGGCGTGAGCGACCGTCTCGTGATCGCTCCGGCGCGGCGCAACATCGCTGAATTGATGACGGCAGTTGATCTGTTTGTGATGACCACGCTTAATGAAGGGTTCGGTCGTGTTGCGATTGAAGCGATGGCGGCGCGGCGCGCGGTCGTTGCTTCAAACGTCGGAGGTCTGCCAGAGATCGTGGAGGAAGGGGTGACGGGGAGGCTTGTGCCGCCGAACGACCGGGAGGCGTTTGCCGCCGCCATTTCAGAGTTGCTCACCGAGCGGGAGTTGCTAAGGCGAATGGGCGAGGAGGGACGAAGGCGCGTCGAAAAACTTTTTAGCGATGAGGCGAACGCGCCCGCCGTTTTGAATATCTATCGTCAACTGCTTGATGCGCCTGTCAGGGACTCCATCGTGATGTAGTCTCGTTGAATAGTTCGCGGTTTGTCAAAGAAAATAGGTAAGATTATTATTGAGCGTCCAAGTACTACTTATGGATGCAGGATGAACCGCACCGAAGCAGAGGGATGTGCGTGTATATTCTCGGTATTAATGCCTACCATGGCGACGCTTCCGCCGCCATCATTCGTGACGGGCAGTTGCTCGCCGCCGTTGAAGAAGAGCGGTTCAACCGGCTTAAGCATTGTGCGGGGTTTCCCACCGAGTCGATCCGCTACTGCTTGGCGGCGGCTGACGTTTCAATCGAAGACGTAGAACACGTCGGCATCTCGCGCGATCCATCGGCACATTTGCATAAAAAGATTTTATTTGCCGTGACGAGAGCGGCTAAAACCGTTGGCGGACGCAATCGGGTTGAAAAAGGAGTTGAGAGCGGCGGGCGGGGAATCTTCGGCGCGATGGCGGAGCGTTTCGCCAATGCCGCGAAGGTGCGCGATCTTAAAAGCGATCTGGCGGTCGCGCTCGGCGTAAATAAGAGCAATCTGCGTGCGCGCTTCCATAACGTCGAACACCATCGTGCGCACCTAGCGAGCTCTTTTTACGTGTCGCCGTTTGAGCGCGCGGCGCTTATGTCGATTGACGGCTTCGGCGATTTCATCTCGACGATGTTAGGTGTCGGAGAGGGGAATTCAATAGAGGTCATTAGTCAAGTCGAGTACCCGCACTCAACGGGCATTCTCTACACGGCGACGACACAGTTCCTCGGCTTCCCGCATTACGGCGACGAGGGCAAGGTGATGGGGCTTGCGCCTTACGGCGCTCCGCGCTACATCGAAGAGTTCCGCGACCTCATCAAGACAGAGGAGGGCGGGCGTTTTTGTTTGAACCTCGACTACTTTCGTCACCACAAGGAAGGGATTGACATGTCGTGGGACGAAGGCTCTCCGACCGTCGGGCGCATCTTCTCGGATGAGTACACCAAACTCTTCGGCCCGCCGCGCGAGAAGGGCGCGCCGCTCACGGCGCGGGAAGAAGACATCGCCGCAAGCCTGCAAGCCAGACTCGAAGAAGTGGGTTTCCATGCACTAAATTACCTACACGAAAGGACAGGACTAACCGATCTTGGACTCTCCGGCGGGGTCGCCCTCAACTCTGTAATGAATGGCAAGGTTCTTCTAAACACGCCATTCCGCCGTATCTTCGTGCAACCAGCGGCAGGCGACAACGGCACAGCCATCGGCGCCTGCTTTCAAATTTATAACGGCATACTTAATCAGCCGCGCAACTACGTAATGGAAGGGGCGTACACGGGGCCGGAATATTCAGATGATGAAATCAGGGAGGCGCTTGACAAAAGCGGCCTCAGTTATGAAAGCTACTCGGACAGTGAAGTAACGCGGCGCGCGGCGGCGGATATAGCCGACGGTGCAGTAATGGGATGGTTTCAAGGTCGCTTGGAGTTCGGGCCGCGCGCGCTCGGCAATCGGTCAATCGTCGTTGACCCGCGCCGCGCCGACATGAAAGACATTCTGAACGAGCGCATTAAAAAGCGCGAGCCGTTTCGCCCCTTCGCCCCTTCAATACTCGAAGAGCACACCGGCGGCTACTTTGAACAGACGCATCCCGCACCGACGATGTTAATGGTTTATCAAATCAAGCCGGAACGCCGCGCCGAAATCCCGGCCGTCACGCACGTTGACGGCTCCGGGCGGCTGCAAACCGTTTCGCGCCGTGTCAATCCTCGGTACTACCAACTGATTTCGGATTTTTATGAACTGACCGGCGTGCCCGTTGTGCTCAATACGTCTTTTAACGAGAACGAGCCTATCGTGTGCACTCCGCAGCACGCCATCGATTGCTTTAACAAGACGCGCATGGACGTGCTCTATATCGGCAACTACGCGGTGCGCCGGACAAATTCGTAAAAGTGCTGCGCAAGTGGCGCGAAAACAGATGTGACTCAATCGATAATCTTTTCTCTGGAGAAAATTAAGGAACATTTTATTTATGGCTAAACGCGCATTGATCACCGGCATCACCGGACAGGACGGCTCCTTCCTCACGGAGTTATTGCTCGATAAGGGTTACGAAGTTTACGGGGTGATTCGTCGGTCATCTTCATTCAACACGGATCGCATCGATCACCTCTACCAAGACCCACACGAACCAGACACGCGGTTACGACTCGTCTACGGCGACCTGAATGATTCGAGTTCACTTAATACGATCCTTAGACAGATTAAGCCGGATGAAATCTACAACCTCGGCGCGCAATCGCATGTGCGGGTGAGCTTCGACGTGCCCGAATACACGGGAGAGGTGACTGGCCTGGGCTGCGTGCGCCTGCTGGAAGCGCTCCGCGAAGTTGGCATTCAGCCGAAATTCTACCAAGCGTCGTCGTCAGAACTTTACGGCAAAGTCCTTGAGGTGCCGCAAACCGAAAACACACCGTTCTACCCACGCTCGCCGTATGGTTGCGCGAAGGCTTACGCTTATTACATCACGGTTAACTACCGTGAGTCTTACGATCTCTTCGCGTGCAACGGCATTCTTTTCAATCACGAGTCGGAGCGGCGCGGTGAAACATTTGTCTCGCGCAAGATCACGCGAGCCGCGACGCGGATCAAGTTGGGACTGCAAAATAAGCTTTATCTCGGCAACCTAGACGCGCAGCGAGACTGGGGCTATGCGAAGGATTACGTCGAGGCGATGTGGATGATGATGCAGGCTGAAGAACCCGACGATTACGTGATCGCGACGGGTGAAGCACACTCGGTCAGGGAATTTCTCGACGAGTCTTTCAGCCTCGTTGATCTTGACTGGAAAGAGTATGTTGAGGAAGACCCGCGATATTACCGTCCCGCCGAGGTTGATTTGCTGTTGGGCGACGCGAGCAAGGCAAAACGTGTGCTCGGGTGGGAGCGGAAGGTGAGCTTTAAGAATCTTGTGCGGATTATGATCGATCACGATCTGAAACTTGCTCAACAGGAACTTGCCATGCAGGAGGTGGCAACGTCAGCACTTGCTAGCAAGGCGCGCTGGGGCGCGTCCTGAAAAGTTAAAAGCGGATGAAGTCTGCTCTCATCACCGGCATCACCGGACAGGATGGCTCATACCTCGCCGAGATTCTTTTGGCTAAAGGCTACCGTGTGTATGGTCTCGTTCGTCGTTCGAGTTCGCTCGCGCGCAACCGAATTGATCACCTGCAGCGAATGTCCGCAAGCAGCGGCGAACGTCATCACGGAGTTCTACAACTCGTGTATGGTGACATGAACGACGGTGCGTCGCTCCGCCACATCGTGGACGAAGCTCGGCCAGATGAAGTTTACAACTTGGCGGGGCAGAGCCACGTGCGTGTCAGCTTCGACGTCCCGGAACACACGGCGGACATCGACGCGCTCGGCACGCTCAGGCTGCTTGAGGCATTACGCGAAACGAAGCTCGACGTTCGGTTTTACCAAGCGTCGAGTTCGGAATTGTTCGGCGCGCGGGATGCTTTGCCGCTTAATGAGTCGTCGCCCTTCCGCCCGCGCTCGCCATATGCCGTGGCAAAGCTTTTTGCTTACTGGACGACGGTTAATTACCGCGAGTCTTACGGAATGTACGCCGTTAACGGCATCCTTTTTAACCATGAGTCGCCGCGCCGCGGGGAGAACTTCGTTACGCGCAAGATCACGCTCGGCGCGGCAAGCATTAAGCTCGGAATACAGAGCAAACTTGTGCTCGGCAATTTGGACGCAAAGCGCGATTGGGGTTATGCGCGTGACTACATGGAAGCCGCGTGGCTTATGTTGCAACAGCCTGCGCCGGACGATTATGTGGTTGCCACCGGTGAGTCTCATTCCATAAAGGATTTCCTGAGTGAAGCCTTCGGGTGTCTTGACTTGGATTGGCAACAGTATGTCGAAACGGACGCGCGGTACATGCGCCCGGCCGAAGTGGAGACGGTTATAGGAGACGCAACGAAAGCGCGGCGCGTGTTAGGATGGCAACCGCGCACATCATTCCGCGAACTGGTGCGCATGATGGTCGATCATGATCTCGGTCAATTGAGAAAAGAAGTCGGCAGCTCCCTCCTTCACCCCGAAAAACTAGTATGAATAACTTATTAGCCGACAAAAAGATTTGTGTTACGGGCGGCGGCGGGTTTCTCGGCCGGCGCGTAGTCGCCCGCCTTGTTGAACAAGGTTGCAAAGACGTGTTTGCGGTTCGCCGCCGGGAGTATGACCTCGTGCAGCAGGAAGCAGTCGAACGTCTTTACCGCGAGCATAAGCCGCAGGTGATGATTCACTTGGCGGCCGTAGTAGGCGGGATTGGCGCGAATGCAAAAAATCCCGGACGCTTCTTCTACGAAAATTTGATAATGGGCGCGCAACTGATCGAAGGGGCGCGCAAGTACGGAGTCGAGAAAACCGTAATCCTCGGCACGATTTGTTCTTACCCGAAGTTTACCCCTGTGCCTTTCAAAGAAGACGATTTATGGAACGGTTTCCCGGAAGAAACAAATGCGCCATACGGCATCGCTAAGAAGGCGCTGCTTACGCAGGCACAAGCTTACCGCGATCAATACGGGATGAACTCGGTATACTTACTCCCGGTGAACTTGTACGGCCCCGGCGATAATTTCGATCCAAACACCTCACACGTCATTCCGGCGTTGACAAAAAAATGTCTTGATGCCATAGAGGAAGGGGCGCGAAACATAGAAGCGTGGGGGACGGGAAACGCGACCCGCGAATTTCTCTACGTGGATGACGCGGCTGAAGGTATTGTGCTTGCGGCGGAAAAATATGACGGACGCGATCCCATAAACCTTGGGTCAGGGCATGAGATCAGCGTGCGTGATTTAATGAGCCTAATTGCTCGAGAGACGGGGTTCACTGGTCAGGTCTTGTGGGACACGACGAAGCCGGACGGGCAGCCGCGCCGGGCGCTAGATACTACACGAGCGGAAAAGCTGCTGGGATTTCGCGCCCGCACGAATTTCGTTGACGGGCTACGACGCACCATTGATTGGTACCGCACAGCCCGCTCTACTGAATCGGCGGCAGTAGCGCAGTGAACGTTTGATAGGTAACGCTTCACCGATTAGCGCTTAAAAGTTTGTTCAATTGATTTATCTTCCGAGCGGCTTGCCTTTGCGTATCATCATTCTTCACCAATTCTTTTACCCGGATCATTCAGCCGTTAGCCAGTTGATGACGGACTTAGCGGAGAGCCTTACGCAGCGCGGCGTTGAGGTGACGGCACTCGCCGGGCGCGGGCGGTACAATGGCGGTGAGGCGCTGCCGCCGCGGGAAGAGTATCGAGGCATTCGCATTGAGCGCGCATGGGCGACGAGCTACGGAAAATCGAGCGACGTGGGACGGCTTGCCGATTATCTGTCATTCTACTTCGGAGCGGCGTGGAAATTGCTATGTATGCCGCGGCACGATATTGTTGTGGCTTTGACGACCCCGCCCTTAATCAGTTTGCTGGCTCTACTTGTCGTGCGATTACGCCGGATGCGCATGATCGTGCTCGTGCAGGACATCTATCCTGATGTCGCCGTCGCCGTCGGCACACTCAAGGCGCATAGTCTGGTGACGAAAGCTCTCGATTGGTTAAATAGGTTGGCGTTGCGGGGCGCGGATCGCATTATTGTTCTCAGTGAATGTATGCGCGAGCGGGTGGCGCCTAAGGTTGGAGAAAAAGCGTCGCTTTCGATAGATGTCATTCCCAACTGGGCTGATGGAGAACTAATCAAACCGCTAGAGAATAGGGAGAATCCTTTCGCGCGCAAACACAACTTGGAAAATTCGTTTGTCGTGCTTTTCTCCGGCAATTTTGGGCTTGTAAATGAATTCCAAACAGTTCTAAAAGCTGCTGATCGTCTGCGCGGGCGTACCGATATAGTATTTCTTTTTATTGGGGATGGCGCGAGGAAGCATGAAATCGAGGATTTCGTCAGACGGCACGACCTCGAAAACGTCCGCATTATGCCTTATGAACAGCGTGATCTTGTGCCGTATAGCCTTGCAGCGGGAGATGCTCTGCTGGTGACGCTGAGAGAGGGAATGGCTGGACTGAGCGTGCCAAGTAAAACCTATGCGATTCTCGCCGCAGGTCGCCCGGTATTGTTCGTAGGTGATAAACAAAGCGACGTGGCTCGTCTTATTGCAAAACACGAATGCGGTGAAGTGGTCGCTTCCGGCGATGACGCGCGGCTTGCCGCCGTAATTACCGATTGGGCGGCAAACACTGCGAAAGCAGTGGGAATGGAACGGCGCGCGCGTGAAGTCTTCGAGCGGCGTTTCGACCGTCATCACGCTGTGGACGCTTACCTAGAAAGTTTTTCAAAGTGCATCGGGATTGATCCCGGCACATTGGATTCACCAGTTAAAAAGCCGCGAAATTAACTCGGTACTCTTTGTAAAAAGAGTCGTACAGAACCATGATGAAAGGACGTGTGCTGATTACAGGCGCGAGCGGGGCGATTGGATCGAAGTTGTTATGTCATTTAACCGAACACAATTATCAGGTGCGTGCCTTCGTGCGTGATCCGACGTCGGCAAAACGCTTACCGAAGTGTGTTGATGTTATTCAGGGAGACATTACTGATGAGCGCGCCTTAAGAGTGGCGGTGACAAACGTAGATTATGTTTTCCACCTCGCCGCCAAATTGCACATCAATAAACCCGCTCCAGCGCTGCGCGATGAGTATGAACAGATTAACGTGGAGGGAACGCGCCGTCTGGTTGAGGTGGCGCATGATTCTGCAGTCAAAAAGCTTGTTTTCTTTAGCACGATCAATGTGTATGGCGCGAGCGAGCGCAATGAAGTGTTTGACGAAAGTTCGCCGCTTCGACTGGATCCATTGTATGCCGAGACCAAGGTTCGGGGTGAAGAGATCGTAATGACGCAGATGCCGACCCGGTCTGTTGTGCTGCGTTTGGCGGCCGTGTATGGCAAGGGAATGAAAGGGAACTATCCACGTTTGTTGAATGCCCTGCGACGCGGGCGTTTTGCAATGATCGGTGATGGCTCCAACCGGCGCACGCTGGTGTACATCAACGATGTTTGCGCGGCGTCTCTCCTTGCAGCGCAACAGGAAGCAGCTACCGGGCAAATTTATAATGTGACAGACGGCAGCATTCACACGCTGCGTGAAATCATCAACAGCATGAGCGCGGCGCTCGGAAGAAGACCCCCGCCACTAAGTCTGCCGAGGCGTCCGGTGCGGCTGCTCGCCGGAATGATCGAGGATGTGCTGGGCGTCTTCGGTAAAGGGTCACCGGTCGGGCGCGCAACCATCGATAAATTTGTTGAAGATGTTGCGGTGAGCGGAGACAGGGCGCAACGCGAATTAGGGTTTCGACCGCAGTGGGATTTAACTCGGAGTTGGCGGGAAACAGTTGGCGAGATGTCGGACGAAAGGTTTGTCTAGGTTGTTGCCCTTGTTATACTCGAGGATTCAAACATTAAGCCATTATTAATGTGGCACCGCATATTATTATGCTCCTCAAGGATTTAAGCGTCGCGGCACTGGTGTTGCTCCTCTCCTTCTGGTTGACGAAGCAACTCGCCCGATTTTCCTTCGGACTACGCTTATTAGATCACCCGAACGAACGCTCGCTGCACGCAATGCCGACCCCGCGCACCGGAGGACTCGCGGTGCTCGCAAGCTTAAGCCTCGGCATATGTGTAGAACAATTTGGCGCGCTCGCATGGAAAGCGCCGGGCGGCGTTATTACGAGAGAGAGTTTTTGGGCGCTCGGCAGTTCTTTGCTGATCGCATTGGTTTCCTTCTTGGACGATTGGGCCAAACTACCATCAGGCGTGCGCTTTTTGGTTCATTTGTTAGCAGCCGCAGGGGTGATCTTCGGCGCCGGATTAACGATCAACGAGGTGGGCATCCCGTTTGCGGGAAGTTTGTCGCTGCGTTTTCTTGCGCTGCCACTGACTTTGTTGTGGCTTATATGGATGACTAACCTCTATAACTTTATGGACGGCATGGACGGATTTGCTGGCGGCATGAGCGTTTGCGGATTCGGCGTTCTCGGCTACTTGGGGTATGCAGGTGGACACCATACGCTTGGTACGATTGCGACGTTGACGGCGGCGGGGTCGGCGGGATTTCTCTGGCACAATCTTCCTCCCGCAAAAATCTTTATGGGTGACATTGGTAGTACAATGCTCGGCTTTCTGGCGGGCGCTCTTTCAATAATGGGCATCCATGATCAGGTGTTCGAGTTTCCGGTTCCTGTTTTGATCTTCGCTCCGTTCATATTTGATGCGACCATAACGTTGCTGCGTCGTTTATTGCGTGGCGAGAAGCTTTGGCAGGCGCATCGCAAGCACTATTATCAACGTCTGGTTTTGTCTGGATGGGGTCACGGAAAAACCGTCACGGCTGAATACATCCTGATGTTTATCGGTGGAGCAAGCGCAATCATCTACAACAAACTCGTTCACGAGCAGGCGCGCTTGATTTTGTTGCTCGGCTGCGTCTCCATCTTCGCGGTCTTCTTTTTCAGCGTGCGTGTTATCGAACAAAGATCAAGAGTGGTATGTGCAGACTGATGAAGCCGCCTATAGGCAACGTTCTCTCAACGGGAAAGTTACTTTTGAGAGTTTGATGTGGTATAAGAAGCTCCCTAATCTCAGAACTTTTGTCTGAATGATTTACCCGCTAAACATAAAGTTCGAGAAACACTTAGCTCACGATAAGTTAGTCTGCTCGGTGGGCAGGCGCCCGGACAAGTTGCCGTCAAACAAGGGCATAAGGATTTTATTGCGTCGAGCCGCTCGGAAAACCTAAATGATGGCAGATTCCCAGCAAGAAATAACAGGCGTGCGATTGTGGTGGACGCGGTTGCTGTCTCGGCGTATTCAGTTTGTCCTCGACATTACGATCTTGCTGATCGCTTTTGTTTTAGCTTACCTTCTGCGCTTTGACTTCGTCATCCCTCCCGGATGGTCACGCCACATACTCATTCAGCTTCCATACGTGATGCTGCTTGAATTCGTCGCGTTAAACTTAGCGGGCGCGCACTCGTTTGTCTGGCGCTATGTCGGCATCGCTGAAGTGAAATCCTTTTTCATCGCGGCCGTTGCGTCTTTTCTGCTTATCGCCGGGCTGCGATTCGGACTGCCCGAAAATTTCCAGCAGTGGCGGGTGCCGCTCTCCGTCAGCGTCACGAACACGATTTTAGCGTTCGGCGGCGCGTTGGGATTGCGCGTTGCGCGTCGCGCGTTGTATGAGCGTTACGAAATGCGTCGGCGGCAGAAAGCTCTCGGAACTAGCACAAAAAAGAAAAGGGCGGTGTTGCTGATCGGGGCCGGCCGTGCCGGAGTCTTGGCGGCGAAGGAAATTATAGGACGTGGCGATACGGATTTGGAAGTCAAAGGTTTTGTTGACGACGAGCCGCGCAAGCAGAAATCCGTGATCCACGGAATCAAAGTGCAAGGTACGACAAGAGATTTGCCGCGCCTCGTGCGTGCTCTAGGAATCGATCACGTGGTTATCACCATCGCGCAGGCCTCGCGCGCTGACATTCGGCGGATCGTCGAAACGTGCGAGCAGATTCCGATAAAGGTGCGCATCATCCCCGGCTTCTACGACATCCTGCAGGGTCGCGTCGAGGTCAGCCGCATCCGCGACGTGCAGATCGAAGATTTGTTGGGGCGCGAACCAGTCCGTCTCGATGAAGAAGCAATGAAGCAATTCCTCAACGGTAAGACCGTCATGGTGACGGGGGCGGGCGGCTCAATCGGGTCTGAGTTGGTGAGGCAGATCGTTAGGTTTCATCCCCTCCGTTTGCTGCTCGTCGAACGCGCCGAGTTCGCCCTGTTTAACATCGAACGAGAGATGCGCGATGCGCCCCCCGAATTAACCCTTGTGCCACTTGTCGCAGACGCTGGTGATGAATCACGGATGCGCTCAATCTTCCAAACGTATAATCCGCAGGTCGTCATCCATGCCGCGGCGCACAAGCACGTGCCGATGATGGAACTCAACACGGCAGAAGCTGTAAAGAACAACGTGTTTGTCACGCAGGTGCTTGGAGAGTTGGCCGGGGAGTACAGGGCGGAAGCCTTCGTGTTAATCTCGACCGATAAGGCCGTCCGCCCCAGTTCAGTAATGGGCGCGTCGAAGCGCGTGGCAGAACTGGTTGTGCAGGATTTGAATCATCGGTACCCGACGCGCTACGTCGCCGTGCGTTTCGGCAACGTCATCGGCTCGGCCGGTTCTGTTATTCCGATCTTCCGCGAGCAGATCAAGCGAGGCGGGCCCGTTACGGTCACGCACCCGGACATGATGCGCTACTTCATGACGATCCCCGAGGCGGTGCAACTCGTGCTGCAAGCCGGAACGATGGGCGAAGGCGGCGAAATATTCATCCTGGACATGGGCGAGCCGGTGCGCATCTTCGATCTCGCGCGCGACACAATTAGCCTGTCCGGCCTCAAGCCGTTTGAGGATATCGACATTGTGTTTACAGGTGTCCGACCAGGAGAAAAGCTGTTCGAGGAGCTGGAGACGAATGGGGAGGCGATTACAAAGACGCGCCACCCGAAGATATTCATCGGTAAGATCGCTCATTACTCTCAAGATAAAGTTGCCTTTTCACTCGAACGGTTCAGAGAATTGTGCAGGCACGAGCACGAATCCGATTTACGCGAGTTCCTTAACGAGTTGTTACCCGAAGCGAATATTGCCGCCGCACGATCTCCGGTTGTGCAGGCGAAGAATCTGGTAATGTCAGCCTCTTAACAAAAAGGTTATGGAAGGAGCGTGCGTAAATATCTTCGAGCGAGCAGAGCTGATCGAATTATATCGAAAACCGCAGAGATGGAAGTGAGCCAAACTTTTTTAGCAGAAGATTCGATAAAGCTTGCCGAAGTGCGTCCTGCGCCGGTCGCGGTGAAGCGCTGGAGGCTAACGCTCGGACGCGCTGTCTTCGCCGCTTTACTGGGGGTTGTGGCGTTTGCCGCCGTTCCTTACGGCACTGTTGATCCATGGTGGATAGCTTTTGTCGAATGCGCTGTTTTCACGCTTGCAATTTTGTGGTTAATCGAAGGCTTACGGAGCGGTTCGTGGTTTGTCGGGGAACACCGACTTTTGCTGCCGCTGCTTGCCATCATTGTCTTCGCCATCATCCAAACGCTGCCAGTCGGGATAACGACCGTGGCGGGTGTTGAGACGAGGTGGACGATAAGTGCTGATCCCTTTGAAACACGGCTTTGGGTGTTTAGGATGGGCGCTTACGCACTTGTTGCAGCTTTAATGTTGCGCTTTACGTCAAGCCCTCGCAGGTTTCAGTGGTTGATCCATTTCGTCGTTCTGCTCGGCGTGGCGTGTGCGCTCTTCGGCATCTTCAGGCAGACGATGCAGCGTGGCACGCCCGGGTTCTTACTGCCGCGCCTTATGCCGGGGAGTGGCTATGCGCAATTCATCAATCGCAATCACTTCCCGTTTTTGATGGAGATGACGCTCGGCTTGCTATTCGGGCTTATCGTTTGGAGTAGCGCGCGCCGTGAACGTTTACTGCTCTACCTGTCCGCCGCGGTGCCCGTCTGGGTATCACTCGTGCTGTCGAACTCGCGGGGTGGCATCCTCAGTATGTTGCTACAGTTAATGTTCGCCGCCGCGATGTTTCGGACGGCGCGCCCACCGCAAGGCTCTTCGCGCTCAGAGAGGTTTGCTCCATTTGAATGGTTGAACCGAGTCAGCCAGTCAATCGCTTTCCGCGCGGCGCTTATCGTGTGTTTGTTAGCAGCCGGAGCATTTAGCGTCGTCTGGATCGGCGGCGAGCAACTTGCGAGCCGTTTGCAGTCGGTGCAGGAAGGTGGGGGGGGCGCGTTAGGAACAGGCGGATCAAACTTGGGGGCGACACGCGCGGAGATTTGGCGTGCGACATGGGAAGTGATCAAAGCGCACCCAATTGCGGGCGTCGGTTTCGGCGGTTACTGGACGGCAGTGACTGAGTATCACGGGGCGACCGGAGAGATGTCGCTGCAACAGGCGCATAATGATCACTTAGAGTTATTGGCGAGCGGCGGCATAATCGGAGTCGCGCTCGTCGCGTGGTTGGTCGCGGTCTTTATCAAGCAAGCTCGTCAACGACTTCGCTCGCAGGATGCGTTTCGGCGCGCCGTCTGTTTCGGCGCGCTCGTCGGACTCTTCGGCGTCGTTGCTCATAGTCTGATCGATTTCGGGTTGCACACAACGATAAACGCGCTTGTGTTTACTTCACTGGCGGTGATTGCAACGGTAAACGGGCGTGTTGAAGAGAAGAGTATATTGCGTCGTCGTTCGCGTCGTCGTCGCTCGTCATATTGAGCCATTAACAAATTGTCACAACCAGTTACAAACTTAAATGCGAGTAGCCGTTTGACCCGGTACGCCTTTGCGGTCATATGCTTACTTGTTGCGTGCTTGTACGCGACGTGGGCTACGGCGCGGACGGGCGCGTCGCGTCTGCTATCGAGATACGGTATTGCTGCCGGAACACTTCTTGCCGAAGATGTGGCACTCGCCGAACGACTTGCTCCAGTTGATAGAGCGGTAAGCTTCAACCCCGCGGATCCCGATGCGCACTTTGCGCGGGCCGTCGTGCTCACTGACGCGAATGAAGTTGGCCAATCGATTGAAGAACTTAAAGCGTCCGTGGCTCTACGACCGCGTTACTATTTCCTGTGGCTGAAGCTTGGTCAGGCGCGCGCGCAGGCGGGCGACACTGAAGGCGCCATCGCTGCGCTCCAAGAAGCGGTCGCCCTCGCCCCGAACTACGCCTCCCCTCATTGGCAGTTAGGCAATCTTCTGCTGCGTGCTGGGAGAACGGATGAAGCTTTCGCCGAACTCCGCCGTGCCGTTGCGAGTGATGCTTCGCTTTACGCGTACACGCTGAGTCTGGCTTGGGCGGCATACGACGGGGACACACGCGCGGTGGAAGCCGCCGTGCAACCCCAGACGGAGGGGGCGCGTCTTGAGCTTGCGCGATTGTTCGTCAAACGCGGCGATGCAGACGCCGCGATGCGATTGTTTCGCTCTACGCGCGGCAAGATTTCGGATGAGAGTCGCCGCGCCCTAGTGAGTGAGTTGATTACCGCGAAGTATTTTCGGCAAGCATATGAGGTGTGGGCAAGCGGAGGCAGTGAGTCCGGTGTGGCGCGTCAAGGAACAGGGATCGCTGAGATCAATGATGGCGGATTTGAGTCAGGTATAAAGACGAATGAGCCGGGATTCGGATGGGCTCCGTCAAAATTTGTACAACAAGGCCAGGGAGTAACCATTGCGCTTGATGCGCGCGAACCACGCAGCGGAAAGCGCAGTTTACGTTTCGATTGGAGCGGTAGTGCTCCACCCGAAGTACCGTTACTTGCAGAACTCGTCTTGATTGAGCCGGTGACACGCTACCGGCTATACTTTTCCGCGCGCGCGCAAGATGTTGTGACCGGTGGGCTGCCTATAGTTTTAGTCTTCGACGCAAACAATGGCACTCAACTCGCGCAGTCGAAGTCTCTTCCACAGGATACCGCCCCGTGGCAAGATTTCACCGTCGATTTTACAACGTCGCAGGGCACTAGCGCCGTGATAATCAGCTTCCAGCGACAAAACTGCACGGGGTTATGCCCGATCTTCGGTCGCACTTGGCTCGATAACTGCTCGTTGCAGAAGTACTGAGTCTACTTAGTGCGACACCGTAATACTTTCGCGCGGAAGATTGGTAAGCCTCTCCTTATACGAGGCGCGCAAACTCAAACTTCTTTGTGTTTAGGTTTACCAATATCGGCTTGATAGGATGTTTTACAGCTCATTCTATCGCTGCTTATTAAGCGCAGTTGAAGTTTCAGGTTTAGCTGTGGGGAGATTCTCTTAAGTAGTGGGCGCAACAATCAAAGCTTTTAACACATGCCTTGTATTACTCTTAATGTTGTATTCAGTTGTCCTGAGCGTCGAATCTTCGGACGACATACGGGTAGGAGACAATAGAAACTCCCTTGTTACCCTAAACCGCTTCGGCAACTTCTACACGGGATCAAATGTAGAACAAAGTTCGGGGGACGCTGCTACGATCAACGTAAAAGCGTTCGGCGCGATTGCCGACGGCGCATCACATAAAATCAGCAGCGCCGATATTACTGGAAACGCCATCAGATGGCGCGGCACATACTCCGTCGGGGACGAATGGGACTACGTCGCTTTACAAGAAGCGATCTACGCGGCGTTTGGCGGCCCGCAAAATGATGATACTCCGACGGGTTGGCACAGAACCCGGTATGCTCACCTTAATAAGCCACTCTTCATTCCACAAGGCTCTTATGTCGTTAACAAAACTTTGGAGTTAAAGGGCGTGTCAGGCTTCCGCATTCAAGGAGCGATGCGACTTTCGACAACAATTACGCAGGTTTCGCCGAACAAGCCTGTTTTGTACGCCGACGGGCTTTCCTATGGCGTAATTGAGGGCATCTCGTTTAGCGCGGGAGCGGCTAACAGTAACGCGCTTATCGAGATCGATTGGACGGGCGCTGTTTCAAGCCTCAAACCTCAGCAGCTTACCGTCTCCGATTGTGTGTTTCACGGGCAAAACGTTGCGGCCTATGGGCTGAGGATCGCCAAGTCAGGCGCCATCGCGCAAGGCGACACCGTTCTGCTCAATAATAATCTTTACATCGGTTGCACAGAAGCCGGGCTTGCCGCCGGTTCTCCTTCTTCCTACGCCTTCAACGCCCTCTCCATTATGTCGCACGGCGGGAACGTGCAAGGTTGCCCGCGTTACGGCATCGTCACTTACGCAGGCAGCGTTTTCGTTCACGGCACGAGCTTCCAGAATGGGGACAACACCGCCGATTTCGCTTCGTTCTCAGGCGTCCACGAAAGCATCCCCTTTATAGGTGTGCGCAGTGAATCTTTGCGCGTCGTGCTCTCAATCTCTGTTCAGAACTTCATCGTTGACGGCTTGGAGCACACGCCTTCTTTGCAAACGTGGAACAAGGGCGGAATGGCAACGGTTAGTGCTGTCTTCGGCGGCACGGACGGGCGCGCCTTCAAGGTCACGGGCGTTAAAGGGGCGATGGGTGAGGAGCCGTCGTGGGCGAGCGTGCCGTCTGGCGGCAGCACAACCTCCGGCGGCGTAACGTTTCAGCAGTATGATTTTAACGTTATTGAAGCGATGCAGGCTTCCATTCGTTCGAGTACGCTCTTCGGTGGAAGGATCAGAATCGGGGCGCCTCAAAATCCAAGCCAGATTTCGCAACTTATCGTGTCACGGCCGGACTGGCTCGTACCCGGCGTTGCTGACGACGCTTCGGGACAGAGTCGTAACCTAGTTTCGATCTCAAACGTGCTTGTCGTGCATGGCGCGGCGTGGGCTGTCACCTCTGGGAGCGCCGGCGGTGCGCCATTTTATTCTTCATCCCAGCTAAATTTGGGAACACAGCCCATTATATTTTCACGCGGAAGGCTGGGAGTACCTTACCGCGACATCGGTATCGCTCCGGGCGACGGTTACCAAGCTACGGGAGATCAAACCGACATCTCGCGCAATGTAGTCGGCGTAATTGGGACGCTCGGCAAAATCAGCCGGAGCGGAACTAACGCTGAAGGAGAGGATTTGAATATACAGGGCGGGCTGGGCG
>Ga0136614_10000320_pt1 | contig 22560 bp, 23 predicted proteins | sample AntDrymUQ2792106_2_FD_106643 | JGI IMG/M metagenome (GOLD analysis project Ga0136614, IMG submission 106643) | Polar desert sand microbial communities from Dry Valleys, Antarctica - metaG UQ279 (21.06) | ecosystem: Environmental > Terrestrial > Soil > Desert | place: Antarctica: Dry Valley... | reverse complement strand
GCGTCGAGCGCCGGGCGGACCTTCGGCATCCGCGGCGCCGCGCTCACGTCGGCACGAGGGCTTGCGGCGGCTTGCGATCGCGTGAAGTCCATGTCGTCACCAATCGTTGTCGGAGCGGATTCGCGTAGTTGCAGTCACAGGCCTCACCACTTCTGCTCGCAGCGGTTGGATGCTGGCGCCAGGATCGCCGAGATCGTCGCCCTCGACGTCGACGACGTGCGCTTGTCAGCGCGCAAGGGCATCCTGCGCATCCTCGGCAAGGGCGAAAAGGTCCGCGAGATACCGATCCACCCCCAGCTACGTGCGACGATCACGGGCTTGACGAACGCCCCGACCGGCCCGGCGCCGACTGCCCCGCCTTGTTTCTGAACCAGCGCGGCGGCCGCCTGTCGGTCAAGGGCGCGCACGACATCATCGCCACGGCCGCCGGCGCCGCGATATGACGCGCGTGCAGGGTCGGGCGGCTTGCTCAACTCGACCCTCCGGAGCGGCTGGCGGCGGGTGAGTGGCCCTGCATGTAGTCGGCCACCAACTCGCGCAGCTTCGCGCCGGCTACCGCCACGAGTCGGACCGGCGTGCGCGCGACCGCGGTCGTCGTGCGCGCCACCCCGCGCAGCGCGGCGAGCTCACCGAAGCCGTCGCCGGGCACGAGCACGCGTCGCCGCTTGCCACCGGCGCGGATCTCGATCTCGCCGTCGAGGATGACGAAGAAGCGGTCGTCCGCCTCGCCTTCGGTGAACAGCGTCTCGCCACTGGCGAGCGAGAGCGTCGCGACGCCTTGGCCGAGCTTGGCGACCGCCGCTCCGTCGAGCTCGCTGAGCATGGGCTGGCCCTGTAGCTCGTCAGTCGCCTCGCGCGGCGTGTCAGGCGAGGCCGGCGTCTCATCCTCGTCCCCGCCGGTCACTGCGCAGAGGAAGTCCGCGCGCTCGAGCGCCAGCAGCACGACATCGTCGGTCGCCCGCACCGTCGCGCTGTGCGGTTTGTCGTACAGCAGGCCGCGCGCGCCGAAGGAGTCTCCGGGCGCGGCGCGGTCGATGACGTGGCCGTCGACGACGATCTCCAGTTCACCATCGGAGACGAGGTACCAGCGCGTGCCGTCCGCGCCCTGACGGATGACCTCCTCCCCGGCCGGCACCTCGACGGTCACAAGCGGCGCCACCACCGCCTCCAGCCCGTCCACACGCAGCGAGGCGAACAGCGGCACGCGGCGAACGAGTTCCAACAACTTGACGCGCCCGACCGCGCGGTGGTCGATCGCCCAGAAGCCGCGCAGGCAGGCGAGCAGAAGCGCGAACACCGCAAGGCCGCCACCAAGCAATGCCCCGCGGATGCCGAACAGTGCCACCAGCGCCGGCCCGAGGAGGCTGCCAAGGCCCTCGGCGAGCAGCTTGGCGCTCTCCATCAACCCGACGACGCGGGCGAGTTCGCTCGGAGCCACGACGCGGTTAAGCAAGGCCTGTGCGCCAACATCCGCGAGTGTCATGCCGACGCCCCAGGCGACCATCAGCGCCAGCGCGATCAGGGGATCGCTGACGAACGCGATCGCGGCGACCGGCAAACAGCACAGCGCGAGGCCGATCGCGAACGGCCGCGCCAGCAGGCGGCGGCCGACGAGCGCCGCCGTGAGCGGGATGCTGACGACGGTGCCCACGCCGGCGGCCGCCATTAACAGGCCAAAACCTGGCTCTTCCATTCCGAGAATCGTCAGGCTGGCGACGACGCCCAGCGAAACCCACAGGCCACGGATCAGCGAGCGTGCACATGACCAGGCGGCGATCCGTCGCGTTTCGGGGTCGCCGTTGAGCGCGCGGACACCTGCGAGCATTCGCCGCAGGTGCTCCCGCGAACCTCCGTTGGGATTGTGCGAGCGCGGCTGCCGCGCGCGAAATACGAGCGCCGCGAGCACAGCCGCCACGCCGTACAGTCCGACCGCGACCGTGACGACGATCGGCGCCGAGAGGGTGGCGATCAGCAGGCCGCCTGCGAGTGCGCCGAGCACCTGGCCCGACGTCTTGGCGTTAGACGACAGGATCGTGGCGGCCGTGAGCTGGCCTGGCGTGCTAACCAGCGCCGGCAGCAGACCCGCCTGCGCGGGCCGGTAGGCCGATCCCGCGGCGGCATCGATCCATACGAGCGCCAGCACGACCCCGAACGGCATACCCGTCGTGAGCGCGACCGCGATCGCGATCGCGATCGCGGCGCGTACCAGCGCCGTCGCCGTCAGCACACGCCGGCGCCCGAAACGCTCACCGAGCAGCGCGGTCGCAAGGCTGGCGAGCGCCGCCGGGGCGAAGCGAAAGCCGACGAGGCCGACGGCAAGCGCGCCGCCATCCTTGTAGGCGCTGATCGCAACAGCAGTACCCAACACCCACTCGCCGAGCGTCAGGGCATGAAAGGCCACCACGAGGCGCCGGATGGCCGGGATCGCGAACGCCTCACGAGTCAGCCCGCGACGATCGCTGCGCTGAGCGCCATCATCGTGGGCGCCGAGCTGCGCTTCAGACGAAACGCTCTCGCTTTCGACAGAGGTCAACGGCCCCTGCTCCCGGCCGCTTGCATGGGCTGCTGTGTCACCGCAGCGACCTTGTTGTGGTGTGGCGCCCCTCGGTCTGCAACGGCGACAGAGAACGAACCTCCGAAGGCTCCGCTCGGCCGCTCAGCTCCCAGTTGACGGCTCGCTCGATGGCTTCGTCGGCTTCTAGCTTCCTGACGCCGCAGTTCTCGATACTGCAGCAGTCCACAAGACCCGACAGCAGCGAGATCCCCGTGATCTGATCGTTCGAGTAGTCCGCTTCGGTGCACAGCACGGGCTGCGACGCGCAGTCTTCGTAGAAGTCGCCCCGCGCGATGTGAGTCATGTCTGGAACGCCTCACGGGTCAGCCCGCGACGATCGCTGCGCTGAGCGCCATCATCGTGGGCGCCGAGCTGCGCTTCGGACGGAACGCTCTCGCTTTCGACAGAGGTCAACGGCTCCTGCTCCCGGCCGCTTGCATGGGCTGCTGTGTCACCGCAGCGACCTCGTCCCGATGTGGCGCCCCTCGGTCTGCAACGGCGACAGAGAAGCCTCGGAAGATCTTGGTCATGACACGGCCGCGTCGGCAGCTTGGTCATCTGTTCTCCTGTCGGCTAGCTCGACGCGCGCCGCGCCCAACGCGCGCCCGGACGCGCTTGACGAACACGGCCTCGGAGAAGCGCAGCGACCTCGCCGGCGGCCTTTCGCGAGCTTCGTCGCAGATGTGCAACCTCGTCGGGGGCGACAGCTTCGTGGCCGGCGCCCGGAGCCGGCGTGCGAAATCGGAGTCACGGCGCGCACCGTCAGAGATGCCCAGAATCGCATCGTCAGTCGCCGACGAGCTCCAAGTCGACGGTCACAGTGACCTGCGTGCCGAGGGCATCGCCCCCTTTGGGCAGCGGCGCGTTCCACGTCATGCCGTAGTCACGGCGGTCCACGGTTGTCGTCAGCTGGATTGCAGCGCGCATGTTCCCGTACCGATCCTCGACCGGAGCCGACCAAGTGCCGGCCGCGACCACACCGCGCGTGACGTTGCGAATCGTCAGTTGTCCGTCGACGGCGATCGATCCGTCCCCGGCGAGAGAGGCCGGATCGGATCGAAACACGATCACCGGGTGACGAGCGGCGTCTAAGAAGTCCGCGCCGAGGACGTGATTGCGCAACTCGGGCGGCGAGACGATCGAGATGCTGCGGACCAGCGCGCTGCCGGACAGGCGCAGCGAGCCATCGTCGGCGACGGCCACCGAAGCCTCGACAGAGAAGGAGCCGCGGAACGTCGCGACGCTCATGTGGCGCAGGGCAAAACCGACGGACGAGTGGTCGGGGTCTGCGGAGTACGTGCCGATGAACGGGCTGATGGTGGCGCTGGTGGACATGCTGCTCTCCTGTGTCTCAACGGAAGTTGATCGTGCAACCTCCGTACGCGGCTGTCTAAGACGCCTTACGTCTGAAGTCATTCGGACCGACACGGCGCCTACTCGCCGGATGTGATGGAGTGCTTTGGTGACCCCGGACCTGCGTCAACTGCGCTACTTCGTCGCCGTCGCAGAAGAGCTGAACTTCACGCGGGCCGCCGAGCGGCTACACCTGGCTCAGCCGCCGCTCAGCGCAGCAATCCGCCAGTTAGAAGAGCAACTCGGCGTCACGCTGTTCAAGCGCACAACGCGCCAGGTCGAGCTGACGCCCGCGGGAACGCTGCTCTTGAAGAAGGGCCAGAAGCTTCTGAACAACGCCGACGCGGTCTTCTCCGCCGTCCGCGAGGTCGAGCGCACGCCGGTCGGAAGGCTAGACGTCGGCGTCGCACCGACGGCGCGATTCGGACTGGCCGCAAAGCTCTTCGGCGCATGCGCGACCGAGGCAGCGGGGGTGATGCTCTATCCCCGCGAGGACACCACCGGCGTCCTGCTGCGCGATCTGCATGCGGGCCGGCTCCATGTCGTCGTTGGGTTCTGCGCACCACCTGATGACGCCCTCGAGCGCGAACGACTGCGGGACGAGCCCGCCGTGCTGCACGTCGATGCGTCCCATCCGTTGGCTTCCCGCAACAGCGTGGCGCTGGAAGAGCTGCGCGACGAGAGCATCATCGTCGCTGGCGGTCCCGACTCGCCGGGGTACACAGCGACCGTCGTCGAGCTCTGCCGATCGGCGGGCTTTGAGCCCAACACCGTTCCCGACCCGTATCCCGATCTAGGGTTGCAAGCCATCCGCGAGGGTGTCGGCGTCGTCATCTACGTCCGGACCGCCTTTGCCCCCGACCTCGAGGGGTCGGCGTTCGTGCCGATCGCTCCCACGATCACGTTGCCCTTCGACCTGCTTTGGCGACGCGGCATCACCAGCGGCGCACTGGACGCCGCATTGGGCGTCGCGCGCAAGCTCCGCGACCGGGAAGACTGGCTTGCTGAAGCGCCCTCGTGCTCATGAAGTGGCATCGGTGGCACGTTCGAGATTGATTCGCTGGCACAGAGTGTCGACCTCTAACTCCGTGGTTGGCGCGCAAGCACTACAAGTCGCACCGAGCACCGAGCACTGCGCGATCTGCGCGATCTGCGCGATCTTCACACGATCGATAACAAGCGACGTCCAGCAGGTTGGTATCACGCTCATGTCGGTTCGGCAGGGCTCCACCACCACTCCGCTGCACGAGGAGAATCTGTGTCGCTTAGCATGCCCATCAGCGCTGGCGTTCCGGCTGTCGCACCCGTTGGGGTAGACCTCACGCAACACGAGATCTTCGGACTGACGAAGGCGTTCAACCTCGCGGACGCGCACACGCACCAACGTCAGTCCTACACGCAGCGCAGCATCGTCGACAAGCTTCCCGCACTGTGGTATCGCGCCGAGCGATCGCCGCAGAGCGAAAGCGAGCGCGCTTTTGTGGACGCGTTCTGCCGGCTGCACAACCAGCCGACTGCGTTGGCGAAGAACCGGGCGCTGCTGTCGTACGCCGCGTCGGTTTCCACCGTCATCGCCGGGATGTACCTCAGGAAGCGTCGCCTCTCGATCACCTTGATCGAGCCATGCTTCGACAACCTGCATGACGTGCTCCACAACACCGGCGTCCCGATCGTGCCGATCGACGAGCACTGCTTCGACGACGTGACCACGATCTACTCGAACCTCGAGCACCACGTCCACACCGACGCGCTCTTTCTCGTGGACCCGAACAACCCAACCGGCTTCAGCCTCCTCCAGCACGGCCGGGACGGCTTCGAGGAGGTCATCCGCTTCTGCAGCGATCACGACAAGATCCTGCTCCTGGACTTCTGCTTCGCCGCGTTCGCGCTCGCCGACCCCGCCGTCGAGCGCTTCGACGTCTACAGCCTGCTTGAGGAATCCGGGATCACCTACATCGCCATCGAGGACACGGGCAAGACGTGGCCGGTGCAGGACGCCAAGTGCGCGATCCTCATGGCCAGCGACGACATCTGGAACGACATCTACAACATCCACACGAGCGTGCTGCTCAACGTGTCGCCGTTCGTGCTCCAGCTGCTGCAGGCGTACATCGAGGACTCGATCGACGACGACCTCGCATCGGTGCGCAGCGTCTCCGAGGCCAACCGAGAGGCTGCGACGAGCGCCCTCGCCGGCTCGATCCTCGAATATCAAACGCCGACGGTCGACATCAGCGTGGCGTGGTTCAAGATCAACCATGACAGGCTTTGGGCGACGAGGCTCCACGCCGACCTCGTGGACATCGGTATCGCCGTTCTCCCCGGCACCGGCTTCTTCTGGAGCACGCCCAGCCGCGGGCAGGACTACGTCCGCATCGCCCTCGCCCGCGACCCGCAGATGTTCGCCTCCGCCGTCACGCAGCTCAGCGCCGCGCTGCGCTCCTATGAGTAGCAGCCCGCTGATCGACGCGTCGGTCTTCATGGGGATGCACGCGCAAGACGACGACACGCGTCTTGCGTGCATGTCGTTCATGGCCGCCCGCTTCGAAGCAGGCGTCGTGCTCAGCTGGGAGCAGATCGGCCGCTGCGATGACATCGTCTGGTCCCACGCCCGCGATGTCCAGGACGCCTACTACCCGTTCATGGACGTCCTGCACAGCAGGATGTCCGTAGCCCGGCGACCGTATGACGCCGCCGACCTCGAGCTGGCCCTGCGAGATCGCAGGCTCGCCGGCTTGCCGATGCACGAGGCGCTCGCCGTCGCGATGGCGTCAAATCGCAACGCCTCCCTCGTCACGATCAGCGAACGTCTGCACGAACGCTGCGGTCTGCCGGTGCGACGCCCGATTGGCGCGCCTGCCGCGAACTTTCCCGAACCGGTCGCCACGCTGTACGCCCAGTCTTTGCGGCTGCGCGTCGACGGAGGCGAGCTTTGAGCCTCGGCGGCGTACTCGTCCCGCTCGCGACGCCCCTGACCGAGAGCGGTGCGGTCTCGACCACATGCGTCGGCGCCTTGATCGAGAGCGTGCGGAGCTACGCCGGCGGGCTGCTGCCGGGGTTGAGCACCGGCGAGGGGTGGCGCCTGTCGGAGCAGCAATGGATTGACATGCTCGCGGCCACCGTCAAGCACGCGCGCGATCTGCCCGTCATCGCCGGCGTGCTGCTCGCCGATGCCGCGAAGATCGCTGAACGCCTCCTGGGAGTCAGCGAGCGCCTGCACGCCGTCGCCGTGGCGCCGCCGTTTGATCGCGCCGCGAAACAGGACGACATCTACGCGCACTTCAGCGTGCTCCGATCGGCCACGACGACGTCGATCGTCATCTACAACGAATCGCACCTCTCGGGAGCGAACATGAACGTCAAGACCATTCGCAGGATCTGCGAGCTCGGCGGCGTCGCCGCGATCAAGGACTCAAGCGGCCGCCTCGACGTCAGCCGCGAGCTGGCAGCAACGACCGGCGTGCCGGTGTTCCAGGGCTCAGAGCACCTGCTGACCGACTCCACGCCCCTAGCCGGCTCCGTCGTCGCCTTGGCCAACCTCGAACCCGGGCTCTGTGCCGCTGCGCAACGGGAGTCCTCCGCGACGACCGCCGGCGACGTGGCGCGCGCAGTACGCCGCTACGGGCTCGACGGTCCTGACTGGTACGCACACGTCAAACGCGAGCTCGTGCGGCGAAACGTCATCCGTGCGAGCGCTACCGTGGGTGAGGACCGGCGATGAGCGCAACACGCGCTACGCAGGCCAGTCTCCAGCGTCTCTTCACGCTGAACCGTTCCGTCCCCAGCGCGGCACGCTACAGGGAGATCGAAGCGATCGAAGCCGGCTGGCTCGAGCCGATCCTGACCCAACAGGCAGCGCTCACGCCACAGCTCTCGTCGGCGACGGAGATCACGCACGTCATCGAGGAGTTCATCGCGGACGGCGACAGCGACGAGCGCGCGTCGGCTGACTTCCTCGCCAATGACGCGACGCGCGAGCAGTTCCGCGCGGTCGTGGCCGACTACGCTGTCGACGGGCTGACCGAGGCAGAGAACTTCTTCCCAGCCATCCCGCGGCTGCCCATCAGGGCACAGATGGCCGTGATGCGCGTGCTCATCGACGAGTTCGGCTGCGGGAACCTGCAGCGCGCCCACAGCGAGCTGTACATGGACCTGCTGCGCGAGCTCGACCTCCCCACGGACCTCGCAAGCCATCTTCCCGACGTGAGCGCCGAAACCCTGGCGTTCGTCAACTGCTTCTACTGGCTGGCCAGTCGAGCTTCCGACATCGAGTACTTCCTCGGGGCATTGGCGTACCTCGAGGCATACATCCCGACGGGATTCTCCTGCTTTGATGCGGCGTGTCGTCGGCTCGGGATCAAGCACGGCCTGTACTACAGCGAGCACATGCACATCGACGAGTTCCACAAGCAGGAGCTCCAGATCGCCATCTGCGAGTACGACAGAGTCCAGGGCTGCGACTACGCCAAGCTCTGGGTCGGCATGACGCTGCTGCGGCGGCTACTCGGAGACTCGTTCGACGCGGCCATCGACAGAGCGCGGGCGCTGTGACGAGTCGCGATACAGCCGGGTCCGTCGAGCCGGCCGGCGAGGGAAAGGTCCGGGTGCAGGCAGCTGGCCGCGCGTTCCTCGCCGCCGCCAAGTGCCCGCACCGAGACGGCCTGCTGCTCTACGGATATGTCAACTCGGCGAGGCTCCTCATCACCTGCCCGCTGCATCGCTCAAGCTTTGACCTTGCAACGGGCGCAGTGGTTACCGGCCCGAGCAACGGCACGCTGGACACCGAGGAGCTTCCGTGTCAGTGCCCATGACGCCGCCCGCCAGCGCTTCCCGATACGACCTCGAGCAGGTCTGGCTCTCCGCCTCTGAGCGTCTCCTCGACTGGGACGACACCTTCCACGAGCTGCTGCTGGGCGATCGGATCAGGATGCGAGCGTTTCGAGCCGCGATCGACGAAGTCATACAGCCGGGCATGACCGTACTCGACCTCGGCACGGGCACCGGAATCCTCGCTGAATGGGCGCTGAAGAACGGGGCCGCCCGCGTGTACGGCCTCGAGTTCAACCAGGACATCCTCGCGGTCGCCGTTGAGCGCCTGGGCACAGCTGGCTACGGCGCCTCCTTCAAGCCCATTCAGGGCATGTCCCTGGACGTAACGCTACCCGAAGCCGTCGACGTCATCATCTCCGAGACGCTCGGCAACCTCGCCGACAACGAAGGGACGGTCGAGATCCTCGATGACGCACGCCGCCGGTTCCTCGCGCCTGGCGGAGTGATGATTCCGTCGCGCGTAGAGAGTTACCTCGTCCCCGTCGCCGCCGAGCGAGCACACACGCTCGTGACCACGTGCACCGTTGCCGACGTCGACGCCGGAGACTGGCTCTCGCGGGTGAAGAAGCACGGTGGCCGCGATCAGTTCGACGTCTACTACGACGCAGTACTCCCAAGCTCAAGTCACCTTGCCCCCGCGCGGATCGCTCGCCGCTATGACCTCGGCCGCGCAAACAACGCGACGTACTGCGAAACGCTGACGTGGACCGTCCACGACGCGGGCCCGCTCACCGGGTTCAAGGGCTACTTCATCGCCACGCTGTCGCCCACAGTCGCGCTGGACATATCCGGGGACGATCCCGGATCCGGCGCCCGCGACACCCGCACAAGCTCCGACAGCTGGAAGCACTGCTACCTCCCGATCGCGAACCCGGTCCTGGTCTGCCGCGACGACCGCATCCGCCTAGAGCTCACACGCGCTGCACGCCCCGACCGGCCCTTCCAGCAGGCGTACCACTGGAAGGGTGCAGTGCTGCGCGGTCGGGCTCCGATCGCCACGTTTAGCAACCGCCAACATCCTTAGCGGCCACATCCGCCGACACGATGCCTTCGCCACTTCGCCCAGCAACCCGCGACACGCGAACCTCTAGCCGTCCAGCTTGCCAGCGCACTGCCAAACTCGCCGACCACGTTCCCACCGAACACCCGCTGGGGTCGGGCGGCCGGCGCCGATCCGCCGGAGAACCTCGACGTCTTCTATGCGATCCCGACTCGCGACCCTCTAGGAGTGGGCCAGCGCGGCATGCGCGGCGACATCATTCGCCGTGGCTGGGCGCCACGCGGTCGCGGAAGGGCCGCAGCGCGGACAGACTGCTCACGGTATGCCGCCGCCGGGGTTCGCGCGATGAGTCAGCCAGCGCCACGCCCGCTGCGCGCGGGCGACAGCGATCGATCGGCGGTCGTCGACCTGCTGCGCGCGCACCATCTCGACGGGCGCCTCACCGTCGAGGAGTTCGAGGAACGCGTCGAGCAGGCTCACCGCGCCGTCACGCTGCTCGAGCTCGGCGACCTGCACGACGACTTGCCCGAGCTCATCCCGCGGCGCGGGAAGGTCGTCGCCCGCGGGCGGCGGGCCCCGCGGATCCCGGGGCGCCTGGCCTTCGTCGAGCGCGTCGAGCTCGAGGTCGACCCGCGCGCCGCCCGCGAGCAGGCGTTCGAGTACATCGCCCCCGCGCTGGCGCGCAACGGCTACGTGTTGTCGGTGACCGACGGTGCGCTCATGTTCCGCCGGCGCTGGCGCCCTGCCTGGACGGTCCTGCTCGCGGTGTTCATGTTCCCGATCGGCCTCGTCGCCCTCATCCACGAAAACGAGGACGAGGTGATCGTCGAGCTTCACGAGGACCCGCGCGGCGGTACGGCGGTGCTCGCCCACGGCGTCGGGCCGCTGAACGTGCGCCGCGCCTTTGCCAACCTGCGCGACTGATCTGGCGTAGGCTGAGCGCGATCGTGACCACCCCATCGCGAGGCGGGTGATGTCGACCGGCCCAGGGGAGCAGGAGGCACAGACGACCGGGCGCTCGGTCGTCGCCTTCGGTGACGACGTGGGCGGCAGCCGCGACCTGATCGGCGAGACGCTGCGATCAATCGCCGGGATCGCGAACGTCGTCCTCGCGTCCGACCATCGCGCGGGCGCACCGGAACCCGACGCTGCCGCGGGAGCCGAGGCGATCGTCTTCGACACGCTCGGCGTCGCGCTCGTCGCGCGCGAACCGAGCGCGCTGGCGGCGTCCATCTCCTCCGCGGGGGCGCCGGGCGCGGCGATCGTCGCGGTGGAGCCCGAGCGCGTCATGCACGCGATCGCCGTCGAGGACACCGTCGCCGCGGCGCAGTTCGCCGACGACGACGCGTTCACCTGGGGCCTGCGCGCGACCGCCGTCGACGCCTCGAGCGCGACGGGGCGCGCCAACCGCGGGGCGATCCTCGACACCGGCCTCGACTTCAAGCACCCGGACTTCGCAGAACGCTCGGTCACGGCGCGGTCGTTCGTCGCCGAACTCTCGGCACGGGACGGACAGGGTCACGGCACGCACTGCACGGGGACGGCCTGCGGCTCGCCCGCGCCGCCTACGGGGCGCCGCTATGGCATCGCCCCGGAGGCCGAGATCTTCGCCGGCAAGGGGCTCGACGACACCGGGGCGGGGACCGACGAGAGCATCCTCGCGGGCATCGAGTGGGCGATCACCAACGGCTGTCGCATCATCTCGATGTCGCTCGGCGCCGACATCGTCTCGACGGCCTACGAGACGGTCGGCCGGCGCGCGCTGGCCGCCGGCACGCTGATCGTCGCCGCGGCCGGCAACAACGCCCGCCGCGCGTCCGGCGAGCGAGGCTTCGTCGGCGTTCCCGCCAACAGCCCGTCGATCATGGCGGTCGCGGCCGTCGACGCGGACCTGCGCGTCGCGGACTTCTCGGCCGGGGACAACCCCGTCGAGGGCGGTCAGATCGACCTCGCCGGTGCCGGCGGCGACGTCCACTCGTCCTGGCCGCTGCCGCAGCGCAACAACACGATCTCGGGAACGAGCATGGCGACGCCCCACGTCGCCGGGATCGCCGCACCCTGGTCGCAGCGCGCCGATGCGCGCGGACAGGCGCTGTGGGACGCGCTCATGCAGGGCGCCCGGAGCCTGGATCTCCCGCCGGCCGACATCGGCGCCGGGCCCGTACAGGCGCCGGACTGACGCCGCGCCGATGCGACGCGACGTGACCGTAACCGTCGCCGACTCGCACGCCGGCCGGCTCGACGACCTCGTGGGGCGGCTGACGCGGGCCGGAATGGAGGTCACGCAGGTCCTGTCCACGCTCGGTGTCATCACCGGGTCGGTCGACGACGCGCAGCTGCCGGCGCTCGCGGTCGTGCCGGGCGTCGGCGCGGTCGAGCCGCAGACGCGCGTTCAGCTCCCGCCTCCCGACGCCGACGTGCAGTAGCGCTCAGGCGCCGCCGTCGCCGCCGTCGCGCGCGCGCGGGATCTCGCCCGGCCGCAGCGGCGGCTCGTCGCTCGGGTCGTCGAACGTCAGCTGGCGCGCGTCGTCGCGCGTGACGGCGCGGCTGTCGCGCGCGCCGCGCCGGGCGCCGTCGGCCTGCGCAGCGGCGCGCGGCACGGCCGCGGTCGCGGCCGTCTCGTCGGCGTGCGCCGGGGCCGACGGGCGCCGGGACCGGGCCACGCCGTCGGGCTCCGCGGCAGCCAGCGGCGGCTCGGGCCGGTCGGCGACGCGGATGCGCTGGCCCGCGATCGCCAGCGCGCCCGCGGCCACGAAGGCGACGAAGAAGCCCCACTGGATGCCGACGGTGCCGCCCGCGCCGCTGACGTCGGGGCGGTCGAAGACGCGGTAGAAGATCAGCGCCGTCGCCCACAGGCCGGCGCCGAAGATGACGGTGCCATCGCCGCCCGGCAGGTGGAAGGGTCGCTCGTCGGCGCGGGCCAGCAGCAACGCGAGGACGCCGGCGGCGACGAGGAAGATCGCCGCCTCGACGAACGACACCGCGCCGAAGGCGCTGATCGTGTCGCTGGCGAAGCTCCTCGTCCCCGTGACGACGACGGTCTTCTCATACCACGGCAGGAACATCGCCAGCAGCAGCGCGATCGCCGCACCGGCGGCGAAGCGTTGATCGCGGTCCAGCGCGACGTAGGCCGCGCGCACTCGCTGCGCACCCTGATTCACGCCGGGACGCCGGCCGCCGCGTGCATGCGCTCCGCCGTCGTCGCGCGAATCTCGGGCGAGGCGGTGAGGATCCACGTCGTGGCGCCGTCCGCGGCCATGGCGCGATTGTACGCCCGGCACCGGTGGAGGCCGCCGGGTGCGCCGCGCGTCGGGGTTGGGGGCGGTCGACCCGGCGCCCGATCGGCTACCGGCGCGTCAACACGACGACGGGGATCTCGCGGTCGGTCTTGCGCTGGTAGTCGTCGTAGTCCGGCCAGACCTCGGTCATCAACGACCACAGGCGGGCGCGTTCCTCGCCCTCGGCGGTCGTCGCCACGACCGGCACCTCGTCTGCCTGCACCTGGATCGTCGCCTCAGGATCGGCCAGCAGGTTCTGGTACCAGCCGGGATGCTCGGGCGCCCCGCCCTTGGATGCGATGACGACCCAGCGGTCACCGTCCACGCGGTGAATCAGGGGCGTCGTGCGCGTCTCGCCGGACGTGCGCCCCGTCGTCGTCAGCAGCAGGATCGTCGTGCCGCGCCAGTGATAGCCGCGCGCGCCCGCCGTCTCGCGGTAGACGCGGACATGCTCGGGGCCGAACAGCCGATCGTCGGACTCGGTCACGCCGCGAGTGTAACCGCGCGCGACGCCCGACCCGACCCCACCGGAACGGCTCAGGCGGCGCGGGGCGGCCGCGGCCGCCGGCCGCGGTCAGCGCTTGGCGCGGCGGGCCTTCAGCACGCGCAGCGTGCCCGCGTCAGAGCTGCGCCGGCCGGTCAGGTCCTTCGCGCCGATGACGACGCTGTAGCGGCCGGCCTTGCGCGGCGGCCTGGGCCAGCGCAGCGTGCGCACACCGCTCGGCAGATGGCCGCCGAGCGTCGCGACCGTTCGCCCGCCGCGGCGCAGGCGCAGCGTCACGTAGGACGGCTTGTTGACCGCGACCTTGACGGCGGCGGGCCTGCCGCCGCGCACCTTCGTCGAGACCAGCGCCAGCGCCGGCGGCCGGCTGAGGTACGCCGTCCAGCGCTCGGCCGCCGCGCAGTACGGGGCCGGATCGCCGCCGACGGGCGACGGCGCGGGAACCACGCCGCCGGTGGAGGCGCCCGGCGGTGGCGCGGGCGCGGTGTCCTGCGCCAGCCGCGTGCAGAGGTTGCGCAGGAAGTCGCGCGCGACCACGTGGTAGTGCACGTCGGCGTCGCGCACCGTCGAGTAGCGCGACCAGCCGCCGGTGTCGTAGGCGGGCAGCTCGGCACGCAGCTGCGCCTCGCCGGCGGCGAACAGCGCGGCGCCCTCGGGATCGCTGGTCAGCTTCGCGTAGTCGTGCAGCCCGTTGACGGCCTGCGTGAAGCCGTTGAGCACGCGCAGCCCGGAGGCGAAGGAGTAGATGAGGTAGTGCGCTCCGGCCGGCGTCGCGACGCGCACGCCGCCCGGCGGCGCCTCGCGGAAGATGCCCAGCCCGGCCTTGGCCGCGGTGAGGTACGCGGGCTGGTTGAGCTTGACCCCGGCCCGTGCGATCGCCTGGACGGCAGTGCCCTGCGCCAGGCCGCTGACCCACGGCGGCCGCCCGCCGTCGAAGCGAAAGAGGTACTCCCAGGCGATCCCGCCGGCACGCTGGACGGCGAGCGACAGCGCCTCGTCGACGATCTCGCGCAGCGACGTCGTGTAGTTGCCCTGCCACAGGCCGTTGACCTTGCCGAACGTTCCCAGCCACTGGATCTGCAGGCCCTCGCCGGCGTAGAACTGCCAGACGAGCTTGCTGCCCTGAAAGCTCACGCGCGCGCCGTTTCGCAGCAGCGGCCCGCTCGCCCACCATTGGCGGTTGCGGCGCACCGTCTCAAACAGCCCGGGCAGGCGGCTGACGGTGAGCCCGCCGGCCGCCGCGATGTCCTCGAGGTTGCGGATCACGGCGCCCAACGACGCCTTGCGGGCGCCGCTGAGCTTGCCGCGCAGCGCGATCGCGTTGGCGTAGATCGCGCGATGCTCGTCATGCGTCGACTGATCGATCGCGCCCGTGGCGAGCATCCGGGCGAGCTCGCCGGGCACGGTCAGCTTGGCGTCGGCGGCGCGCGCCCCGAAGCGCTGCCGGCTGGCCGCGGTCGCCGGCCGCCGGGCCGGCGAGGCCGGTCGCGCCTCGGCGGGCGGCAGAAACCGATCCTCCCGCACATAGGTGCTGCCGTCGCTGCGCAGCGTCAGCAGCGGCGAGGCGTGGGCGGAGGGGGCGAGGACCAGCGCCAGCAGCAGCGCCGGCGCAAGCCCTGGCAGTGGGGTCCAGCGCACAGGTCCGATGCTAGGTTGAACCCGCCGCCCGGGCTGCAGTTGCCCTTGCACGGCAACCCTTCACACCATGATTCGCCGCTTTCGCCGCGTCGTGCTCGTCAGCGCCTGCCTGGCGTTGACACTCGGACTGCTCGCCGGCTGCGGCGGCGACGAGGAGCAGGAGCAGACTGCCGCCGAGATCCTGCGCCAGACGTTCCGCAGCAGCGACTCGACAATCGAAGACGGCGTTCTGGCGCTGAGCTTCCGGCTTGACCCCGAGGGGCTGCTGGCAGTCGGCGGTCCGGTGAAGTTCACGCTCCACGGTCCCTTCAGCGCGCCGCGCAAGGACGAGCTGACGCGCTTCAACGTCGACTTCATCGCGACGCTGGCCGAGAAGCCGTACAGCGGCAGCGTGCTGTCGAGCGGCCGGCGAGCGCTCGTGACGCTCGACGACGGGACGTACGAGGTCGACGACGCGGTCGTCGACAGGCTGCGGCGGCCGTCGAGGCCGCCGAGCCGCAGGACCGGCCTGCCCGTGACCGGCTTCGATCCGCTGCGCTGGATCAGCGCCGCGAAGCGCAAGCGCAACGAGCGCGCCGCCGGCGTCGACACGATCCGCATCGGCGGCAAGCTGAACGTCGAGCGGCTGCTGGCGGACCTCGACGGCCTGCTGACCAAGGCCGGCGGCTCGGCGTCGGGGTCGACGCTGCTGGCGCCCAGGCTGCGCCGGCAGATCGCCGCCGCCACGGACGCGTCATCGGTCGACGTCTGGACGGGCGCGTCGGACCGGCTCCTGCGCCAGCTCGACGTCAGGATCGTCTTCTACTTCAAGGACGGCTCCTCGCCGCTGCAGGCGCTCAACGGCGGCACGATCAACCTGCGCCTGCGGTTGGACCGCGTCAACGAGAGGGCCGAGCCGCGCTCGACGTTCGCCGTGGCCGATCGACCGCGCGCGCGCCCCCTCGCCGGCCTGACGGGCGGCAGCCCCGCCAACATCCTCGACGGCGTCGGCGCCGGCCTCACCGGGGGCAGGGGCCGCGAGCTGTTCGCCTGCCTCACCGCCGCGAGCGGCAGCAGCTCCAAGCTCGTGCGCTGCGTCTCCAAGCTCGCTCCCTGAGCGTCGCGGAGCCGGCAGATGTGCCGTTAGGCCGCCCAGCCCGGCGGGCACGTACCCTTGTGGCCGATGCGTTCCCCCTCCCACACCGCGATCGGCACCTGGAGCGGTGGTCGCTACCTGCATTTCGGCGCCGCGATCGACGAAGAGCGCCTGCAGGCGCTGCTGACGCCGGGCGACGGCCTCGACACGCTGTTGACCGCCGACGCCTACGGCGCCGGCGAGGCCGACCGCGTCCTGGGGCGCGCGCTGCGCGAAACCGACCGCGACGCCGTCTGCGTGATCGGCGCGATCGGGCACGACTTCTACGAGGGCGAGCGCGAGGGCGCGAAGGGCTACCCGCGCTTCACCGACTCGCGCCTGCGCGGGCCCGACGGCTATGCCGACTACGTCCGGATGGCGACCGAGGGCAGCCTCGAGCGCCTCGGGATCGAGGCCTTCGACCTGCTGCTGCTGCACAACCCCGACCGCACGGGCTACACGAGCGAGGGCGTCTGGGAGGCGATGCGCGCCGTCCGCGACGAGGGCCTGGCCGGCAGCCTCGGCGTCGCGCCCGGGCCCGCCAACGGCTTCACGCTGGACATCATCGACTGCCTCGAGCGCTTCGGCGCGCTGATCGATTGGGCGATGGTGATCCTCAACCCGCTCGAGCCCTGGCCCGCGGAGCTGTGCCTCGCCGCTGCGCGCGAGCACGGCATCGAGGTCATGACGCGCGTCGTCGACTACGGCGGCCTGTTCTGGGACGACGTCCGGCCCGGCCATGCGTTCGCGCCACGCGACCACCGCACGTTCCGGCCCGACGGCTGGGTCCAGGCGGGCCACGAGAAGCTCGAGCGGATGCGGCCGTTCGCCGAGCGCCACGGCCTCACGATGCTCCAGCTCGCCGCCCAGTGGTGCCTCGCGCACGACCCCGTCGCCTGCGTCGTCCCGACGCTCATCCAGGAGATCGGCGAGCACGCGCGGCCGATCGAGGACAAGCGCGCGGAGCTGCTCGCGACACCCCGCGACGTCGTGCTCGACGACGACGAGGTGGCGAAGATCCGCGCCATCGGCGACAACACCGGCAGCATGTCGCTCAAGGGCGCCGACCCGCAGCACGAGGGCGAGCCGCGCCCCGATCGCTGGCCGCTGACTCCCGACCTCGCCGCCGTCGCGCGGCGCTGGGGGATCGAACCCGACCGCGACCTGCGCCATCTGACGCGTGTCTAAGGCTCGCCGCTTCCTGCTGTCCGGCTCGGGCTGGCCGTACCTGCTGGTCCCGTTCATCCCGATCGCGATCATCCTCGAGCGCAGCCACGCCGAGGCGTCGCTGATCTTCGCGGCGGCGGCCGCCGGCGTCGTGCCGACGGCCGCGCTCATGGGACGCGCGACCGAGGAGCTCGCGCACCGCTCGGGCCCGGGCATCGGCGGCTTTCTCAACGTGACGTTCGGCAACGCGCCGGAGCTGATCATCGCCTTCTTCGCGCTGAATGAGGGCCTGCAAGAGGTCGTCAAGGCATCGATCATCGGCTCGATCCTCGGCAACATCCTGCTCGTCATGGGGGCGGCGATGCTCGTCGGCGGCCTCAAGCGCCCCGTGCAGACGTTCAATTCGACGGCCGCGAACGTGCAGTCCTCGATGCTGTTGCTTGCGGCCGTGGCGCTGGTCATGCCGACGATCTTTCAGCTGGTCGCGGGCGGCGGCCTGCCGGCGGTGGGCGAGGAGCGCGTGAACTTCGGTTCCGACCTCGAGCGCATGTCGCTCATCGTTGCCTTCGTCCTGCTGGGCTCCTACGCCGCCGGGCTGTTCTTCTCGCTGCGCTCGCACAAGGCGCTGTTCAACCCGACCGCCGAGGCCGAGGAGCACCTGGACGAGCCGTGGACGATCCGCACCGCGGTGATCGTGCTCGCCGTCGCCGGCGTCGCCGTCGGCGTCATGTCCGAGATCCTCGTCGGCTCGATCTCCGAGGCCTCCGAGACGATCGGCCTGAGCGAGTTCTTCGTTGGCCTGATCGTCGTCGCCATCGTCGGCAACGCCGCCGAGCACTGGGTGGCGATCTACTTCGCCGCGCGCGACAAGATGGACCTCGCGGTGAACATCGCGATCGGCTCGAGCGCCCAGATCGCCCTCTTCGCGGCGCCCGTGCTCGTGATCATCTCGTTCTTCGTCGGTCCCAACCCGATGGCGCTCGTGTTCAACGGCTTTGAGCTCGGGGCGGTCTTCCTGGCGATCCTGATCGCCAACCACGTCACCCACGATGGCGAGTCGACCTGGTACGAGGGTCTGCAGCTGCTCGCCGTCTACGCCGTGCTCGGCGTGGTCTTCTTCTACGCGTAGTGCGTAGGTAGCGGCATGGGGATCTACGAATTCGGCGGGCTCGTCGGCGTCCTCGTCGTGCTGCTGCTCATCGACCTGAAGTTCTTCGCGCCCAACCGCGAGGCGACGTTCCGCGAAAGCGCGGTCTGGTCGATCGGCTGGCTTGTGCTCGGCCTGGCGGTGACCGGGATCGTGCTGGCGGTCAACGGCAGCGAGGACGGCATCAACTACGTCACGGTCTACCTCATCGAGCGCTCGCTGTCGCTCGACAACCTGTTCGTCTTCATCCTGCTGTTCGCGTACTTCGGCGTGCCGCACGAGAACCGGCCGCGGCTGCTGTTCTGGGGCATCATCGCGGCGCTCGCGCTGCGCGGCCTGGCGATCCTCGGCGGCACCGCGCTGATCGAGCAGTTCCACGCGGTCCTGTACGTCCTCGGCGTGCTGCTGCTCGTGCTCGCCTACCGGATCTACCGCGGGGTGGGGGAGAACGTCGACCCCGACCGCAACCTCGTGGTGCGCGGCGTGCGCAAGATCTTTCCCGTCACCGACGGCTTCCGCGACGGGCACTGGTTCGTGCGCGAGGAGGGCCGGCGCTACGCCACCCCCGCCTTTCTGTGCCTGGCGGCGATCGTCGCCGCCGACATCGCCTTTGCGGTCGACTCGATCCCGGCGGCGTTCGCGATCACGCGCGACCCGCTGATCATCTGGGCGGGCAACGTCTTCGCGCTGCTCGGCCTGCGCGCGCTGTTCGTCCTCGTCGAGGGGCTGATCCGCCGCTTCCGCTACCTCGACGAGACGATCGCCGTGGTCCTTGGGATCATCGGCGTGAAGCTCCTGATCGAGGAGTGGGTCTATGTCGGGCCGGTCACGAACCTCGCGCTCGTCGCCGTAGCCTTCGCGATCGGCATCGCCGCGTCGCTGATCGGCGACCGCCGCGACCCCGAGGGGGCCGCGCGCCGGCGCGAGGAACGGGCCGAGGACGCGCCCGCCACCGCCGATCACCAGATGTAATGCACCTGCGCCCGGTCGCCGGCCACGCTGCGGCGCCGCCGACACGCTGGTTGCGCCACCGCGCCGGTTCGGGCAGGATCCGGCAGCGATGACGCGCCGCGATCGTCAGCTGCTGTTCGCCCTCGCCGGGCTCACGCTCGGGCTGGCGTCGCTGACGCTCGTCGGCGTCGGCAGCGACGTGCTGCTCGCCGTGCCGGCGCTCGCGCTCGCGCTGCCGCTGCTCGCCGGCCGCTACGTCGGCGAGGAGCAGCTCGCCCGCCTTGGGGCGGCCTTCGTCGCCCCGCGCCGTCGCCCGTCGCCCGCGCTCGTGCCCGTCGCGCGCCGCGCCCCGCGTCGCCTGCCGCGCGGCGGCCGCCTGCTCGCCGCCTCGCTGGCCGTGCGCCCGCCGCCGTCGCGTCCGCTTCTGACCGCCTAGGACGCTTCGGCCACCTTCTGCGGTCGAAGCCGAGCTTCGACCATGAGAAGGAGGGCCGCCGATGGCCCGTCGCATCGTCCTCGCCGGCGCTCTGCGCGCTGGCGGCAGGACCCACCGCCCCATTCGCATCCGCCCACTCGGGCAGCCCGAGCTACGAGTCGCTCGTTCGCGGCGTCACGCCGGCGATCCCCGGCTTCACCGTCGAGGTCCTCAACGGCGACGACCGCCTCGAGGCCCACAACGCCGGCGCGAGCACCGTCACGATCGACGGCTACAACCAGGAGCCCTACCTGCGCCTGGCCGCTGACGGCACCGTACGGGTCAACCTGCGCTCTCCCGCGCACTACCTCAACCAGGACCGCATCTCCGGCGCCGCGGTTCCGGCCTGCGCCGATCCGACGCTCGCGCCGCGCTGGCAGGTCGTTGCCCGCTCGGGGCGCTATGAGTTCCACGACCACCGGATGCACTACATGGGCCGCGACGTGCCCCAGCCGGTCACCGACGAGGCCCGGCGCACGAAGGTCTTCGACCGGAGCGTGCCGCTGCACGTGCGCGGCACGAGCGGCGCGATCCGCGGCGAGCTGTTCTGGCGCGGCGCGCAGTCGGGCGCGCCGGTCGGCGCGTACGCCGGGCTCACCGCGCTCGCGCTGCTCGGCGGCGCGACGGCCGTGGTCGTCCGCCGCCGCCGCCGCCGCGCGAGCACGGCGACCGCGGCCGCGCGGCCGCGCACGAGGAGGCCTGGTGATCCGACGCGCTGCGGCTGGCGGTGACGCTGCCGGCCGCGCTCCTGCTGGCGCCCGCCGCCGCCTCCGCGCACGCGGTCCTCGTCGAGACGGTGCCGACGCGCGGCGCGACCGTGCGCGCGCAGCCCGATCGAGTCGTGCTGCGCTTCAGCGAGTCCGTCGAGGCGAACTTCGGCGCGCTGCGGGTGTTCGACGCACGGGCCCGGCGCGCCGACGACGGGCCGGCGCGGCATCCCGGCGCCAGCGGCGCGCGCCTCGCCGTCGGGCTGAAGCCCGGGCTGCCCGACGGCACCTACGTCGCGACCTACCGCGTGATCTCGGCCGACGCCCACCCGGTCGCCGGCGGCCTCGTCTTCTCGATCGGCGCGCCCGGGGCGGCGGCGACGGCGACGGTCTCGGACCTCATCGGCGATAGCTCGGCCGGTCCCGTGACGCAGATCGCCCTCGGCGTCGCCCGTGCGATGACGTACCTCGCGACGGCGCTCGTGCTCGGAGGCCTGCTGTTTGTGCTCGCGGTCTGGCTGCCCGCCCTGCGCACGGCGATGGGAGCGGGGCAGGAGTGGGCCGTCGCGTCGCAGGCGTTCCTGCGCCGCACGCGGCGGCTGCTGCTCGGCGCGGCGGCGGCCGGGATCCTCAGCGGGATCGCCGGCATCGTCCTGCAGGGCGCGACCGCCGGTGCGACGAGCGCCTGGGCCGCGCTGCGCCCTTCGGTCGCGCGCGACGTGCTCGGCACGCGCTTCGGCGAGGTGTGGGGTCTGCGGGTGGTCGCCTTCGGGGCGCTCGCGGGCGTCCTCGCGCTCGCGCTGCGCGGCCTGCGCGAGCCGGCCGGCGCGGGTGCGCTGCCGCGCGTCGCGCTCGGCGCCGACGGGCTCGCGGCGCCCGGACTGCCGCGCGCGGCGCTCCCGCTGGCGGCTGCGCCCGCGCTGGTCATCGCGCTCGCGCCGGCGCTCGCTGGGCACGCCGGCGCGCAGTCGCCGGCGGCGCTGCTCGTGGGGCTCGACGTCGCGCACGTGCTGGCGATGAGCGCCTGGGTCTGCGGCCTCGTGCTGGTGCTGTTCGCGCTGCCGGCGGCGACCCGCCGCATGCCGGGCCCCGACCGCACGCGCCTGCTGGCCGCGCTGCTGCGCTTCTCGCCGCTCGCGCTGGGCTGCGTCGTCGTGCTGCTCGTGACGGGCACGATCCAGGCGATCGAGCACGTCGGCTCGTGGGACGCGCTGCTGAGCACGGGCTTCGGCCGCGCGGTGGTCGCGAAGGTCGGGCTGATCGCGGCGCTGATCGGGCTCGGCGTCGTCAACCGGCGGCGGGTCGTGCCGCGCCTGCGCGCGCTCGTGGCGCGCGACGCGGCGCCCGGGGCCGCGGGCCGGCTGCTGCGCCGCGCGCTGCGCGCGGAGGTCGCGCTCGTCGTCGTCGTGATCGCCGTGACGTCCGCGCTCGTCGGCATGGCCCCGCCGAGCTCCTCTGCCGGCGGCCCGTTCAGCGGCAGCGCGGCGCTCGGCCCACTGCGTCTGGAGGCGACCGCCGATCCCGCTCGCGTCGGTGCCAACGAGATCCACCTGTACCTGCTGCGGGCGCGCGACGGCACGCCGTTCGGGGGGACGAAGGAGCTGACGGTGACGCTGTCGCTGCCGAGCCGGAACATCGGCCCGCTCAGCGCCCGCGCGCGTGCGGCCGGTTTGGGCCATTACGTCGTCGAGACGGTGCAGCTCGTGCCGGCGGGCGACTGGCGCCTGACCGTCACGAGCCGCGTCTCGGAGTTCGACCAGTACGAGGCGTCGCTGAAGGTGCCCGTGCAATGACCGTTGTGGTCCTGCAGCTCGCGCCGGCGCTCGCGCTCGCGCTCGCGCTCG
>Ga0136614_10000319_pt1 | contig 22563 bp, 22 predicted proteins | sample AntDrymUQ2792106_2_FD_106643 | JGI IMG/M metagenome (GOLD analysis project Ga0136614, IMG submission 106643) | Polar desert sand microbial communities from Dry Valleys, Antarctica - metaG UQ279 (21.06) | ecosystem: Environmental > Terrestrial > Soil > Desert | place: Antarctica: Dry Valley... | reverse complement strand
GTCGGTGAGCACATAGCCTACGCGGCGATGCTGCGCGAGCGCGGGGCGTACGTGCTCGGCGAAGCGCTCGCAGGACGTGAGTCGGCAGCCGTCGTCCGCCCCGGCGAGAAGCCGTTCGTCACCCGACGGCCCGTTCGCGGAGACGAAGGAGGCGGTCGGCGGCTTCTACGTCGTCGATTGCGCGAGCCGCGAGGAGGCGCTCGAGCTCGCCGGACAGGTGCCGCCAGCCCGGGAGCCGCGGTCGAGGTGCTCACGATCGCAGAGCTTTTGAACCTCGGGTGCAAGGGTCAGGCTGAAGCCTGTCCCCAGGTGGATGGGATGGGGGTCAGGCTTCAGCCTGACTCCGGTGTAAGGGGTTAGAGCCGGCTGGACTCCCAGAGCCCGCCGAACGGCGCCCACTTGCCTTTCGTCCAGCGCTGGAGCTGCCCCTGCTGCACCGGGAAGTTGTCGTCCTTCCCCGTCCGGACGGCGATGCCCGGGAGCAGGAATGGGTTCGCCGGGCTCGTGATCGAACGCGCACGCGCCAGCAGCCCCGCTCGGGTCGGGTTCGCGCCCAAGCGCTTGAAGAGCGAGACCGTCTCGAAGGCGACCGCCATCCCGTACACGTGGTAGACGTCGCTCACGTTCGCGCCCTTCGCGTACTTCGCCATCAGCGAGCGGTAGCTCTTCATCCCCGGATCGTTCCTCCACCTCGCGTCGGTGGGGTCTTTGAGGAAGTTGAGCGAGATCGCGCCCTCGATCGACTTGTTCTTCCCGCCCTCGGAGGCCAGCAGCATGATGTTCGAGGCGCCGGAGACCGAGTTGTTGATGATCAGCGGCCTCCAGCCGAGCCGGTTCGCGAAGACGAATGCCTGAATCGCGAACTTGGGCGTGGCGAAGATCGCAAACACGTTGGCGCCGGACGACTTGAGCTTCGCGACCTGCGACTGCACGTCAGGGGCGGTCACCTCGTAGGACTCCGCCGCGACGACCTTCGAGCCGGAGCGCGCGAGCCCCCGCTTGAGCCCGACGAGGAGATCCTTGCCGTAGTCGTCGTTCTGCAGGAGGACGGCGATCTTCGCCTTCTTCAGCGTCTTGGAGACGTATTGGCCGTACACCAACCCCTCGGCCTGGTAGCTCGGCTGAAACCCGATCGTCCAGGGGTACTTGGCGGCGTCGCGGCCCCATGTGGTCGCACCGGAGGCGACGAAGAGCTGCGGCACCTTCGTCTGGTTCAGGTACTCGCGGACTGCGATGTTCTGCTCGGTGCCGAGCGAGTTGAAGATCGCGAAGACCTTCTCTTGCTCCACGAGCTGCCGCGTGGCCTGGACCGACTGCGCGGGGTTATACGCGTCGTCGACGATCTTGTACTCGAGCTTCCGCTTCGCGACGCCGCCCTTCGCGTTGACGGAGTCGAAGTAGGCCTTGGCGCCGCGGGCGACCGAGGCGTACGCAGCTGCCGGGCCGGTGAGCGGCGACGTGCCTCCGAGCACGATCGTCGTCGCTGTGATGCCCGGATCCGCGTTCGACCCGGCGAATGCGCCGGGAAGCGCGCCGAGGGCGAAAGCGCTAACGACTCCAATCGCCACGAGGGTGGCCCGTAGTCTCATCGTCTTCTCCTCCGAAGGTTGCTATCCGCTACGAGAGTAGCGCCAGCTTGTGAGCGTCTGCCCCGCCCGGCGGAAGAGGCCGCCGACTCCGTTCGGGAGGAAGAACATGAGCAGGATGAGGACCAGACCGTAGATGATCGCGGGCGCGCCCGGCTCCTTCGTGCGATCCACGATGAAATCGGGGAGCCGTGAAGCCACACCCTCGCCCTGGGCCCAGAGCGGCAGGAACTGGATGAAGATCGCGCCCACGACAAGGCCCGAGAGCCCACCGAGCCCACCCACGACCACGCCGACCAGCAGGAAGATCGACAGCGCGATCGGGAACGTGTCCGGGTTGACGAACGTCGTCGCGATCGCGAAGAGCGACCCGGCGACGCCCGCATACGCGGCGCTGATCCCGAAGGCGAGCGTCTTGTAGTGCGCAAGGCTCACGCCTGAGGACACCGCAGCCGTCTCGCTGTCCCGCACGGCGCGGAAGGCGCGCCCGGTTCGCCCCCGAAGGATCAACCAGGCGACCGCAAAGGCGACGAGGGCGACCGACCAGCAGAGGTAGTAGAGCCAGTCGTTGAACACGAGCTCTTGACCGGCGATCTCGACGGGGACGATTCCGGCGGTGAGCTCAGGGAGCCCGAAAAGGTTCACCCCGGACCCGCCGCCCGAGAACTCCTCGAAGCGCTTGACCACCGACGGCAGGGCAACGGCGATCGCAAAGGTGGCCAGCGCGAGGTAGAGCCCGGAAAGCCGGAGTGCCGGGAGGCCGAACGCAAGCCCGAAGAGCCCGGCGACGAGGCCGGCGATCGGGATCGTCCAGACGTCCTTCATCCCGCCGCCTATACCGAGCAGCCCTTCCTGCCCGAACTGCGCGTTTCCGGCCATGAGGAGCGCAGTCGTGTATCCCCCGATCGCCATGAACGCGCCGTGGCCGAGCGAGATCTGCCCGGTGTACCCGGTCAGGATGTTGAGGCCGAGGAGCGCGATTAGATAGATGCCCACGTACGCGAACTGCTGGGCACGGAAGGTGCTGATCCACTCGGGAAGGAGGAAGACGAAAACGACGAGCAGCGCGAAGCCGACGAAGCCGACCAGGCGTGTGCCTTTGGGCGTCATACGCGTTTCACCTCCGGCCGGCCGAACAAGCCCGAGGGCCGCAGCACGAGGACGACAAGGATCACGAGCAGCGCGACCGGCAGCTTCAGCTCCGCGCCGACGAAGTCGACGTAGACGCCGATCAGATTCAGCATCACCCCGAGTGTGAGACCTCCGACGACCGCGCCGAGCGGGGAGTCGACGCCCCCTAGGACAGCGGCCGCGAACGCGTAGATGAGGATCGGTTGCATCATCTGCGGATCGAGACCGACGCTGGGCGCCGTGAGCATTCCGGCGACTGCGCCGAGCACTGCGGCGAGCCCCCACCCGAGCGCCAGCATCCAGGTCACGCGGACTCCGACCAGGCGCGCCTCGTTCGGATTGACCGCGGCCGCCCGCAGCGCGAGACCCACCTTCGTGAACTGGAAGAGGAGCCAGAGGAGGATCACGATCCCGATCGTGACGGCCAGGGTTCCGATGTCCCCGACGGAGACGATCACGCCACCGATGTCGAACGTGTCGGTCCCGAAGGGGCTCGCGAGCGCCTGCGGCTCCCCGCTCCACTGCCAGACGACGAAGCCGTTGATCGCGATCAGCAAGCCGATGGTGACGATCACGACCCGCAGGATGTTTCCGCGTTCGACCGGCCGGATCACGACGCGGTGCGTGACGACGCCGAAGAGGAACGAGAAGCCGAGCGTGGCGACAAACGCGGGCCAGTAGCTCCACTCGTGGTTCACGGTCAGCGTCCATGCGATGTACGTGCAGAGCGTGGCCATCTCTCCTTGCGAGAAGTTGATGACCCCGGTCGAGCGGTGGATGATCACAAGCGCGAGAGCAAGGGCCGCGTAGACCCCGCCGGACGCGAGGCCGGACACGACCTGCTGCATGAAGTCGGCGAAGGCGGCGGCGACCAAAGGCGTCAAGCTAGTACCCCAGGTACGAGCGGCGCACCGACTCGTCCCCCTGTAGCTGCGCACTCGTCCCCGTCAACGCCACCCGCCCGACCTCGAGCACGTACGCGCGCGAGGAGCTCCGAAGCGCGATGCGCGCGTCCTGCTCGACCACGAGCACCGTCAGCCCCTCCTTCTCGTTCAGCTCGCGGACGATGCGGAAGAACTCGCGCACGATCATCGGCGCCAGGCCGAGCGAGGGCTCGTCCAGGAGCAGAAGCCGCGGCCGGCTCATCAGAGCGCGCGCGAGCGCGAGCATCTGCTGCTCACCGCCGGAGAGCGTTCCGGCGCGCTGGCCACCCCGCTCGACCATCCAGGGGAAATACTCGGACATCCGCTCGATGTCCTTCTTCACGTTGCGGTCGCGGCGTGTGTACGCGCCGAGTCTGAGGTTCTCCGTCACGGTCAGCTCGACGAAGGTTCCGCGTCCCTCGGGAACATGCGCGATGCCCGCCTTCGCGGCAGCCTCGGGACCGCCCCTGATCTCCTTGCCGTCGAGCTCGATGCCCCCGCTGCGCGTGACGGTGCCGGAGATCGCGCGCAGCGTGGTCGTCTTGCCCGCGCCGTTCGCGCCGAGGACAGCGACGACCTCGCCTTCCGAGACCGTGAGCGAGACATCGCGAAGGGCCTGGACAGGACCGTAGTGCGCCTCCACCTCGTTGAGCTTCAGGAGTGTGGTCATGCGCGCTCGTTCTCACCCGAGGGCTGAGCGGCCTCATCCGGCGTCTGGCTCGAGCCAGATCCCGGATCGGGGGACTCCTCGTCCTCCTCCTCGCTTCCCAGATACGCCTCGATAACCGCGGGGTCGGCCCGCACCTGCGCCGGTGGGCCGTCGGCGATCTTGCGGCCGAAGCTCAGCACGTTGACGTGGTCGGAGATCGACATGACGAGGTTCATGTGGTGCTCGACGAGCAGGATCGTGAGCTCGAGCCGGTCACGAAGGCGCTGGATGAAGACACCGAGGTCGGCAACCTCCTCGTGGTTCAGACCTCCGGCAGGCTCGTCGAGCAGGAGCAGTCGCGGCTTCGCGACGAGCGCGCGGGCGAGCTCGACCCGTTTTTGCGTCCCATACGGGAGCGCGGCGGCCGGAAAGTGCGCGCGCTCCTTCAGCCCGACGACGTCGAGCGCCTCGAGCGCCTCTTTTTCCCCCGACTTGCGCCCCTGCCCGTGCGCGCCCACGAGGACGTTTTCGAGCACCGACATGGTTCGGAAGAGCTGGATGTTCTGGAAGGTGCGCGCGATGCCCTTCTGAACGATCTTGTGTGCGGGCGACCTGAGGATGGACTCGCCGTCGAGGTCCACCGTCCCCGCGTCGGGTCTGTACAGGCGGGTGATCACGTTGAACGCCGTAGTCTTCCCCGCGCCGTTCGGACCGATGAGCCCGGAGATGTGCCCCTCCTCGACGTCGAACGACACGCCGTCGAGGGCGACGATCCCGCCGAAGCGCAGCGTGACGTCCCGGACCGAGAGCAGGGCCATCGGCGTCCTACCCTAAACGGGTTCCGCGCACCGTGGCAATGACGGGACTGGTTCTCAGTCGCCCGGTGCCTGCCAGTGGAGACCGGGGAAACGGGCGAAGTCGGAGTCGAACGACACGAGCTCACAGCCATGCTCGAGTGCGAGCGCAGCCAGATGCACGTCGTTGACGAGGTTTCCAGCGGTGCCGACGCCGGACAAAAGCTCGGCGACCACATCGAGATGTCGGCGCGTAGGCTCCAGGATCACCGCGGTGGGTCGAACGAGCCAGCTTCGCAAGACGTCGATCGCATCGTTCGAGGACAGTGGCCGCGGGAACACCGCTTCGTGGGTCGCGAGTCGGAGAAACGCGAGCAGCGCGACCCACGCGAAGGCGACGGTCTCGTTGCCCGTGAGCGATGCGTCGAGCCAAGCCCGCGCCGCGCGATGCCGTGGGGACGCTTCGTTGACCGCGTACAGGAGCACGTTGGCGTCGACGAGCTGCATGACTGCCTACTTTCGGAGCGCGATCTTGCGCACGAGCTCCTCGTCTTCGAGCGCACCCGCGAGCTGGAGCGCCTTCTCGAGCGGCACGTGCGGTTTCCCCATGTCGAAGGTCCGGGTCACGACGGCGGCGGCATCGTCCTTGGGTGCGAGCCCCGAGCGGATGGCGAGATTCACCGCTTCCTTGAAGCTCACGCCTCGTTCGCGCATGAGCTTCCTGACGAGGATCTCTACATCGGAGTCGAGGGTGATGGTCGTACGCACTCTTGCATCATAGCATCAAATTTCTAGTCATCAAAGCATCACTCGATGTCCCAAGAAAGCAAAAGCACATCTCGTTTTTCAGCGACGTCGAACGGGTAGCTCGGGAAAGGCCGGCATGAGACTCTCCAAACTGCTCATCCACCTCAAGTCGAGCCTCTGGTTCGTGCCGGTGATGTGCGTGCTCGCTGGAGCTGTTCTCTCGTTCGCGACGATCGCTCTCGACCGCTACTTCGACTACGAGGCGCTTCCGACCAGTCTCGTCGGCGGACCGGACGCCGCAACCGTGATCCTGACCACCATCGCGGCGTCGATGGTCAGCCTGGCGGCGTTGGTGCTCACGATCACCATGGTCGTCGTCCAGCTCGCCATGGGACAGTTCTCCCCACGGATCGTCCAGCGCATCCTCCGCGACAAGCCGAGCCAGTTCGCGATCGGCCTCTTCGTCGCGACGTTCGTGCATGCCATCCTCGCGGTCCGCGAGGTGACCAACAACGGCGACGGCACCGGCCAGGTTCCGGGCATAGCAGTCGTGACCGCGTTCGTTCTCGTGCTCGTCAGCATCGCCGTTCTCGTCGTCTACGTGCACCACATCGGGCAGGCCCTTCGTGTCTCCGCGCTCATCGAGCTCGTCGGCAAGGAGACTCGCAAGCTCCCTCGATCGCAAGTACCCGGACAAGGGCCCAGCACTCGAGCCTGAGTCGGGGTCCGCTCCGGTCGTGAGAGCCAGAAAGTCTGGCGTGATCACCAAGATTGGCTCAGAGGATCTCGTCGAGGAGGCCCGACGAGCGGGCTGCCTGCTGGAGCTCGTCCCGACGCTCGGCGAGTTCGTTTCGGCCGGGGCCCCGCTCTTCCGGGTGCACGGCGAGCCAAACGGCCTAGACGAGGATCGGCTGCACGATGCCTTGATTCTCGCCCTGGAGCCGACCCTCGACGAGGATGTCGCTTACGGCGTCCGGCTTCTCGTCGACATCGCTGAACGATCGCTCGCGGACTCACCGTTCCAAGATCCGACGACAGCCGTGCAGGCCATTGATCGGTTACACGATCTCTTGCGGCAGCTCGCGCGAAGACCGTTCCCGGACGGTCGGTACTGCGATGAGTCGGGAGAAGTGAGGCTTGCCGTGGTTGCGATGACGTGGGAGGCCTACGTCCACCTCGCCTTCGACGAGATCCGACTGGCCGGGGCGGGATCGCCCCAGGTCTCTCGCCGGCTGAAGGCCGCGCTCACGGATCTCAGGTCGATCGCTCCACCGGAGCGCGTCGGCATCCTCGACCATCAGCTCGAGCTTCTCGTCGCTGCCACGGAAAGGTCGATGGAAGACGAGCGGGATGCCGAGATGGCCCTCCGCGACGACCGTGAGGGAATCGGCGCCGCGGCCGCGCTCGACCGAGGCTAGGCCTCGAGTGGAGCGCTCAGTCGCGCTCGCTCACAAACCCCGGTGTCAGACACCGCCGCTCTGCCGCAGACCGCAGTCACCGGGCGGTGGCCGAAACGACATGTCTTGCGGGGTCAGAGCGTTGCTGCGGGCGATCTGCCTGTGGACGAATCGGCACAGAATCGGCGCGAAGAGGTCTTGACAGAAATCGGTGTCTGACACCGATTCGCGCCCGAACGCATTACGATCGGTCGGAATGGATCTGCGGGACACCGCCGACGAGGCAGCGTTCAGGGGCGAGCTTCGCTCCTGGATCGAGGAGAACCTCCCCGAGGAGCTGCAAGGCCACCGTGGCGGAGCGGCTCGCTTCGAGGGTGAGGAGATGCGCGCCTGGAGCCGTGCGCTCCACGACGCGGGCTACGCGGGGCTGACCTGGCCGAAGGAGTACGGGGGCAGCGGCGCGTCGTATACCCACCAGGCGATCTTCCTCGAGGAGATGGCGCGCGCCGAGGCGCCGCCGCACGTCGGCGTGATCGGCCTCGGCATGGCCGGGCCGACGATCATGACCCACGGCTCCGAGGAGCAGAAGGCGCGCTACCTCGAGCCGATCCTCTCCGCGGAGGAGATCTGGTGCCAGGGCTTCTCGGAGCCGGGGGCAGGCTCGGATCTCGCGAGCGTGCGGACGAGCGCGCGCCAGGAGAACGGCCACTTCGTCGTGGACGGCCAGAAGGTGTGGTCGTCATTCGCGCACCTCGCGAGCTTCTGCATCCTGCTCACGCGCAGCGACCCGTCCTCCACACGGCACGCGGGCTTGACGTACCTCATCGTCGACATGCACGCGCCCGGAGTCGACGTGCGGCCGCTCACGCAGATCACCGGCGAGGCGGAGTTCAACGAGATCTTCTTCGACGGCGTCCGAGTGCCCGCCGAGAACCTCCTCGGCGAGATCGGCGGCGGCTGGCAGGTGGCGATGACGACCCTCCTGCATGAGCGCGGAACGCTCGGCTTCGCGCTGCAGGCGGCGCTCGAAGTGCAGGTGCGCAAGCTCGCCGCACTGGCCCGCGATCGTGGCGCCGACCCCCTGCAGCGAGACCAGATCGCACGCGAGTGGATCGAAGCCCAGGCGCTCCGCTTCACGAACTACCGCGCGCTCTCCAAGCTCGTGAAGACGGGGATGCCCGGGCCCGAAGGGTCGATCTCGAAGCTCGTCTGGTCGGAGGCGAATCAGCGCGTGACCAAGCTCGCGCTCGAGCTGCTGGGGCCGGACGCGGCGCTTGCCGAGGAGAACGCCCCCTATGGCGGCTACTGGCAGCATCAGCAGCTCCGGAGCCGCGGGAACACGATCGAGGCCGGCACCTCGGAGGTGCTCCGCAACATCGTCGCCGAGCGCGTCCTCGGCCTCCCCAAGTCGCGCTGATGGATTTCACCTTCACACCCGAGCAGGACGCGCTTAGCGAGCAGGCCCGTGGGTTCCTCGCCGCAAATCCCGAGCCGTCTTGGAAGGAGCTTGCCGAGCTCGGCTGGACGGGCGTCTCGATCGCCGAGGAGGACGGCGGCGCAGGGCTCACCTTCGTCGAGGAAGCGGTGCTTCTCGAGGAGCTCGGGCGCGCCCTCTACAAGGGTCCCTTCTTTTCGACCGTCGCCGTCACGCTGCCCGCGCTGCCCGGCGAGCTGAGAGCGGAAATCGCTGCCGGCGAGACCAGCTGGACGCTCGCCTTCGGTCCGCTCGTACCCGATCTCGACACCGCCGACCGAATCGCGATCGTGGGCGGCGACGGGATCTACGAGCTCGAAGGCGCCGAGCGCGAGGTGCTCTCGACCACCGATGAGACACGCCCGGTCGGAGTCGTACGCGGCGGCGAGCCAGGGCGGCGCCTCGCCGACTCAGGCGTGCTCGAGGAGATCCGCAACCGCACGCTTGCGGCGCTCGCGATCGAAGCCTGCGGTGTCGCGCGGCGGGCGCTCGAGTACGCGATCGAGCACGCTCGGACGCGCGAGCAGTTCGGGAAGCCCATCGGCGTCTACCAGGCCGTGTCGCATCCGCTCGCTGACGCCTATACCCGACTCGAGCTGGCGCGCTCGCTCTCGTACTGGGCGGCTTGGTGCGTCGCTCAGGCAACGGAGGACGCGGACGAGCGGGCCCCGATCGCCGCCGCGGCCGCGAAGGCCTTCGCGGCCGAAGCCGCGGTGCAGGTCTGCGAGACCGCGATCCAGGTGCACGGTGGGATCGGCTTCACCTGGGAGCACGTGCTGCAGCGCCTGTACAAGCGCGCGCTCTGGATCGAGAGCTTCGCGGCCTCGAGCACCACGCTCCGGGCCGAGGTCGCCGCATCCCTGCTCGATGCCAAGCCGGATCAGGCGTCGGGCTTCAGCCAGACCCCGGTTTCACTCACCCAAGGAGGCTGAGGTGGAAGGCCTGATCATGGATTACCAGCTGAACGTGCCCGCGATCCTGCGGCGCGGCGAGCAGCTCTTCGGCGACCGCGAGATCGTCACCCGGCTTCCGGACAAGAGCTGGCATCGTTACACGTACGCGGATTTCGCGCCACGAGCACGCCGTCTCGCCGCCGCGCTTCGCAAGGAGCTCGGCCTCGAAGACGGCGACCGCGTCGGCACCTTCGCCTGGAACCACTACCAGCATCTCGAGGCCTACATCGGCGTCCCGGTCGGCGGAATGGTCACGCACACGCTCAACCTCCGCCTGCACCCCGACGACCTGACCTATATCGCGACCCACGCGGGCGACAAGGTGCTGATCGCGGACAAGGTGCTCTGGCCGCTGGTCGAGAACTTCCGCGAGCGCGCCGGCTTCGAGCACGTGATCGCAATCGGCGACGGCCCGACGCCGGACGGCGCGATCGAGTACGAGGATCTCCTCGCAAGCGCGGAGCCGGACGATCTCCCCGACAGAGAAGTCGACGAGAGAGCTGCCGCGGCCATGTGCTACACGAGCGGCACCACGGGGCAGCCGAAAGGCGCGGTGTACTCGCATCGAGCGATCGCCGTGCACACGCTCGCCTCGACAATGGCGGGGGTGCTCTCGGTGACGGAGCACGACGTGGTGCTGCCGGTCGTGCCGATGTTCCACGCGAACGCCTGGGGCTTCCCGTTCACCTGCACGTTCGTCGGAGCAAAGCAGGTCTTCCCGGGGCCGTTCCTCGACGGCGAAAGCCTGCTCGACGCGTTCCAGCAGGAGCAGGTCACGATCACTGCGGGCGTGCCGACGATCTGGATGGGGATCCTGAAGGAGCTGGACGCGAACCCCGGCAAGTGGGACACCTCGTCCGTTCGCCGTATGGTCGTCGGCGGCTCGGCTGCCCCGCAGTCGATGATCGAGGCATTCGAGAAGCGCCACGGGCTGAGCATCCTGCAGGCCTGGGGCATGACCGAGATGTGCCCGCTGGGGACGGTCTCCGAGCTGACCAGCCGCGAGCGCAAGCTGTCCGAGGAGGAGCAGTTCCGCTACCGCGCCAAGCAAGGAATCCCGGCGCCGTTCATCGAGATTCGCGCACGCGGGGCCGAGGGAGTGGTGCCTTGGGACGGAGAGACGATGGGCGAGCTCGAGGTGCGCGGGGTCTGGGTCTCGTCCGCCTACCACGACAGTCCCGAGGGCGCCGATCGCTGGACCGACGACGGCTGGTTCAAGACCGGCGACATCGTGACCATCGAGCCGCACGGCTACATCGAGATCCAGGACCGCTCGAAGGACCTCGTCAAGTCGGGCGGCGAATGGATCTCCACGGTCGCGCTCGAGAACGCGCTGATGGGACACCCCGCGGTCGCCGAAGCCGCCGTGATCGCGATTCCCGACGAGAAGTGGTCGGAGCGGCCGCTCGCGGTTTGCGTGTTCAGGGAGGGCGAGACCGCGACCGACGAGGAGCTGCGGGAGTTCCTCGCGCCGAGCTTCGCGAAATGGTGGCTGCCGGAGCGCTTCGAGTACGTGGACGAGATCCCGAAGACCGCCGTCGGCAAGTTTCGCAAGACCGCGCTGCGCGAGCAGTTCGCCGGGCAGCCGGCGGAGACCGCCTAGTGGAGTTCATCTCGACAGAGCAGGACGGCTTCGTCGTCACCGTCACCATCGACCATCCGCCCGTCAACGCGCTTTCCGATCCGCTCGTCAAGGAGCTCGAGGCCGAGATCGACCGACTCGATCACGACGAGAGCGTGCGTGCGGTAGTTCTCCAGGGAGCGGGAGAGCGCGCGTTCGTCGCAGGCGCTGACATCTCCGAGTTCCCGGCGTTGAGAGAGGCGGCGGCCGAGGAGAACAGCTCGGCGCGAAACCTCCAGAAGCTGGGCGCGCGGATGGATTCCGCTCGCACGCCGTTCGTCGCGGCGATCCACGGTTTCTGCCTCGGCGGCGGGCTCGAGCTCGCGATGTGCTGCGACATCCGAGTCGCGTCGGAAGACGCCCAGCTCGGTCAGCCCGAGATCAAGCTCGGGCTGATTCCGGGGGGTGGGGGCACGCAGCGTCTGCCGCGGCTCGTCGGCATCGGTCGGGCGATGCTGATGAACATGACGGGCGAGTTCATCGACGCGCAGACCGCGTACGAGTGGGGACTCGTCGAGCGCGTGGTTCCGCGCGAAGAGCTGCTCGACACCGCGCTCGGAATCGCCCGCACGATCGCCGACCGCTCGCCGGTCGCGATCGGAGTGCTCCGCGAGCTCGCGCGGACGACACGCGATCTTCCGCTCGAGGAGGGCCTGCGGCGCGAGGCGGACGGTTTTCGTCGCTGCCTCTCGAGCGAGGACGGCGCGGAGGGCGTGGCGGCCTTCCTGGCGAAGCGCGAGCCCCAGTTCAGCGGGCGGTGAGGGTCGGCGAGAAGCGGGTGACAGCCACCGCACGTGGCAGTCACCGGGCGTTGGCACGGACAATGAGGGTCGGCGAGAAGCAGGTGACAGTCACCACAGGTGACAGGCACCAGGCGTTGGCATGAGGGCGGTCGCGCTGACAGGGACGGGCGGGCCGGAGAAGCTCGTCGTCCAGGAGATGCCCGAGCCGGCGGCAGGTGACGGCGGCGCGATCGTCGACGTCCACGCCTGCGGGATCAACTTTGCCGACGTCCTCATCCGGCTCGGGCGCTACCCGCAGATGCCCGAGTTTCCGGCCGTGCTCGGCTCGGAGGTCGCCGGCGAGCTCGACGGCAACCGCGTCATGGGCTTCGTGCGAGGCGAGGGAGGCGGCTATGCCGAGCGGGTCGCGGTCGACCGCCGCTGGCTCCTCCCCCTTCCCGCCGGCGCGAGCTTCGCCGAGGGCGCCGCGTTCCCCATGGCGTTCCTCACGGCGTGGATCCCGCTGACGCAGCTGCTCAAGGTGGCGTTCGGAGCACGGGTGCTGGTGACTGCGGCGGCGGGCGCAGTCGGCACGGCCGCGATCCAGCTCGTGAAGGTGCTGAACGGCCGGCCGGTCGCCGCGGTCGGGAGCGAGGAGAAGCTCGAGCTTCCGCGCTCGCTCGGCGCCGTCGAAGCCGTGACGTACGACGGAATCGGCGAGCTCGAGCCGGTGGATGCCGTATTCGACCTTGTCGGGGGCGATGTGTTCTCGACCTCGCTCGGCCTGGTCAAGCCGATGGGGACCGCAGTCGCGGTAGGCTATGCGGGTGGTCTCTGGCAGGACGTGAGCCCGACCTGGCTCGTCGGCCGCAATATCGGGGTGCACGGCTTCTACCTCGGTCGGCTCATCGGAAGGAACCCCGATCTCGTCGAGCAGGCCGCGCGCGACGTCCTCCGCCTCTGGGAACGAGGGGTTGTCCGGCCGATCGTAGGTGCAGAGTTTCCGCTGGAGCAGGCGAGCGACGCGCACCGCCTGATCGAGGAACGCAAGTCGACAGGAAAGGTGGTTCTGATTCCGTGACCGCGCTGGTAACTGGCTCTGCAGGTGGTATCGGGAGCGCGATCGTGGAGAAGCTGCGAGGCGAGGGCTTCCAGGTGCGGGAGCTCGACCTTGTGAACGGGTTCGACGTGTCCGATCCCGAAGCGTGGGAGCACATCGGCTCGGTCGATTTCGCGTGTCTGAACGCGGGCGTCCTCACCGGCGGCAATGGTCTCGCGACTCTCACCGACGACCAGTACCGACGGGCGATGGGCGTCAACGTCGATGGTGTTGTCTTCGGGGTGCGTCGGCTCGACAGAGTCATGCCGACGGGCAGCACGATTGTCGTCACCGCGTCGCTCGCGGGGCTCACCGCCATCCCCGATGACCCGATCTACGGCCTGACGAAGCACGCCGTGGTCGGCTTCGTCCGTTCCGCCGCGCCGCAGCTCGCGAAGCGCGGGATCCGCATCCAGGCGGTCTGTCCGGGCTGGGCAGACACGGGGCTCCTGCCTGCCGACTTCAGGCAGGAGCTCGACGGTCGCGGCTACCGGCTGCTCGAGCCCACGAAGGTCGCCGACGGCGTCTGGGCCGCGTACAAGAGCGAAGGCACGGGAGAAGCCTGGATCGTCCAGCCTGGCCGGGAACCTTTGCCGTACGAGTTCAAGGGCGTTCCCGGGCCGCGTTGATGGCCGAGATCGCGGGCAACGAAGAGCTGCCCGACTTCCGGATCACCCCGACCCCGTCGGGACGGAAAGCATCCAGCCCTCCAACGACCACTGTCGCTGCTGCGAGCGACCTCGTGGCTTCATCTACGTGGGACCTGTGTACGCCGACGACAACCTTGAAGACACGCTCTGCCCGTGGTGCATCGCAGACGGCTCCGCGCACCAGCAGTACGACGCCGCGTTCACCGATGCGGCAGGCGTCGGACTCGGTTGGGAGCCCGTCCCGACTAGGGTTGTCGAGGAGGTTTCGTTTCGTACCCCGGGGTTCGCGGGCTGGCAACAGGAACGTTGGGTCACGCACTGCGGCGACGCGTCCGCCTATCTCGGCCAGGCCGACGGCACAGACCTTGCCGGGAAGTGGGCCGAGGCGGTGCCGGCCATCCGGACGGATACGAAGTGAGTGACGAGGAGTGGGACGCGCTCTTCACGTCCTTATCGAAGGGACCAACTGGAAGTCCCACCGCATATGTCTTCCGATGTGTTCACTGCGGCGCCCTCAGCGGCTACTGGGACTCCCACTGACGACGGCGGTCTCCGACTCGCCGTCGAGGCCCGACGCGTGATCAGCTCCGTCTGGGGTCTGCTGCTCGTCGGTGCCGTGCTGGCGTCGGTCGTGATGGCGCTGCTTTGGGTCGTGCAGGTGCGGATCCGCGACGCGAGCCACGTCGACGTCGCGTGGGCGGTGCTGATCGCCTCCGCGGCGCTCGCCTACGCGCTGCTCGCGGACGGCGACGTGGCGCATCGCGCGCTCGCGGGGCTGATGGCTGCCGTCTGGGGATTCCGGCTCGGCCTCTACCTCCTCTTCACGCGTGTGCTCGGCAAGGACGAGGACGGTCGCTACCAGGAGCTTCGCGCGAAGTGGGGCGAGAACGCCAACCGGAGGTTCTTCTGGTTCTTCCAGTTCCAGGCCGCGCTCGTCGTGTTCTTCTCGCTTCCGTACGCCTTCGTCACCCTCGACTCGACCGACGGTCTTGGGCTGCTCGAGTGGGCGGGCGCCGCGATCTGGGCGATCGGAAACCTCGGCGTGATCACCTCCGACTGGCAGCTCTCGCGCTGGCGGGCCGATCCCGCCAACAAGGGGACGACGGCGAGGAACGGCCTCTGGTCCTGGTCACGCCATCCGAACTACTTCTTCGAGTGGGTGACGTGGCTCGGGGTCGCGCTCGTCGGGACGGCGTCTCCGTGGGGATGGGTGTCGTGGCTCGTCCCTGCCGTGCTCCTCTACCTCCTGCTTCGTGTCACGGGCATTCCGGCGACCGAGGCGCAGGCGCTGCGAAGCCGTGAGGATTACGCGGAGTACCAGAAGACGACGAGCGCGTTTCTTCCGCTCCCACCAAAACGCGGCTGACCACGTCGCTGGGGTCAGGCTTCAGCCTGACCTCGCCTCAAAGGTTTCGTGCTCCGAGTCAACACCCTAAGACCGGGGTCAGGCTGAAGCCTGACCCCAGACCGTTGTCACTCGAAGCGCCAGCCGTCTCCTGCGGCAAACGACTTCAAGATCCGCCGGGCGACGACCATGCGGTGCACCTCGTCCGGGCCGTCGTAGATGCGCGCGCCGCGCGCTTGCGCCAGCATGCCCGCCAACGGCGTCTCGTCAGTGAGGCCGCGCGCGCCGTGCACCTGCACCGCGCGGTCGATCACGTCGTTCAGCGCCTTCGCCGCGTAGAACTTGATCAGCGAGACCTCGACCCGCGCCTCGTCGCCCTGGTCGATCTTGTGGGCAGCGTCGAGCGTCAACAAGCGGCAGGCCTGGATCTCGGCTGCCGAATCGGCGATCCAGTTCTGGACGGTTTGCTTCTCCGCCAGCGGCCCACCGAACGTCTCTCGCTCCAATGAATAGGTGCACATCAGCTCGAACGCGCGCTGCATTTGCCCGAGCCAGCGCATGACGTGGTGAATACGGCCTGGGCCGAGCCGCTTCTGCGCGATCCGAAAGCCGTCGCCCTCCTCGCCCAATGTGTTCTCGACCGGAACGCGGACATCCGAGTAGCGCACCTCGCAGTGCGTTGTCCAGCCGCGGCCACGATGGCCCATCGTGGGCACAGCGCGAACGACGTCGACACCAGGCGTATCGGCCGGGACGATGATCTGCGACGCCCGCCGGTGCGGCTCGGCGTCGGGATCCGTGACCGCCATCACGATCCCGACGGACGCCCCCTCGGCGCCCGACGAGAACCACTTGTGACCGTCGATGACCCACTCGTCGCCGTCCCGCACGGCCCGCGTCTTGAGTCCTGTCGGATCGGACCCGGACACGTCCGGCTCGGTCATGGAGAAGAACGAGCGCATCTCTCCTGAGACCAGTGGCTTCAGCCAGCGCTCCTTCTGCTCATCGGTTCCGAACTGCCAGAGGATCTCGCCGTTGCCCGCGTCCGGTGCCTGGCACCCGAGCACCAGCTGGCCCCAGAGCGAGCGCCCGATCTCCTCGTTCAGGAAGGCGTAGGTGAGGAAGCTCCCGTTGGACCCGCCGGCTTCAACGGGAAGGTGCGGCGCCCACAGACCTTCTTCCTTCGCGAGACCTCGCAGCCGCATGACGAGCGCGTCGGCATCGTCGTCCTCACGGTCGAGCGCCCGCTCGTTCGGGTACACGTGCTCCTCCATGAAGGCGCGAACTCGCGCCCTGAGCTCGAGCACCTCGTCAGTCGGCCGTAGATCCGTGATCGTCATGGCGTTAGCATCGCAGGAGTGACCTATGCGTTCAAAGTGAGCTGAGTGCGCCTCGGGTTCTACATGGGATACGCGCCGCCGGGGACGAGCCCGCTCGAGCCGATCGCGCTCGCGCAGGAGGCGGAGCGCCTCGGCTACGACTCCGCATGGGCCGCCGAGGCGTGGGGAACCGACTGCGTGACCGTCCTCGCCTGGCTGGGCGCGACCACGACCAAGATCAAGCTCGGGAGCGCGATCATGCAGATCCCCGGCCGCACGCCCGCCAACACGGCAATGACGGCGGCGACGCTCGACCTGCTCTCGGAAGGCCGCTTTCTGCTCGGGCTCGGCACCTCGGGGCCGCAGGTCGTGGAGGGCTGGCACGGGGAGCCGTGGGGAAAGCCGCTACTGAAGACGCGCGAGTACGTCGAAATCGTGCGGACGGCGCTTCGCCGCGAGCTCGTCGAGCATCACGGCGAGCACTACGACATCCCGTTCTCGAACGGGACCGGGCTCGGTAAGCCGCTCAAGCTGATGGCGCGGCCACTGCGCGCCGACATCCCAATCTACCTCGCCGCGATGGGGCCGAAGGCCGTAGTGCAGGCGTGCGAGATCGCGGACGGCTGGCTTCCGCTCTTCTGGTCACCCGAGCGAGCGCGGCTGGTCTACGCAGCCGCGCTAGAGAGCACGCCGCCCGGCTTCGACGTCGCCCCCACGGCGCCACTGATCCTGATCGACGACGTCGAGGCTGGGCGCAACTTCCTCAAGCCCTACTACGCGCTCTACATCGGCGGCATGGGCGCGCGCGGCAAGAACTTCTACAACGACCTCTTCGCGCGCTACGGCTACGAGGCCGAGGCGAAGGAGATCCAGGATCTCTATCTCGGCGGGTCGAAGCGCGACGCCGAGGCCGCTGTTCCGAACTCGTTCATCGACGAGGTCGCGCTCGTCGGGCCGAAGGAGCGCATCGCCGAGCGCGTCGAGGCATGGCGCGAGTCGGGCGCGACGTCGCTGCTCGTCTCGACGCAGCAGCCCGAAGCGCTACGCGCGCTGGCGGAGATCGCGCTGTAGAGCGAGGCTCGCCTCGCCCTCCGTGCTCCACGGGTAGGCGAGGGCGAGGCAAGCCTCACCCCTACGAATCCGGCGAGATCGCCTCGAGGGCGGCTTCGGCGAGATACGGAACACCCTCCTCGAACCGCGCCGCGCGCTCGTCCTCGGCACCGAGCTCGCCCCGTACGTACCTGCCGTAGATCGCCTCGCAGAAGACGGCCGCCTTCCAGAGGGCGAGCCCCTCGAACCACGACAGTGACTCGACGGCGCGACCGCTCCGCTCAATGTAGAGCTCCGAGAGCTCAGCCTTGGACGGGAAGCCGGGAAGCGCTGTCACCGGAGACGTCCCGAGCGGGTTCGGAGGGCCGCCGGGCTCGCTGTAGGTGGCGAGCAGGTAGCCGACGTCGGCGCGCGGATCTCCGATCGCGCCCATCTCCCAGTCGAGCACGGCGACGATCCGCGAGGGGTCGTCCGGCGCCACCATCGTGTTCCCAAGGCGGAAGTCGCCGTGCACGACGGTCTCCGGCAGCGGCAACGGAACGTTGCCGGCGAGCCACTCGGCGACCCGCTCGACGGTCGGGATCTCGCGCGTCTTGTTGATGCCCCAGAGCTGGGTGAAGCGCCGGACTTGGCGCTCGTTGTAGCTGCCCGGCCGCGCGAAGGCCGCGAGATCCGGAGTCGTGACGTCCGCGTCGTGGATCTCGACGAGCGAGTCGACGAGATCTTCTCCCAACCGCCCGCGCTGCGGCTCGGCTTCGAGTCCTGGTACCAGCTCGTCAGCCACGACGTGGCCCTCCAGATACTCCATGACGTAGAACGGCACGCCGAGAATGCTCTCGTCCTCGGCGACGGCGAGGATCGTCGGTAGGCGTGAGAAGCCGGCCTCACGTAGCGCCAGCTGGAGCCTCGCCTCACGCACCACGTCGTGCGCCGAAGGTGGAAGCGGCGGACGGGGAGGGCGCCGCAGCACGTAGCGGTCCGAGCCGCGCTCGAGCAGAAAGGTGAAGTTCGACCCGCCCCCTTCGCCGATCCGTCGCGCCCGGACCTCCCCCGAGCCGAGGCGATGCTCGTCGAGGAACGCGCATACCCGGTCGATGACGAGCAACGGCGGTCTCGAGGTCGCAGCGGCAACTGTCTCGACGATGTCGCCCGACGACATCGTGCGATCCTATGGCGCGATGCGACGCCGGCTCTATCTCATGCGCCACGGGGCAGTCTCGTACTTCTCGCCCGATGGGCGGCCGGTCCAGGAGGAAGGGGTCGGCCTGAACGACAGCGGCCGCCTGCAAGCCGAGGCGACACATGACTTCCTCGCCGGCCTGACGTTCGACCGCGTGTTGACGAGCGGACTTCCGCGCGCCCTGGAGACGGCGCGGATCGTCGCGCCGGAGATGGAGATCGAGGAGTGGACGGACCTGCGCGAACTGCGGGGCGCGCGTCTCTCCGAGATCCCTTCAGAGAATCTCGAAGAGCAGTTCGTGCACGCGTTTCGCGGCATCGTCCCGCTCGACAAGCGCTTCCTCGGCGGCGAGACGATCGGAGAGCTCTTCACCCGCGTCCTCCCCGCCCTCGAGCGTCTGCTCGCCGACGAGACCTGGGACACGGTGCTCGCCGTCCTCCACGGCGCCGTCAACCGTGCGATCCTCTCCTATGCCCTGACCGGCGAGCGCATGTTTCTCGGCCACTTCGAGCAGGCGCCGGGATGCGTGAACGTGCTCGACGTCGGCGACGAATGGCCCGCCGATGCGATCGTCCGCGCCGTCAACCTCGCGCCGCATGATCTGCTGCACGCCTCGACGCGGCTGACGACTATGGAGGGGTATTGGGAAGAGTTCCTGGCCGGACCGCAGTAGGGGCCGGGCCATGCCCGGCCCCTACGGAAACGTCGACCTAGATCGCGCTTAGCGCGGCCGGCCGTCGATCAGCTTGCCGATCGGAACCCAGACCTTCTCGTTCGCGTTGAAGCGCTGGAGCTGCATCTGGCTGATGATCCAACGATCCGACTTCGTCGTCTTCTGCGTGACGCCTGGAAGCGCGAACTTGTTCGCCGAGTTCAGGCTCAGAAGCGCGTTCATGAAGCCCGCGCGGGTCGGATTCTTCCCGGCCTTGTACATCGCCTGGACGAACGTCTCGCCCTTGGCGAAGCCGTAGTAGATCTGGCCGTCTCGGAAGTTCCGTCCTGGCAGGTACTTCTCGACGATCTGGCGATACAGCTTCATCGCCGGGTCGTTGTCCCACCGCGGGCTGTCTGCGTCCTTGAGGTACGTGACCGAAAGAAGCCCGTTGACGTAGGCCGCGCCGGCCGACGCGACCGCTCCGTCCATCGGCGCCCGGAAGGCGGAAACCGAGTTCATGTAGATCTGATCGGGGTTGTACCCGAGCGCCTTGCCTGTCGCGATCGATCTGACGGTCGGCGTCGGGGTCTGGAAGATGACCAACACCGCCGCTCCCGAGGACCTGATCTTGGCCATCTGTGAGGCCGAGCTCGTAGCGGTCACCTCTACCGCCTCCGTGGAGACGATGTTCTGATCTGCGTAGCTCTTCCCCAGTCCGACCCTGAGGCCAAACAAGTAATCCTTGCCGTAGTCGTCGTTCTGGTAGATCACTGCGATCTTCTTGCCCCCATGGTTGGCCTTGATGTGCAGCCCGTAAACGCGGCCTTCCGCGATGTAGTCCGGCTGCCAGCCGGTCGTCCAGGGGTACTCCTTGAACTGCGTGCCGAAGTACGACGCCCCACTCGAGACCAGCGCCTGCGGCACCTTCGCCTGATTCAGGTACGGCCGTACCGCGAGGTTGTGCTCAGTTCCGAGCTGGCCGACCGTGGCGAAGACTTTGTCCTCCTCCACGAGCTTGCGCGTCAGCTGAACAGTGTTCGCGGGGTTGTAGCCGTCGTCGTAGTACTTCCAAACGATCTGGCGCCCACTGACGCCGCGCTTCCCGTCGGGGCCCTTCCGAGCGTTGATGTAGCTGAAGTAGGCCTTCATCCCGAGCGGGATCGGGGCATATGCCGCCGCAGGCCCTGTGAGCGGGAACGTCCCGCCGATCGTGATCGTCTTTGCCGTTACGCCCGGTGTCTGCTCCGCCCCACCGAGCGCACCGGGCACCGTAAGCGCGAGGGCCCCGACGAGAGCGACCCCACACGCGATGAGCTTTCGCACACTTCCTCCTATGTCTCCACGCCGATACCTGCCTGTCACAGGCGAGGGTAGCTCCGAAATGCCCGCTCTGCCATGAAATGTGAACAGCCGGCGCAAGAGTAGGAGACCGTCTAAATCATCCGAGCCCGATCTCCGTCGCGAGCGCCTCGGCCTCGTCGAGCTCGGACGAGAGCGCTTCGATCCCGTTCGCCCAGATCGCCGGATCGGTGAGATCGAGCCCGACGATCTCGGCGAGCTCCTCGGGCGGCTTCGATCCACCCGCACGGAGGACGTCGAGATACGGCTCCACCATCGCCTCGCCCTCCTGCTCATAGCGCCGGAAGATCGAGAGCGCGAAGAGGAAGCCATATGCGTAGGCGTACACGTAGCCAGGGGTCGACAGGAAGTGCGGGATGTAGCTCCACCAGGTCCCGTACCCCTCGACGTCGACGGAGTCCTCGAACATCTGCTTCTGCGACTCGAGCCAGAGCTCTTGGAAGCGGTCGGTCGCGACCTCACCCTGCTCTCGCCGCTCAGTGTGCACGGCGTGCTCGAAGCGGTTCATCGCGATCTGCCTGAACACCGTCGCGATCGAGTCCTCGATCCGCCCCGCGAGCAGGTTCAGGCGGGCCCGCGGATTCTCTTCGAGGGCGAGCAGCCGCTTGAAGGTCAGCGCCTCGCCGAAGACGGAGGCGGTCTCGGCGGTTGTCAGCGGCGTGTCGGCGTTGAAGAGCCCGAGTGGCTGGGCGAGCGAGCCGTGCAGGCCGTGGCCGAGCTCGTGCGCGAGGGTCAGGATCGAGCGCCGATCCCCGGTGAAGTTCATGAGGATGTACGGGTGCACGCCGGGGACGCTGGTGGCGCAGAACGCGCCGGTCCGCTTGTTCTCCCGGGTGGGAGCGTCGATCCAATTCTCCTCAAAGAAGCGCTCGATGACGTCGCCCGCTTCGGGAGTGAAGTCGTGGTACGCCGCTAGGACGACGTCCTTCGCCTCGTCCCAGGACACCTTGCTGGGATCGTCGGCGATCGGCGCGAAACGGTCGTAGAAGGTGAGTCGGTCGAGGCCGACGAGCTTCGCCTTGAGGCGGTAGTAGCGCTGCGGAACGTCGTAGCGGGACACGGCGGCATCGATGAGCGCCTGCACGGCCCCGTCGGTGGTGTCGTTTCGCAGGTTGCGTGACGAGATCCACGTCTCGTACCCGCGCAGGCGATCGTCGATCGACTTGTCGACGAGGATGGTGTTGAAGACGAACGTGCGCGTGCGCAGACCGGGAGCGAGAGCCTCGGTGACGGCTTCGGCGGCGGAGCGCCGCTCATCGCGATCGCCGGAGTAGAGCTTTGCCATCGCTTTCTCGAAGCTGGTCTCCTCGCCGTCGATCTCGACCTTGAGCGCGCTCAAGAGCTCCTCGTGCAGCCGCGACCAGGCGCTGACGCCGGACACGGACTTCTCCGTGAAGATCTTCTCCTCCGGCTCCGAGAGCAGGTGCGGCCGAAACTTCCTGAGCGAACGCAGCCAGTGGCGCCAGTGCTCGAGTTCCGCGGCGGCGATGAGGGCGTTGGCGCGGTCGTCGTCGAGGTCGGCGATCTCCAATCCGAAGAAGAGAAGCTGTGTGTCGAGCGCGGCGCCCTTCTCCGTCAGTCGCGCGACAAGCGCCCCACGCGCCGGATCGGCCGTGTCCGTCGAGAACCAGAGATGCGCGTAGTAGATGGCGCGGGTGAAGATCGACTCGATCCGCTCCCGCTCGGATATCGCATCTGCGAGACCGCCCGCATCGAGGTCGGCGATCTTGCCGTAGTACGTGTCGCGAAAGTTCTCGGAGGCCTTCTCGGCCTCCTGCACATCCTGCTCGAGGCGGGCGTCGTCACCGCTTTCGTAGAGGTCGGAGAGATCCCACGCGATGTCCTCCGCCCCGGTCAGCTCTGTAGTCGTCATGGGCGGGATGCTACTGAGGGCGAGGCATGTCTCGCC
>Ga0136614_10000318_pt1 | contig 22570 bp, 37 predicted proteins | sample AntDrymUQ2792106_2_FD_106643 | JGI IMG/M metagenome (GOLD analysis project Ga0136614, IMG submission 106643) | Polar desert sand microbial communities from Dry Valleys, Antarctica - metaG UQ279 (21.06) | ecosystem: Environmental > Terrestrial > Soil > Desert | place: Antarctica: Dry Valley... | reverse complement strand
CTGGGGCCGGAACTAATCAAGTCGAAGAAGTAAAAAGCTGAAAACAGCAAGCGCACAATCTATTGTGGTCGCTCTGCCATAGTTGATCCGTCATATATGCCCACGATGTATGCGACGGGTGCAAGACGGACATTCCGAAACACTGCCCCTTCTGCGGCACGGAACCGGGCGCGCTCGCCATTGGCGAGGGGGACTTCCCGCTGCGTCAAGGCTATTGGGTTGCGTGCCCGACGTGCGGCGGCTCCGGGCCGCTCGCCGCGTCGGAGCAAGAGGCGGTTGTGAAGTGGAATGAGCGTTATGATTGAGACACAAGATATTGTGCCTCGCGTGTGATTTTGAAAACGGTTCTTATCTACCCACTTTCGGCATAGAGCGCCGCCGCGTCGGATACAATAGATTGTGGTTGAGGTAAAAAATCACGATTCATTATCAAGATCGGGTCGGATAATGAACGATATGTTTTTTCTGCTCAATTATTCTTCGCTTTGGCAGCCATAACTACACGCGCCCTGAACCCTTCAAACTCTTTCAAGCTCATTTCCAAAACACCAAGTCTCTCGACTTCAGCCTTCACAAGTTTTTTAGAGACAGGCACGCCAGTTTGCCCGTCGGATAGTTTATAAAGCACAGTCAGCACTCGCCGCGCCGTCTCTTCTTCACCAAGAGCTTCGGCCATGACAAACCCTCAAACTACCCGGTCTAAAAAATTCTCGATCTGCTCCTTCAACTTGCTTCCCCGTTGCGTGTCTTGCAGAAGTGGACGCACGCGCAGCAACAGGCTTACCGCCTCATCGAACTCTTCTTTCTGTGGGGGCTGCGCCGGCACTGCTTTGGCGGAGTTCGCTTTGACAGCTCTCGTGTCGGCGACTTTGCCGGCGTGCCGCTTCGATGCGTGTTGTGCTACCGAAAAGTTAGGATCGTCTGCTACTTCCTCGACGAGTTGGTCGAAAGGCATCTGTCCGACCACGCGCCCGCGCCGGCGCGCCGTCACTGTTTTGATGCGACCGCGAAACCTACCCCGCTCTAACTTAGCCTTCTTCATATTCTTCACGCTCACTGCGCGACGGCTCGCGCACGCTGAAGATGCGAAACTGGTTGTTTCGCACCGTGAAAGAGACGCGCAGGAGTTTACCCGCGCTGGAAAGTCCGATGCTCTTTAGACGCTGCTCTTCAATCGAATGCTCCTCGTCGTCGTCGGTGATGGCGAGCGGATCATCAAACACCGTCGCGCCCTCTTCAAAAGAATAACCATGATTTTTCTTGTTGAGATTATTCTTGTCTTCATCCCAATCAAGATCACCTGAAGGGTTGCTCTTGCGCGTTGCCATTATAGCCTCTGCTCGTGCCTCCCGAAAAAGTATTTGCGTGCTCAACGCCTTTCGGCATCATGGGAATCTTCATACATGCTCCTCCAGATCATTCTCAGCGAAGTGCCGGCTTCAATCTTCCTGCCCCACATCGATCACCTCCGGCCATTTCTCTTCTCGACAACTTAATAGGTCATGCTCGATCCATCTTTCTTTAACGTAGTGCCAATGAAAAGCGACCTTGCAGGAACGGCAATAGCGAGAGGGGCGACCATTACTTATTCCACCATCCACGTAATAAGACCATCTGTGCCAGCCGAGCCAGCAAAGAAAGTTTTTCTGGCGGGGCTGTGAGTGGTCAGTCATGGCAAGATGATCCTTGAGCTGTCGCCATTCTGGTTGCCGCCGCCGAGTCGGAAGTGTTTCTTGAACATTTCTTGCAGCTCGCGCACGTCGTCGCCGGTGACGGCGAGCAATATCGCCGGCGGCTGCCGCATGATCGGGCTTTCCGGCACTTCGAGTATGGCCGCGCCGCCGGTGCGCCGCGCCTCGTTGAGAAATTCTGCCAAGGACATTGATAACTGAACTTCTGCCATGATGCTTCTCCTTCTTTTAATTTCAAGTCAATTAAACTCGCCAAACGTCGCCACTTAAATTCGCCGCGTGGCGGCGTTTGGCGAAATTGACTAGCTCTTGCTACAGCATTCCTATCAATTCAGCGAGGCGGATGCGCTTCTCTTGGACGGTGTGGCCGTCCCACTGCCCCGGATAGGCAGGCCACTCGGAAAGCTCGATCTCGTTAGCCGGCAAGTGCCAAGACATTTGACCGTGCGGCGTGTCAACAAACAGCACCGGCCAATCGGGTTCTGCCGCGTCGTGCGCCATTCCGACAGTCCAGCCTATTTTTTGCGCCAGCCGCGCGAAAGCCATCACCGCTTGATTGCGATCAAAGTAGGCTTCATTAGGCGTACTCTGATTGCTGTGCTCAACGCCTTTCGGCATCGTGGAATCTTCACCCCTCATCTCGCCGCGCGAATGCAAGAACGCCATGAAAAAGCCCGCAACGATATAAACAACGGCGACAGGCCAAACGAGCGACACGGTAATGCACACAAAGCGGTACTGCTGCCATTCTTCAATCGTACTCAAAACGTGAAACTGATAAAGAATAGCGCCGCACACATAAAAGAGAATGCACAGAAACTCCATGAGAACCTCACAACGATTTTAGGTACTGCTCGATGAGCCGCCGCTTTTGCGCCGGCGTGTAGTCCTGCCACTGCTTTTTATTGACGGTGCAGAGGCGCATTACTTCTTTGACCGGCAGCGGCCATGTGGCGCGACCGGCGGGCGTGCCGACAGTGATCACTGGCCGATCTGGATCGTCCAGATTGATGACGAGTCCCCAACCGAACAGTTCGGCGGCGCGCACCGCCAGCGCGAATATCCGCTCACGATCAATTTGCACTGTTGGCGATTGGCTCACTTGCTCACTTTTCCTCTACTGCCGACTAAACGACGCTCTTGCACCGGCGGCAGTACAGCCACGCGCCTTTACCTTTGCGCCACTTGTGGCCGTAGCGGGCGCACACGTTCAAGCGCAGCCACGTGCGCCACGTCTGCCAAAGCGATCTGTCAGAGCTTCCTGTAGTAAGCATCCAAGTCACTCCGCTTGATTCGCCAGCCGCGCCGCTTGTGTGCCTTCAACTTCTTGGCGTGGATGGCTTCGAGCAGCTCCCCGCGCGAGAAGCCGAGCGCCGCCGCGTCGTCGAGCGACAGGAGCAGCTTGCTCTCCACCGGCGCGGCGGGCTTTCTCTTCTTCCCGGCGTCCACGTCGAGAGCCTGCCGGAGAAACTCGCCTAAGTTCGCCCACGTGCGCGGCTCTAAGGCGAGGTTTGGCGGGATTGCCGCCGGCGGCGCGGTCGCGTCCGGCTGTGCGATGGCCGGGCGCGCAATCTGTGTCGGGTGCGACCGTTGACTCTTCACTCGCTCCACTTCGCTTTCTGGAACATCAATCACAGAGCGCGTCTTGCCCGGCACTTCAAAGGCGGCGATCTCGTTGTTTGCGATCATGCGTTCGAGCGTGCGAACGCCGATGCCGATTTCAGCGGCGGCTTGTTGTTTGTTCATGGCCGCGCTGTATAACATGAATCTCGCCAAACTCCGACACGAAATTCGCCAACGATGTCGGTGTTTGGCGAGATTCAAGTTTATTCCGCCGTCGTCAGTTCGGCGGTCGGCAATTCTTCTCTGAGAAACTGGCTCGCGTACCTCGCCAAATCTTCCCGGTTCTGCGGCGTGTCCGGGAATCCCAACTCGGCGAGCATCTCCGGGATGACAAAGTGCAGCACGCCTTCGGGATCGACGTAGGTGCCGGGCGAGAGTCTGCGCCAGTTGGTAGTATCAGATTGTTGCTTCATGGCTGAGACCTTTCTACAAAGGGAGAACAAGTTGGTATCTCCCAAATAACCGCATCCTCCCGGCGGCGTCGGGTGACTGGCCGTTTAACTGCGAGGCACAAGCCGGGCAGGCCAGCACCACGTCAACGGCGGTGTGGCCGGTGGGAAGGAGCCGGACATAGCGATATTGCTTGACGGTGACGCCGCAAAAAACGCATTGCTCGCGGTCGAGTCCGCGGACTTCTAGTTTCGTTTTGAAACTGAGTGGCCGGACGTAGTTGGGGTCGGCGCGGCGCTCCCGCGCTGCTCGTAACTTCGCCTCTTCTTGCTGCTGTTCCGCTAACTTCTCCTGCTCAGTCAACTCTACCGCTTGCTCATAAACTTCAACTGCCTTTGGCAAAAGACCATCGCGGATAACAATCCCTTGGGCCGGTTTACCGAGCCTCAGAAACATTTCCGGCGGAGACATGAGTGGTTCCGGCGCGTAAGAATATTTTAGTGCGATTTCCACCGCTTCGACTGATGCGTAGCACTTTTGAAAATGCTCGACCTGTTGTTGCACATACATCTCGTCGTGGATGGCATCGACCGCGCCCGCGCCCGCCTCGAATGATTGCCAGAGCATTTTCGCCATCTCTGATAACTGCATATGCACGGCGTTGCCATGACCGGCCACACTGTCATAGCCGGAACCTCTCATTCCGTCTGTGACCACCTCCATCATCCTTGACAGCTCGCTGAACTCAGGAAAAACATACGCATCCCACTTTCGCAGGACGGCGACGAATTGCTTGTAAGTCAGTGTCAGCGTCTTCGACATGGCTGTGTCCTTCACTCCAAGTTGTAACGCGCCTTCATGTCGGCGGCGGTTGCTACAACGTCTTTTGTCTTCACGATGCCGTGACGGATGAGGGCGCGATCTAGTTCGGTGTGGAACGCCTGCCGGGTCAGTTCCTTGCCGCGATAGTGGGCGATGATGTCAACCACGATCTCATCGAGCTGGTCGCGCGTGGCTTTCGTGCCGACGCGCTCCATCGCTTCTTTCCACTTGTAGGTGTAGGTCAACTCTTCGTCGCGCTCGCGCCGGAGCTTGGCGGGGTTGCGTGCGGCCTGTTCGAGCAATCGCTCCCGCTGGCTCGCCAGCTTGGGCAGGGGGCTGTTGTAGTCCTTTTCGCCGGCGTAAGGCGTCCGGCACACATTGTCAATGGGGCAGCCGTTCATGTCGGCGCACTTGATGCGGTGGAGCAGTTCGACGTTTTCGAGGTGATCGAGATCGTTTATTATTGCCTGCCAGCGCCTCTTGAAAAATTTGGCTACTCCCCGGATGCTGTAGGCCATCCCCTCTTCGCCGAGCACGAGTTGCAGGTTGAAAAGATTTAACTGGGCGGCTGTGAGCAGCGACGGCGTATGGAGCGCGTATTCAAGGTAGAGGACTTTGAACGCCTTGACGAAGTGCAATCCCTTGTCGTTGTAGATGCGCGAGTAGCGGGCAAACTGCTCGTCTTTGCCCGTCAGCAGATTGGTGCGAAAGTAAATGCTTTTGGGAACTGCCCGCGAAGTTTCGGGAACGGCTGTTTTTTTCTGCGGCATAGAAACCTTCCTCGCGCGCTTGACTAGCGCGTGTGATTGCTTCTATGCTCACGTTGCTTAGGCGCAGGGCATAGAAGCTTTGTGTAAATGTAAAAGTCGGGCGAGAGGATACTACTTTCCGCCCGACTTTTGCTATGTGCGCCGGTCGGCCTTCCGCCATCCCTGCCGCCGGTGCTATAATCGCCGCGATTCATGCCAAGAATTTGCATCTTGTCCCAAAGCCTCATGCAAGTTTTCGGTTAGCGAAGTCCGGACAAAGAGATCGCTGCCGTCGCACGAATCAAAAATCTAAAGAGCCGGGCGAAGACAGCTTCGCCCGGCGTTTTTTATTCCCTAAAATTTCGTGGAATGAAGAGTTGCCGCACGCCTGCCCTTTCGGTTACAGGACGTTGGCCGCGTGCGCTTTCGGAAGGTATCGAGGCTTAGAAGTATTTTGCAACGGTGTGCTAATTTACTCTCGGCTTGTGCGTCCCTTTAGTTGAAGGGACTAAAGGCCGATGCCTCTGTCGCCTAATTCGGGACGCACGCGGTCAACGTGTTTCCTGAGTGACCGCCGTAAGATTCAACCTTACGGTGGCGACGGGGGCTACTTTAGCACTGATCCTAAAATTTTTTCCACCCTGACATTTCCGCCGTCGTCTCGGAAGGGCCGACGGCGGTTCCTTTTTGGCCGCCGCGCATACCCGTTTTCTCTCTGCACAACCTCTGTGCAAAGCTGTGGAAAACTTCAAAAGGTAGGGGGGGGTTTGTTGCCCGTGGGCAACAAAGGGGGGGGGGGTTTGTTGCCCGTGGGCAACAAACCCCCCCTGAGTCCTTATATCTTATAAGACCTATTAGTTGAGAGACCGTCGCGTTGTCGCGCTCCGAAAAGGTTGAATCTGTGGAAAACTACAGACCGAGAGCTTATCGGACGCGCTCGCACGCGAGGAACTTTCATTTGATCTATGCGCCGGCGCGAGTTGAACCATTCAACTCAAGTTCCGTGCAACGGAGGCCGATAAAGACAGGTGGTCAAGGGAATTTGCGATTGACGTTCCGTGATCACGTCGTAGGTTGTGCCATTGCGAGGCCAGAATTGACCTGTGTTGAGTTTTTATCTGGCAAGGGTGTCTCAAAACCCTCAAGAGCAAATCTTTTCTACAGGAGAGTCCATGGATCAAAGCACACTACTGCGCCGCGCCGCGCTCGCCGCAGCTCTCATCGCGTCGCTCGTCTTCACCGCGTCGGCAGGCGCGCTAGGCCGCGCTCGAACACAGCAATACGTCGAAGTCGTCAACGGCTCTTTCACTATCAAGGCTGGGCATTACCGTTACTACAAAATGACAGTGGGCGAGCAGGGCGCGGTCGTCTCAGGTCGCTTCCGCGCGTCAGGCGGCGGCGGCAATGATGTTGAAGTTTTTATTCTTGATCCGGATGCCTTCGAGAACTGGCAGAACGGCCATTCGGTGCGAACCTACTACAACTCAGGAAGAGTGACAGTCAGCACGATCAAAAAGTATTTGAATGAAGGGGAGTATTACTTAGTTTTCAGTAACACTTATTCCGTGATGACTCCGAAAGCTGTCGAGGCTGAGGTGTATTTAGTTTGGGAGTAGCAGTTGATTGTTGGGCGGCTTTCAGTCTAAGAGCTGCTCGCCCCTAGCTTACTGCGACGGCATGGAGCCATCGCTGCCGCCCGCTCCATTTTATCTGCACACACTCAAATAGCTAGGAAGCTGCTTGAGCAGTGAAGCTGCCGTAGAGGTCTAGCACTTCGATGCTGACCAGTCGCCGACCCTCATAGTTAAAGATGAGGCCGCGTTCCATATCATCATCGCTGCGCGTGGCCTGATGATTTTCTGTCAGGCGGATCACCAGCAGGTCAACCTCCGGTTGATACTTGAGCCACACCTGACGGGGCAGTTCGACCACACCATGCAGCCGCTCTTGTGCCAGAGCGAGCAATTCTTCCTGTGCCCGTTTCAATCCCACGTTGGTTCGATTAAGGCTCAGAAGGTCGCTTCGACGACTTGCCGCACGTCACTCGGCAAGGTGAGCAGACGGAACCGCTCGCCGTTGTACAAGTAGTCCTCGCCGGACTCATCGATGATGCGGAGCCAGCCTTCCGGGTCGTTCGGTTCGGGCGACACGATCTGATAGAGCTTCCGCAATTCCAGCGCCGCCGGATAGCCATCGTTGTTGACGCAGAGCGCGTAAGCGGTGTGAGCGTGACGACGTGCCATAACTAATCTAACAGACGTTTGACCTTGAGTTCTTTTTTGCCGATGCCGTGCGCTTGATACCAATGGAGTTCGGCGGTGTGGACTTCCCCGTTAGTCAATTCGACGACGGCCTCGCCTTTGACCTTCCGCCAGCGACCGCGCCCGTACAGACGGCGCAGGCGCGCGACATCACGAATCTTACCACCGACCGCGATATTTTCCACGACGGTGACAGCACCGATGATGCGCTTGATTTCATAGTGCTCAACGCCTTTCGGCATCATTGGAATCTTCACGCACAGCGAGCAAGCCCAGCACGGTCTGTAAGGCTTGGTGCTCAACGCCTTTCGGCATCATTGGAATCTTCACCATGATAGCATGAAAAGCCTGCTTTTTCCTTCTCAAAAGGCAGCCTCTTTTGAATCTCGCCAAATGCCGCCAAGATTCGCCAACAGTGGCGGGTATTGGCGAGGTTACATGAGTTTCCCCGTGTCCGGGTACTGCTCGACCGGGAAAAGTTTGAGCAGATAGTTTCGCATCACGAGCAATACTTTTTGGTACTTCGCTCTGCTACTCGACTCCGGGTTGTGCAACAGCACTGCGAGCAAGCCCAACACATTTTGTAAGGCTTGCTGAAGAAGAAAATCTTTCCACATAGTTTCACTGCCCCTTTCTTTGCGCGACGGCAAGGTCTTTCAGTTGTCCGATCCACGCCGGCGCATGTTCCAACTTGAACACAACGGTCAGCGTCGGCGCGAGATCGCCGGCGATGTACGGCGATGCGACGGCCTCCATAATTTGCTGCACGCTGCCGAGCTCGAGCGACGTGACCAACTCATTCCATTCATCCGGATGCGCCTCGGCGAAGGAAAGTATTTCTTCATCCTGAAACGTCACCGGCTCATTAGCCGCGCACCGATTCATCAAGTACGTGAGCAGTGCGCGGGTTTGTTCTGCACTTCCTTCTTCATCCCCTCCTTCGTCGTCGCTGGCCTCATCGGGTAGAAACCGATTGAGCAAGCGATCAATCGTCTTGGCTGCGCGCGAGTGCAGCGACGGAATTTTTTCAAACACAGAAATCACCCGATCAAACTTATCGGGCGCGGCCTTCACATTCTGATTGGCCGCTGCGATGGCCGCTGTGATCTGTCCGAAGACGGTCGGTAACAGCGACGACTCTTGAATGAGCGCCAGCGAGAGTTTGTCTTTGTCTGACAACTCAGACTTGGCCGGCGGTGGATTGCTCTGCGCCGGCGGCTCATCGAAGAGCCGTTTGATCCGCGCGGCGATGGCCACTTGAATGGCATCGTTGACGACATCGTTGGCGGTCGCGACGGGTGTTGCCGTCGGCGCTTGAGACGACGACGCGGCGTGTTGCTCTGGAACAGTGGCCAGCACTGACGGCTCCGGATCGGGAACAACGAACGTGAGCGAGCCGCCGATAACATACTGGCCGCGCTCGATGAGTTTGATTCTCACCTTGCCGCCGCTCCGCAGTCGCTTCTGCACATCTATCACGAGCGACTCAGGGCGGAAGGTCAAGCGCGGGTAATACTTATTTTCATTGCACGGCTTGATGAACAGTTCATCGGGCGGGTCGGGCTGCCGGATCAAATCCATCTGGCGCGGAGTGCCGTCGTTCCATTCTTCGACGAATGAGAAAAGAGGATCGGTCTCGTCCTCTTCGACGAGTGAAAAATCAAAGTCCTCTTCCGGCTCCGGGTCGGGTTCCGGCTCCGGCTTTTCTTTTTTACGAGATGAGGTGTTGCGGGGCGGTGATGATGGAGCGGCGTGATTGTGAATCTCAATCGTCGCCGGCGGCGGGGCGTGTGGGAGCGGAGCGGCGGCGGCGACGGCCTCGACAGAGACCGGCGCGGCTGCCTCTTTCGCAGCTCGTGACATAAATTTTCCTCCGTAGTTGACGGTCTCAGAACTGGCTCGGAAATTCCTAGAGACTGCCTAAAAACTTCCTCGCGTTTAACAAAAGCGCTTCGATATTCTATCTTAAAAATCAATCCTCTGACTAGATAATTTGTAAAAAAGACTTGTAATTCTGCAAATCTGTGGTAAAGAGAGGGCGACGGACGACTTAACATGAGGCAGTGTCGTCCGTCAACGGACTGGCTCATGTTTAACACTAAAACGTGGGTCGTCCGATTTTTTTATGCCTCATACAAAACTTCGCATCCTGCGTCGAGGCGCGCTCAGATACGAGTGGCTCCATCACGGGCGCGCCGGCAACGTGCAAACGCTGCGCGAGATGGCCGCTCTCGTGCGCGAAGATTTGGAAACGGATGTCGGTCTCGCCAACTATGCCAACAGCATTTTGTTGGCGGCGAAAGTGGCGGGCGACGTGCGCGGTCGCAGCATGAAAGAGGTAGCTGCGATCTTTTATTTTGTCCGCAACCGCTTCATCTTCCGCCGTGATCCGACCGGCGGCATGGAAGCGATACAGGACGCCCGCGCCACCATCGAAAGAGGCTTCGGCGACTGCGACGATTTCTCAGTGCTGCTCGCCACTCTGCTCGGTCTCGTCGGTTATCCTACGCGCTTCGTAGTCATCCGCATCAACCCGAAAGCGGATGGCTTCCAACACGTCTATACGGAAGTTCTCGATCCCGACGAAACGAAATGGCACGCCCTTGACGCCACCAACCCGAAGGCATTAGTCGGGTGGGAAGCTCGTTCAATCGAACGGCGCACCTGCAAAATCTTCGGCTCACAGCCCGACGCTGAAGATGATCTCGAAGGCTTCAAATCCTTCTTCAAAAAAATAGGGAGCGGGATCAAAAAGGTGGCTAAGGTGGCCGCGCCGGTCGCCGCCGGTTTGATTCCGGGCGTTGGGCAGTTCGCCGCGCAAGGCGTTCAGATGGCTATCGACGCAAAGAGCGGCAAGGGTCAAGCGCAACAGCAGGGGCCGACGGGCGAGTTCGTCAAGTTCTCTGACTCCGATACGATCTATCGCGTCGCCGACCGCCACGCCTTCAGCTCGTGGGCTGAGTTCGTCGCGGCGGGCGGTTCAGCCACCAACGTTCTCAACGTTCCGCAACCGACGCCCGCACAATTTAAGGGTGGAACTGCGCCAGAGCCGCAGGCTCTTCCGCCAGCTTCTCGACAACAACAGCCGCAACAACCACAACAGAGCGCCATCGGAGGAATTCCCGCGCCGGTCTTGATCGGCGGCGGAATAGTGGCGCTCATTCTGCTGACCAAACGATGAGGAAGGAAAAGTTATGCAAGCCAGTGCATTGACAATGGGCGAGCTGGGCAAAACAAAGAAAGTCAAAACAAAGAAAGTCAAAGCGCCGAAGCTGAAAGTGAAAGGGCCGTCGGGGCCGTCCGCGTCGCTCAATCTCCCGTCACAGGCATGGGTTCCTAACAGCTACGATCCGCCGCCGCCGGTGAAGAAGACATTTAGTTTAGCTCCGCCGAGTGGCGCGTCTGTCATCGATGTGGCGCACGTTCAGGGTACACGCGATCCGCAGCAGCCCGGTCAAGGCAAGTTCAGCCAGATCACGCAATTGATCAATAAGGGCTTCGACGCCTATCTCGCCACGAAGCAACCCGGCGGCGGCGGAGACTACTACACGGCTCCCGGCGCTCCCGATCCCGGTCAGGTCGATCCGGGTGTGGGGAATGCCGCCAGCGAGATCGGCGCTGGCTTAGGGGGGGCGGTCGATAGCGTCGGCAAAGCGATCCAGAAAAATCCGTTGCTCTTCGGCGGTCTGTTGTTGGGCGGCGTGCTGCTCTTTGCGTCGCCGCCCAAGAGAGGAAGGTAGTTATGCAAGCCAGCGCCATGACGATGGGCGAGCTGGGCATCCCGCCGCTCGCGCCGTCCCGTCCGACAGTGGTGGCCGCGCATCGCCCACCACCACAGCGGCAGCCGGCGCGCCCGCCAGCGCGCCCGCCAGCGCGCCCGCAGCGGCCACCAGTGGCCGTGTCGCACCGGCAACCGTCGCGCACGCCCAGCCGCCCGCAGACGAGTGCGCCGCTGGCAGTGGCCGCGCCGACAGTCGCGGCGGATTATGCGACCGCCGGCTCTCGCGTGCGCTGGTCTGCACAGGGTCTCAAGAGCGGCCTCATCACTTATGACACGGCGGTGGCGGAGTTGCGCGACGCCATCAACGAAGCCGGCTTTTATAACGTCGTGTCCGGCGGTCAACGCATCTTCAACTTCGGCGCATACAAGTATGCGATCAAGATGGAGTTGAATCTGCACAGCGACTTCGCGCGGCTCGATCACGTCCGCCAGCGCCTCACGCAAATAGCTCAGAGCAAGGGTTGGACGATGTACCCGGCGCAAAACTCCATCGCCTTCATCGAGCGTGCGCCGCGTGGTACTGCGCCGCAGGCCGGCACGTCGCCGGAAGAGCTAAAGGACAAAGACAAAAACAAGAAAGACGACGACACTTTTGATATTGACGAGGCGCTAAAAAAGTACCTGCCCAACGGCGTCTCAATGGGCATTCTTTTGGCGTTGGGTTTGGTCGCAGTGGTCGCACTGAAAGACTAGCAATGGCAGAGACGACTTCACCAAACGGGTTGCTCGGACGCGCGACACGCGGCGCTGCACGCGGCGTCGTCGGGGGCGTGAAGCGCCGACGGGCAACCCGCAAATACTACAAGGCCGTTGGCAGTGAGGCCGTCTCACGCGCCAAACGAGAGGACGCGCAATCGCGGCGCGACGAGCTAAAGCGCGAGCGCAAAGAGGCAGGGCGGCGCGAGCGTGAAAGGGCAGCCGACGAGCGCAAGGTAAAGGCCGCAGCCCGCGCAGAGAAACGACGTGAGGAACAAGAGCACCGACAGGCAGCGCGCGAGCAGGAACGCGACCGCCAACGCAAAGAAGCCGACGAGCGCCGGCGCAAGCGAGAAGAGGAACGCGAGCGCGCGGCACGCCAACGCGAAGACGAGCGCGCCGAACAGAAACGACGCCAGCAGCTCCTAGCAGAGCAAGCCTCCAGAAAGCGCGAACAGAAAATAGCACGAGCCGAGCGCGAGAGTATCGGCGGCGGCGGACTGCTCGACAGCCAGCGCCGCTCAGTGGCCGCGCGCTCGCGCCGCCGTCCGCTCAATATCTCTTCGCTCGAAGAGGCGTATGGGATGACGAACCCCGCGCCGCAGCCTCATTTCTGCGCCGACTGCGACGCGCCCGGCAATGGCAAACTGCGCCGACAGAAAGACGGTCGCTTCGTCTGCGCCAAGTGCGAGCGCCGCAACAAAGATAAAGGCTCGCGCCGGCGGCAGCCGACATTCTTCGCCGACGAAGGGCGCGAGCAGTCAACGTCGCTCTTCGACGCGGCGGGCAATCCGGCGCAGCTCCACTACTCCGATGATAAGCCGGTCAAAGTCGAAGGCTATTGCCTGCCGACACACTACCGCGCGAAGCCTTCGCCTCGCGGAACCAAAGCGGGAGCTAGAGAGAAAGCTGCCACAGATCGGAAGCCAAAGCATCGGACAAAAACCGAAGCCCGCAAAGCAAAATCAGAGCGTCCGAAGGCCACGCGCGCCGCACGTGGCACAAAGAAAGCGCTCACTGATCTTTCGCTCTCGCAGTTCGTCCGTCGCATGGGCGGCATCGCGCCGGCGCGCGACCGTGAGGACGCCGGCGAGCTGCGCTACATCGGGCAGAAGGAAGGGAAGACGACCGGACTCCTCAATAAAAATTCTCGCTACTCAGCCGAATACATGATGGACGCCGCGAACGAGGCCGGGTATCGAGACGAAGACGGGCAGCCCTTCACCAAGCCGGGTGATTTCGTTAGCGCCGTCGGCACTGATCATCACGGCTACTACAAATTTTTCAGCCAAGCGAAAGAGTACGATTATGCGAGCAACCCGCTTGAGCGCGGATCGTCGCGGGCGGTCATCTCGCGCAACATCGCCAAGCTGCGGCGCGAAGGCTACCCGGCGAAGCAGGCCGCAGCCATCGCCTACAAACACGCCGGCCAGCAGAGAAAGCAGAACCCTGTTGCCTTAATGGTCTCTCCGACCGTCGCGCGCAATCTGCTCAAACAAAGTAAGAATCCTCGCCAGTTGACACGTGCGCACGTGGACGAGATCGCAGCGAGGATGCGGCGCGGCACGTGGGAGCCGCAGCAGTCGCTAGAGTTCAAAGATGGATTTTTAGTTGACGGTCAACACCGCCTGCACGCGCTCATCAAAAGCGGCAAGACCTACACCTTCCCCATCGTGGCTAATCCGGCAGTACTGCCGACGCTGGGAACCCTGTCGTTGATTCCGGGCGGCATTCTCGCCTCGTTGGAATTGCACAAAAGGTTCGCCGGCAAGCACCAGAAAAAGAAGCAAGCCGCCCCGACCACACCGAAAGCTCGCAACCCTTCAGAAAAATATCTGAAGGAGAAAGAGCGCATCGATGATCTGTCGCGCATGTTTCAGGGCGCGGCCAGCGGCGCACTGGTGCGCGTTCCCATCTCTCGACACGACGCGGGGAAAGACCTAGCACGGCTCGGCAACTTGCGCTTCCTGCGGATGCACCAGCGCCCGGCAGAGTGCGACCGCGCGGCTCGCCGAGACGACGGAGCCAACGGCAAGTATCACACCTGCCGGCGCTGCACTGTTTTTTTCGATCCGCATACGTCATACGCGGCCATAGATCGCGACAAAAAGATTTATCTCGCCGGGCGCGGCGTGCGCCGTGAGCGTCCGACGATGTTGCAAAACCCGGATGAGCATGTGAGCTATGGGAAGGTCGATCTCATCGGGTATCTCGCTAACAAAGCCCACATTGGCGACGGGAAAAGGTTCTGCTACGTGCATCCTTTCGCCGAAGAAACCAAGCGCATCTCTCACAAGCCCGAACTACTTTTAGATTCTGATGGGATGCCCCGGCTCAAGGGTGGGGCATACGACATACGAGCGGAGGGGATCATTAACTAGCAATGTGTAATCAGTCAAGAAACCTCTCGGCGGTTCACCTCCACGCGCGTGGAGACAATGACGCGATTTGCAAATCGCGTCACGCATCTTTCGGTTCACCTCCACGCGCGTGGAGACAATTACCAAGTATCACACCTGACGGTGCTGCACCATCGGTTCACCTCCACGTGCGTGGAGACAATTTTCACACCTTATACATTTTCAATCGGCATCATTTTTCGATGCAAGCACCCGCGCACGTCAGGCCGGGGCAGAAAGTGAGGTCTAACTATGTCTGTAGGCTTTGCGCGGGTGAGGAATGGCTCTGGATTGCCTAAACCCGCTAACACTTCAACACAGAAAGGAACACATATGGCGAAGACAAAGAAGCGGAGCGGCAGCCGTAAGAGCAGCAGCGGCAGCAGCGGTAGCAGCTCCAAACAACGCAAATCAACCACATCGAGCAGCGCCAGCGCCACGAAGCGCGGACGCAGCCGCCGGGCTAACAAGAGCAGTAGGATAAGCAACGGCAAGGCGAGCGCCCGCACGTCGAACGGCAAGAGCAGCCCGCGCGTTGGTAACGCTCGCGGCAGGTTCGGCGGTATCACACGAGCCTTGAAGCTGACAGCCATCGGCACTGCCGGCGGCGTCGTGACGCGCCTCACGTCTGACGCTGGCGTGAGTCTCGTCACATACGCAGCTCCGCAAGTCGGCGTTCTCCGGCATTGGGCAGCGCGCCCGACGCTCTCTCTCTTGATCGCGTGGTTCGCCACCGCCCGCCTGTTCACTATGGTTGGCTTCAACCCTGAATCGGCGGAGAGCGCCCGCGTCGGCGGCTTGATCGCCAGCGGCTTCGATTTCGTTGACGGCGCGCTGCCCGGCTCGCGCGAGCGCCTCGCTTCTAAGTTCAGTTTCGGGCGCAGCCAAGATCGCAGTCTCGTAACCACCAACGCGCGCACGGCCATCGCCGACGGCGCAGCCGAACAGCTCATCGACAATGCGGCGGCAGCCGGCGCGCAGGCCGGCGCAGCGGCAGCGATGGCCGGCCTCGGCATGATGGATGATGAAGGCATGATCGATTCCATCAACGAAGAGGACAGCGGCTACTTGCCGGGCGGCGACGAGTACGACGCCGATTGGGATGTGGGCGAGGATTACTAACTAAAGTCTCTCGCGTCGATGTCTCAAAATTTCGCTTTAGTTCACGTGGCAGTGACGGATGCCATCGATCTTCAACCTAAAAGGCAAAACGCCTTGCGGCATCATTGGAATCGTGAGCGATGGGCCACACGAACGACTTCGTGTTTTTTAGCTTGCTCAACGCCTTGCGGCATCAGTGGAACACCAACAACTTTAACTCAAAGCTCATAGATAGCTAAAGGAAAAAATCATGGCAAAAAAGGCAGAGGTCATTAGGGTGGCGCAACCGCGCTCCACTGCGAATCCCAGCGGCATCCGTGAATACTCGCTCGAAGAAGTGGCGCGGATGCCGCTGCCTGTTTATCTGCGGAAGGCGGACAAGATTTTGAACGCCCGTAAGCAGGTCTATCACGACACCGTGCGGCTCGAAGGTGGTACGCCGTGGACGGTGGGTCAGCGCGCCCGCGTGTTCAACAAGGGCATCGGCCAGCCGGCTAACGTCACTAACACCGGCGCGGCCTATGAGAAGACCGACTTCGACACGAACATGATCAGCGATGGCGAGTTTGAAGGCGGCACGACCGCTATCGTCTCAGCTATCGAAGTTGATCTGTTCCTATGCGCTCGCGTGCCGACCGCCGACACGTTGGGGATGATCACTAACCCAGCGCCGGCGGCGAAGGTCGCCAACACGTACAGCGCGAGCATTCTGTTTTTCGCTCTCACCCGCCAAACCAAGCTCACCTTCTTCCGCTCCGAGACTCCGCAAGAGAATGGATTTCTCTACGAATTTCCGACTCGCTTCGGCGCAACGTCGAGCTTAGGCGGGGATGCGGAAGAGGGCTTCGTTCAAAACACCACCGGGCGCGGAAACGTGCTTGACTTCCCGAAAATCCTTGAGAGCGACGACAAGTTTTCGGCGCTGCTTGAACCGCTCGCGCCTTCGCTCGCCCTGCCCATCGACGTGGCGATCCGAGTGCTGATGATAACGAAGCGCATCGGCACGCTCTACGTGTAGCGTGTGCATTTTCAACCCGTAGGGTTAGGCGTGGGAAAGGCGCTGAAGCTCTACATAACAATTTCGAGAGAGGAAATGTTATGGACTTCAACGCCAACAAAGAGTGGTCAGATTATTTGTACGCGCTCCGCACTTCATCCGACCCGAACAAAATTCGGGAAGAGAAGAATAAGCAGCGCATTCAAAGAGTGGAGAAGGCCAAGCGATACCAGCCGATCATTCTACCGCTCAAATTTATTGTGCCGGTCGCGGCGCAGGTCAACCCGCTCTCGAAACAAACGCCGAAGCTCAACTATGACGTGCAGATTTTAGGCGCGGTCTCCGATCTCGCTGAGTACGGCCTCAACATCCGCTCGATTCGCACTGAAGACGCCTTCGCCTTCGTCGGCACTGATCCCGTCACTTACGCGCTCGTGCATGATTGGGCTGGGTGGGGCGCGAACGCCGCTGCCGACGTTTTCAAGGGAGTGATGTATTGGCCGATCCCGTTCGATCTAGTGGACGGCGACCGGCTCATCGTTGATCTGTTCAAGCAAGTGGCGAGCGGCGCAATCGCCTACAACTATTTTGCCTTCGTCGGCAGCCGCATCTTCGGGGCGAACTCCGATGAGGCGAAGATTCCAGCCGCCGACAAGACGCAAATCGAGACTCTCATCTCTGCGCGGCGCACTCCACAAGAGCGGCTCATCACGATGCCGGTGAAGTTCAAGGGCGGCGGCGTCGCGGCGGATGACACCGCCCCCAACATGCGGACGCCGGAACAGAGAGAGCCGCTGTTGATTCGCGGCGCGCGCACGACGCTGCGCTATTCGCGCGTGACGATGAAGTTGGAAGGGGAAGCGGAGTGGATGCCAGAGCCAGCCCCGATCTGGTCGCTCGCTAATTACTCCGACAACCAAAAGGAAGTCTATCACTGGTTTGAAAATCCTTTCCTGCTGCCGGCAGGCCAGCAGCTCGTCGGAGACTTCATCAACAACCTCGATGACGACGCGGCAGCGTTTGACGGCAACGGCCAAATTACTTTTGTCGCCTCCACCGTGTAGCCGCCGACGCCGACGATTTCATTCGAGCGAGGTTTTCTTATGACTAGAGAGTGGGCGATCTCAGGTTTCAAGGGAGTGATTCGCACCGGCTCAATCGTCGTGACTGAGCAGGGCGTGACGCTGCCGAACGAACCGGCACGAAGCATCAAAATGGAGAATTGGGACATCAAGCCGGACTTTGCTTTACCAGCAGATCAACAGGCCAACGCAGTCGATGTGCTGTGGGGCTACGGTGGCGCTTATATCCATTGGCTCAAGGCAGGCGGCAATACCGAGTTTCTACCGATCACAAATCTGGCGAATATCAATCTCCGCACCAAGCCCGGCCAGCAGTGCGAGATTTTTTATTCCTTCCTTGTGGAGAAAAGCTGATGAAAATTTCTTTCCTTAAAATTCTCATGCTGCTCTTCGTGTTGTGTCTGCTCATCGACATTCAAGTGCGAGGGCAGACGGCCAACCCGCCGAACACGATTCAACGTAACACCGGGTTTGTTCGAGTCGATAGTAATGGTGACATCCGTATCCAGCCGCGCGCCGGCTTCGGCGTCGCGATGCCTTCGACGTGCGCCGGCGCTCCTCTCTCCCTCGCCGGTGAAGCCCGCTGGTGCTACGACGGAGGGACTGGCGCGATGCGAATCTCGGTGAACGGCGGAGTTTATTTGAACTGGACGAATCCGGGATCAGCAGCCGGCACAGTGAGCAGCGTCGGTCTTGCTCTGCCGTCGTCGTTGTTCAGTATCACCGGATCGCCCGTCACTACATCAGGCATCCTGACCGGCTCCTTCGTCACGCAAGCAGCCAACACAGTCTTTGCGGCTCCGGTCGCCGGCGGCGTCCCTTCGTTCATCAACCTAGCAGCTTCTCATATTCCGAACCTCGCCACGTCGAAGCTCACGACGGGCGTGCTGGGAGTGGATCGAGGCGGAACAGGGATCGGCAGCGGCTTTCTCTTCGGAGACCTACTCACTTTCGGCACGGGCAGCTTTAACAGGCTGCCCGGCAACATCACGGCGGCGCGGCAGTTTCTGCGCTCCGTCGGCGACGGAGTGTTCACCACCGCGCCTGTGTGGGATCAAATTGTGCCGGCGGACATTAACGGCACGATGCCGGTCAGCAAAGGCGGGACAGGACTGACCACACTCGGCGCGGCTAACACCTTCCTGACGGTCAATAATGCGGGCACGGCGAATTTGTATAAACCGCTCATTGCCGGCTCGAACATCACTTTCAGCAACAGCGAATCCGGGCTGACCATCTCCGCAACTGGAACGCTGTCAGGACTGTTCCAAGCGGCGGACGGCTCATCATCCGCGCCCGGCTACTCGTTTTCGAGTGAAACGACACTTGGTTTTTATAGACCGAGCGCGGGCAACATCGGCTTGACGGGCGGCACGCTCAGGGCAGTCGGCACGAGCGCAATTCTCAACAACGAATCCAGCGTCACTCTGCAAGAGGACTGGTTGAACAGAGGCAACGGCGGCCATTTAGGATGGGGCTTTACCGGAACAGGTTCAGCCACGCTCATCAGTAGTGTGACGAATCATCCCGGCATTATCAGCTTGGCGACGGGCGCGACGGCGGGCAACAACTATTCAATGTTTTTGCGCTCGACGCCCGACGCGATGATCGACCCGGCCAGCTTCTTCGACGTGACGTTTATAGTGCGCCCGCAATTCTCCAATAACTTTACTGCCATCGGGTTCGGTTTAACTTCCAGCGTCTCGTCCTACACGCTCCCGGCATCGGTGGCGGGCATCTACATTGAAAAAGACCTTAGCGAAAGCGGGTTGACTGGCAGGGTCAGAGCGACGAGTACAACCAGCACGCCGCAACTCACCACCATCGCCGCCAACACTTGGTACAAATTTCGCATCCGCCGCGTCGATGCTTCCACCATTGGCTTTTCTGTCAACGGCGGCGCCGAACAACTCGTCACAACCAACATTCCGACAAACTTTTTGATGCCATTTCTCAAAATCGTAACCGATGAGGCGACGGCAAAGACAGTCGAAGTCGATTATGTCGCCGTCACGATCACAAATATTTCACGCTAGAAAGGGGGGAACATCCATGTTGAAAATACTGGTCACAGTCGCTTTAACTTTGCTGCTCTGTGGACTCACGGCGTTTCGCGTCGGTTTGAAACATGGGCGCGGCACACTTCGGGTGACGCGCAGCGCGATACTTTTTAATGACGTAGGGGTTGACGGCGACGTGTGGAGTTTAGGTGACAACCGATTAGTAGGTAACGTTACAGCCAACGAATTTCCGCCGCGACCAAGTGACAACCGTTTGCAATGACCAGTGAGGGGGAGCTTGTGGCCGTGAACTTAGCGCAAGTCAGAGAGGCGGTGAAGCACCCGCGCGTCGTGGCCTTCCGCGCGATGATCGCCAAAGCCGAAGGCACGGACAAAACGGGCCGGGGCGACGGTTACAACATCCTCGTCGGCGGTAAGACGTTCTCAAGTTACAAGTGGCATCCGGGGCTGAAAGTGCAGTACAGGCCGGGCAAGTACTCGACCGCCGCTGGGCGCTATCAGTTCCTCTTCAGTACATGGGAAGAGGTGGCGCGCGCAATGAGGCTGAAGGACTTCACGCCGGCCAGTCAGGACGTAGCTTGCACGTTCTTGATTGCACGCCGGGGGGCGTTGGATGACGTGCTGGCCGGGAACTTCGAGAGCGCAGTCAATAAGGTTCGCAAGGAGTGGGCATCGATGCCCGGCGCGGGCTACAGCCAGCGGGAAGAGTCTCTTGCCGCATTGCGGAGCTACTACGATAGAACGTTGGCCGCGCTGGGCGACGTGGGCGAGACGGTCAAAACGAACCCCGGCAAGTCGGGCGTGGCGGGCATCATCATTATCGCGGCCATCATTTTTATCGCCGCAAAAGTTTGAAGTTTCGTCTTGTTTCGATTCGCCCCGTTGCTGTGACCACCCGCGCGACGGTGACGAGCGGGAGCAGATCGGGGCGACGGCGTGACGCCCGACGAAGTACCAACGGCGTCGGGCGTCACAAAGCCGGACACTTTGAAAAGGGGAAAAGCAGATGCCTCTACTCAGCTTTATTAACCCGGTTCCGGGCAAAGTAACTTCTAAATTCGGCTCGCGCGTCCACCCGGTCACGAAAAAGCAGCACGAACACAATGGCGTGGACTTCAAAGCCGCGATGGGAACGGCGGTGAAGGCGGCGGCTCCGGGTCGCGTCTCGTTTGCCGGCGAGTCTGGCGCGTCAGGGCTGCTCGTCAGGATTGATCACGGGGGCGGCGTAGAGACTTTATATGCTCATAATTCGCGCCTGTTGGTGAAGGCAGGTCAGAGTGTGGCGCAGGGCGAAAAAATCGCTCTGGCGGGCAGCTCGGGCCGCTCGACGGGGCCTCATCTGCACTTCGGAGTAAAGGTGGGCGGGCGGCACGTCGATCCGCTCTCGGTGCTGCAAAAGGGAGTGGAGATTGCCGCCGCGATTGTGCCTTCAGCGCCTCCGACGGTCAAAAACATCCTGCCGGGCGTGTTGATCGTCGGTTTAATTCTGTGGGCTGTTTCGAGGTGAGCGATGTGCTTGCTCAACGCCTTGCGGCATCATGGGAACCTTCACGAGTACACACTCACGCTGCTCGTCGTCCTCTTCTGGTGCTCTGCTCAACGCCTTGCGGCATCATTGGAATCTTCACCAGCTTAACAGAGGTGAGTATGAAAAGTAACTACCAATCTTCTGAATATACGACCGTGCTGCTGGTTGTTTTTTTCTGTATCGCCGTGCTGCTGATGGCCGGGGCGGGATGGCTCGACTTAGATAGCATGGGGGCGGCGATCCCCGTCATCACCGCCGGCGCGACCGCGATTGGCTACGCGATCTCCAGATCGAAAGTGAAAGCGAAGCGCGAAGAGAATGCCCCCTATCTTGAACCCCTTCCGACGAAGGGTGGAGAGCCGGTCATCGTGATGGGGCAAAAAGAAAATGAGCATTGAGTTGAAGCTGCCGATCAACTTCGGCGAACTGGCGAAGCTGTTGTGCTCGGCGCTGCTCGCCGGCACTCCGTCCGGCTTCGGGCTGGCCGCCGCGTTCGGCGGGCAGGGCGAGGCGCTGAGGTTCGCCGTGCTGGGCAGCGTCGGCGGCGCTTTTCTAGTCGGGCTGCTCTATCTCGCCTTGCTGTGGCGGCGCGACGGGCTGGCTTCGTCTGAGAGGATCGCCGGCGTCATGGCCGCGCTGCAAAAAGATTTTAATGATCGCAACGACGCGATGCGCCGAGAAATCCGCGATCATTATCGTGAGTTGCTGTCCGACGTGTTGACGAGCCGGGGATTCCAGTTCACTTCGCTGAACGATCTGGAAGCGGAGAAGCACCTGCGGCAGACCGGCAGCTTTAAGCGCGACGATGTTGAATGAACTTATCCTCGTAATCGTAGAGGAGCTTGATTCTTGGCTCCGCCTCATGACTCACCGCGTCATGCTCCGGCGTCTTGAATCCAATGCTGGCAAGATCAAGTGCGAAGGCAATCTCAAGGACTGTACGCATTACGTTACTGGCTATAATCCCTCGCCGCAGCAGAGCGAGTGTTTGGCAGAATGGCTATGTACGAATTGCGCCCGGCAGCTCTGCCCTCATACTTTTGTGTCGGTCAGGAAAGACCAAGACGGGCGCAACAGCCTCATGCCTTACAATCGTTGACAAGGGGTGAAAATGTCGCCTAGTATGCGCCATCCGAGCGCTGGGCTGAATGCCCGCCTCAAGGCGGTTGCTGGGGTGAGGACAGTAAGCCGCCACAGAAAAGCGCCTAGCGTGTACGTGTCCGCTGGGCGCTTTTATTATGAGGCAAAGATGAAAATGACGATTGAGAATAATAACTTTGACCCGTTCGCAGCGGTCGAGACGGACTGCACTCGTCGCATACATCGTGGGCATATATGACGGATCAACTATGGCAGAGCGACCACAATAGCTTGCGGTTGACCGCTTTGCCAGCTATTGAGCGTTTATATTCAGTGATTTGCCTTCTTT
>Ga0136614_10000317_pt1 | contig 22604 bp, 24 predicted proteins | sample AntDrymUQ2792106_2_FD_106643 | JGI IMG/M metagenome (GOLD analysis project Ga0136614, IMG submission 106643) | Polar desert sand microbial communities from Dry Valleys, Antarctica - metaG UQ279 (21.06) | ecosystem: Environmental > Terrestrial > Soil > Desert | place: Antarctica: Dry Valley... | reverse complement strand
GGCGATGTGGATCCCGCTCCTCGTGTGGGGCTCCGAGGGGTGGGCGGTCGCGTCCGCGGGTGTGCTCGGAGCCCTCCTTGTGTGCCTGCCCTTGGACCTCAGGGAACGCGCCATGCTCGGCGACGCCGGCGCCAACCCGATCGGGGGGGTCGTCGGCCTAGGGCTTGCGCTCGCGCTGCCGCCGTGGGCCGCGGCACTAGCGGCCGTCTTGCTGCTGGCCTTGAACCTCAGCTCCGAGCTGTGGTCGTTCTCCGCGGTCATTGAGCGCATGGGCCCTTTGAGAGCTCTCGACCGCCTCGGCCGCGTCGATCCTCCACCTCGTTCTCCACACGATGACGCCTCCGCCTAGTAGCCCCGTGCTACCGTGAGATGACTTTCCCCGGTCCGTGGTCGATCGTCTGGGCGGGCGTCCGGGGGGCGTCACCCGTCGGGATTTCTGGCATGCGATCGGAGGGCTGGTGACGAAGCACATTTTCGTGACGGGCGGGGTCGTTTCGAGCCTCGGCAAGGGAATCACCGCGGCGTCCTTGGGACGTCTGCTGAAGGCACGAGGTCTCAGGGTCATGATGCAGAAGCTCGACCCCTACATCAACGTCGACCCCGGCACCATGAACCCTTTCCAGCACGGAGAGGTGTTCGTAACCGAAGACGGCGGGGAGACCGACCTCGATCTCGGCCACTACGAGCGCTTCATCGACGAAAACATGTTCAAGGCATCGAACGTGACGACCGGAGCGATCTACCAATCGGTGATCGCAAAGGAGCGGCGAGGCGACTACCTCGGCGACACGGTTCAGGTGATCCCCCACATCACGAACGCGATCAACGAGCGCGTGCGGCGGCTGGCCGAGGATTCCGGCGCCGATGTTCTCATCACCGAGATCGGGGGCACTGTGGGAGACATCGAGTCACTGCCCTTCTTGGAAGCCATCAGACAGCTCCGCATGGAGCTGGGGCGCGACGAAACTTGTTACGTGCACGTGACCCTCGTTCCCTACATGGGACCGGCGGAAGAGCTGAAGACCAAGCCCACTCAGCACTCGGTGCGTGAGCTTCGCAGCATCGGTATCCAGCCGGATGCAATCGTGTGCCGGTCCGACCGGCCCATCAGCGATGCTCTCAAGCACAAGATCTCCATGCTGTGCGATGTAAAGCCTTCAGGAATAACGTCCGCGGTCGACTCCGACAACATCTACGAGATCCCCTTAGTTCTGCAGCGCGAGGGCCTCGATGACTTCGTCATCAATCACATGCACATGAATGTGCCGCATCCTCCCGATCTTTCGCAGTGGAAGGAGCTCGTCGCACGCATTCGCTCGCCCAAGGGAGGCGTACGCATCGGCATCATCGGCAAGTACGTGCAGCTCCCCGACGCCTACCTCTCGGTGGTCGAAAGCCTCAGGCATGCGGGCTTCTGGCACGACGTCGAGGTCGATGTTGTATGGATCGCATCGGACGACCTCGCCGCCGCCGATTCCTCAGACGCTCTCGGCGAGCTCGACGGAATCCTCGTTCCCGGAGGTTTCGGCGTGCGCGGGGTGGAGGGCAAGGTCGAGGCCATTCGCTTCGCGCGCGAGCACGAGATTCCGTTCTTCGGAATTTGTCTCGGACTTCAGTGCGCCATCATCGAGTTCGCCCGCAACGTGGCCGGGCTCGAGCACGCCAACTCATCCGAGTTCGAGCCGGACACGCCCTTCCCGGTGGTCGACGTACTCGCCGGGCAGGACCTCTCCTCCCTCGGCGGGACCATGAGGCTAGGTGCCTACCCGTGCAGGCTTGAGCCCGGATCCAAGGCCGCGGACGCCTACGGCTCCGAGCTCGTCTTCGAGCGCCATCGCCATCGCTATGAGGTGAACCCGCGCTTTCGCAGAAAGCTCGAGGACGCGGGGCTTATTTGCTCCGGGGAGTCGCCGAACAGAACATTGGTCGAGATCATCGAGCTCCCAGACCACCCCTGGTTCGTCGCCGGCCAGTTCCATCCCGAGTTTCGCAGCCGGCCGGATGTTCCTCATCCGTTGTTCCGGGACTTCGTGGGGGCCGCGACGAGGCGCGCTGCAGAGCGGATGAGCATCGAGCAAGGGGCCGCCGCGGTAGCGAGCCCCTGAGGACGGGAGGGTTCTGTGATGAAAAGAGTTCCCACATGAGAGTCGGAATCCCGAGCGAGCTGAAGGACAACGAGTACCGCGTCGCCATCACACCGGCAGGCGTGCGGGAGCTGGTGGTGCTCGGCCACGACGTTCTGATCGAGCACGATGCCGGGCGCGGCTCGAGCATTCCCGATGCGGACTTCGAGCGGGCCGGCGCCCGGATCGTTCCCGACGCCGATGCCGTCTTCGCCGAAGCGGAGATGGTGCTGAAGGTCAAGGAGCCGGTGCCCGAGGAGTTCCACCGTCTCCGAGAGGGCCTCATTCTGTTCACGTATCTTCATCTCGCCGCCGACGCGAAGGTGACTCATGCGCTGCTCGAATCGGGTACCACTGCGGTCGCCTACGAAACGGTCGAGCTTTCAGACGGCTCCCTCCCGCTTCTTGCGCCGATGAGCGAAGTCGCAGGCCGCATGGCCCCGCAGGTCGGAGCCACCCTGCTCGAACGCGAGCATGGAGGGCGCGGCGTACTGCTCGGTGGAGTGTCGGGTGTAAGGCCTGCGCGCGTCGTCGTCATCGGTGCCGGCATGGCGGGCATGAACGCCGCCTGGATTGCGCAGGGCATGGAGGCCGAGGTCATCGTCTTAGACACCAACATCAACAAGCTGCGCGACATCGACCGCATCCATCAGGGAAAGATCCTCACCCTGGCCTCCAACCGCCTCGCGGTCGAAGAGGTGTGTGTAGCCGCCGACCTCGTCATCGGTGCGGTACTCGTCCCCGGCGCGCGCGCCCCGAAGATCGTCACCAAAGAGATCATCTCAGGCATGAAGGCGGGCTCGGTCGTGGTCGACATCGCCGTCGATCAAGGCGGCTGCTTCGAAACATCGAAGATGACTACACATTCGGATCCGACCTACCTCGTCGACGAAGTCGTCCACTACTGCGTTGGCAACATGCCGGGGGCAGTGCCGCACACCTCGACCTATGCGCTCACGAACGCAACTCTGCCCTATGTCGTCGCGCTCGCCGAGCAGGGCCTTGAACAAGCGGTGCGAAACGATCCGAGTCTTGCCAAAGGCGTGAACGTACACAACAAGACATTGACGAGCGCTCCTGTGGCGGAGGCGCACGGGCTCGAGCATGCCTCCCTCTCTGAGCTCCTCTAGAGAACGAACCGCATTCGACTCAGAGGTCGAGGAGTTCTTCACCCACCTGCGTGCGGAGAAGGGCCTGGCCGCAAACACCGTTGCGGCCTACCGGCGAGATCTGAATACGTGGCGGCGTCACTGCGCGCACCACGGAGTTGAACCCCTGACGGCCTCTGCGACCGATGTCACTCGCTATCTCGAGAGCCTTCGCTCCGGAGCTCTCCCCGCTGCGCGGCCCTACTCGCCCGCATCGGTCGCTCGAATGATCGTTTCCCTGCGCCGCCTCTATCGCTTCCTGGCTCGCGAGGCGCGCATCCCTGTCGATCCCACCGCGAAGCTCGTACCGCCGCGCCGTCCCCGGTACCTGCCGAAGGCGATTGGCGTGGAAGAAGTCGCTCGCCTTCTGGAAATCCCGCCGAACGATCTCCTGGGCAGGCGCGACCGCGCCGTTCTCGAAACCCTCTACGGAGCAGGGCTGCGCATTTCGGAGCTCACTGCTCTGGATGTGGACGACATGGACCTCGACGAGGGCATGGTTCTCGTTCGCTCCGCCAAGGGTGGCAAGGGAAGAAGGCTGCCCCTTGGGAGCAAGGCGCGCGCGGCGCTCGAGAGCTACATGGTGCTGTCCCGGCCGGAGCTGGCCGGCCGCTCCAAGTCCCTCCTGCCGGCGTTGTTCCTCAACGGCCGAGGCGGCCGTTTGGGCCGCCAGGGATGCTGGAAGATGATAGGGGCGCACGCGGAGCGCGCCGGCCTTGCAAACACCCTCTCGCCTCACACGCTGCGACACTCTTTCGCCACGCATCTACTGGACGCGGGCGCGGACGTGCGCGTGGTGCAGGAGCTGCTGGGGCATTCGAGCCTGACCAGTACGCAGATCTACACCATGGTCTCGGATGTGCGGCTGCGGGAGGTGTACCTAACCTCGCATCCCCGGGCCCACGCCTGAGTGCCCCGTAGTCGAGTGGTCGTTGAATGACCGCATAGCGCATCTGACCACCACCACCACTCGGCATGGTTATCGGATCGCGGTCTTCGCAAACGACTCGCCGGTAGGCAGAGCCGGCACTCCGAGCATCTCGGCAACAGTGGCCCCGCAGTCGGCGAACGTGGATCGCACGCCAAGGTCGGCCCCCTTCTCGACACGGGGGCCGGCGACCAGCACCGGCACCTGCTCGCGCGAATGATCGGTCGACGGAGTCGTGGGGTCGTTGCCGTGGTCGGCAGTCACGATCAGCACGTCGTCCTCGCCCAGGGCCGAGATGATGTCCGGGAGCCGGGCGTCGAAGCTCTCTAGTGCCCGTGCGTAGCCTGAGGGGTCGTTGCGATGGCCGAAGGACTGATCGAAGTCGACGAGGTTCGTGAACACGAGGCCGCGCGAGATGGCGTGAAGCTCTGAGATTGTGGCCTCGATGCCCTCGTCGTTGGAGGTCGTGGGCACAGACGAGGTCACCCCTCGGCTGGCGAAGATGTCGGCGATCTTGCCGACCGCACGCACTTCGAGGCCCTCACCAGAGACGTGATCGAGCACGGTGGGGGAGGGAGGTTCAACCGCGTAGTCGTGACGGTCGGTCGTGCGCGTGAAGCTTCCGGGCGCTCCCGTGAAGGGCCGGGCGATCACCCTGCCCACCTCATGGGGGCCCGTGAGGATGGCGCGCGCCATCTTGCACATCTCGTAGAGCTCCTCGAGTGGGACGACATCTAGGTGAGCCGCTATCTGAAAGACACTGTCCCCTGAGGTGTAGACGATCGGTTTACCCGTGGCCAAGTGCTCGGCTCCGAGCTCGTCGATGATCACGGTGCCCGACGCCGGGTAGTTGCCTAGCGTCGACGACGCTATGGCGGCGTGAAAGGCGTCCATGACTTCGTCCGGAAACCCTCTGGGGTAGAGAGGAAAGGCGCGCTCGAGAATGACTCCCATCAGCTCCCAGTGCCCGGTCGTTGTGTCCTTGCCCGGGGAGAGCTCGGTCATGATCCCGAAAGCGCCCTCGGCCGCCTCCACCGCGTCGACTCCGGCCGCATTCACGACGTTGCCGAGCCCGAGCTCCGCCAGGTTCGGGAGACGAAGCCCTCCGACCGAGGCAGCGATGTTCTGCAGCGTCGCGCTGCCGACGTCCCCGAACTCGGCTGCATCGGGCGCCCCGCCGATTCCGACCGAGTCGAGCACTACCAGCGCGACGGCCCTGACAGAGCTAGACGTTAGGTTCACGGTTTGTCCAATGGCGGATAGGATCGGCCGCGCGGGAGGTTCAGCCGCGTTTCTGCTTGCACGCCAGGCACAGACGAGCGGTCGGCAGCGCCTCGAGGCGCTCGGATGCGATCCGGTTCCCACACGACTCGCAAATGCCGTAGCCGCCCTCGTCCAGACGTGTCAGCGCAGCAACGACCTCGGAGTGGGTCGCATGCAGCTGCTCGACGTGGGCGATCAACTCGGAGAGCTCGCTCGTCGCCTGAGCCGAGTCGGCGAAACCCTCGTCGAAGGAGACCTCCACCTGGTCACCGTCGATCGATGCCCCCGAGTCAAGGAGCTGACGTTCAAGGGAAGCTCGCTCACTTTCGAGCGAATTGCGAATCGAGTCGATCGTCGCCTGGTCCATACGGCAACGATAGTCGCTGTGGAAGCTCCGAGAGGGAGGCCCCGGGATAACGCCGTTAGCGACTTGTCGACAAGGCAATTAGGCGACGGCCATGTCCCCAGGGCCTCCGGTTGCGCCGAGCAGGCGGTTTGGGATAGGTTTCCCGAAGCACAGGAGAGACTTGTCGACCTGTCGACCTGTCGACCAAGCGCCAAAGACGCCTAGGCGACAAGGCGACTCGACCGCACGAACTCGACGGCAGCACGTCGAACTATTACCAGGAGGGGCAGTGCATCCGGGGGCCGGTATGCGCTCGCCGGCTTCCGACGGCGTCGACACGATCGCCGCAGAAAACCGAGCCGGGCGCGTGATTGCTTTCGCCAACCAAAAGGGGGGCGTGGGCAAGACCACATCCACCATCACGCTGGGCGCCTGCCTGGCCGAGCTCGGGCACCGGGTCCTCGTTTGTGACATGGACCCCCAGGGGGGCTGCGGCATCGGGCTTGGGATCGAGCCCTCGACCCTCGAGCTGTCCATCTACAACCTGCTCCTCGATCGCAACTGCGCGGCGGCCGATGTGCTCCAGAAGACGTCCATCCCCAATCTCGACCTGCTGCCCTCGAATATCGATCTCGCCGCCGCCGAGCTGATGCTGGTGCAAGAGGTGGCTCGAGAGCACAGCCTGCGCCGGGTGCTCGAACCTCTAAGCCTCGACTATGACTTTATCCTTATAGATTGTCCTCCTTCATTAGGGCTCCTCACCATCAACGGCCTGAGCGCAGCCGACGGGGTCATCATCCCGCTCGAGTGCGAGTACTACGCGCTGCGTGGAATGGCGCTGCTGCTCGACTCGATCGACAGGGTTACCGAGCTGCTCAACCCCAAGCTGGCGATCGACGGCATCCTGCCGACCATGTACGACGGCCGGACGCTGCACGGTCGCGAGGTCCTGGGGCGCGTAAGAGAGGCCTTCGGTGACAAGGTCTTCGAGGTAATCATTCGCAAGACGATCCGTTTTGCCGAAGCGCCGGTGGTGGGGGAGCCGATCGTTCACTATGCGCCCGCCTCGCCGGGCGCCGCCGCCTACCGGGAGCTCGCCCAGGAGGTGATAGCTCGTGTCGCGTCGCGCCAAACTGCCGGGAGCTGAGGAGCTCTTCCGGCGCACGGGACCGGGCACGGAGCAAGAAGCCCCACGTTCGTCCGAAAACATACAAGATGACTTGTCGACTAAGAGACCAGACGATCTATCAACCAAGGACGAGACGGCCTACAGTGCCCCTCGACCGGCGTCGGCGAAGGCTCCCAAGCACGACGAGAAGATCACCTTCTACTGCACGGGCGACGACCTCATGGCCCTGGAGCGAGCCCGGCTCAGCTTGCGCTCGGAGCACGGAGTCGGCAGCGACAGGGGCCGCATCGTCAGAGCGGCGCTGGCCCACGTGCTGGAGGACTACGAGGCGCGGGGAGGAGATTCGATACTCCTTCGTACCCTTCGCCGCTGACCCCTTACCTGGATCTTGCCAATTAGCTGAAGGCGGTCGAGGAAGGGGGTGCTGATGCTCCTCCTGCGACTCGCTTGGCGGCTCTAGGCGCCCGCCAACCTCAGCACGAAGTCCCTGACGGCCACGATCACGGGCGAGAGCAGGCTGAAGCCTCCGAAGAACACCAGCAGCAACAGGATGATGAACCCGTAGCGGTCGAGGAAATAGATGATGTGTTGCTTGCTGGGAGGGAGAAAGATCGTGAGCAGGCGGGAGCCGTCGAGCGGAGGCAGGGGGATCAGGTTGAACACGGCCAGGAGCACGTTGATCGACATGAACAGGCCGAGGAAGGTCACGATCGGGTCGTAGATCCCCGTATTGGCCGCGGCCACGAACAGGAACGCTCCCACCAGCGCCAGCGCCAGGTTCATGGCCGGCCCGGCCAGCGCCACGATGGCAGAGCCGAAGCGCTGGGACGAGAACGCCTCGGGCCTGAACTCGACCGGCTTACCCCAGCCGAACCCGACCAGGAAGATCAGCAGCGTCCCCAACACGTCGAGGTGGCGGGCGGGGTTGAGGCTTACCCTGCCCATCGCTCGGGGCAGCCGGTCGCCCTGGGCATCGGCGGCGAAGGCGTGGGCGAACTCGTGCAGGCAGATCGCTCCCAGAAGGGAGATTGCCAGGAGCACGAACGCGAGCGGGTCACTGCGCAGGATGCTGAGCGGAGATTCCACCGCCGGTATTGTAGGCGCCGAGCGGTAGCGAGCACTCAAGAATCGAGCGGGAGCGAGCAGTCAAGACCGGTCACAGGCTCGATCAGCCCTCGCACAAATGGTGGAGGAATACTTGGACCCCAACTCAACCCTTAGGGATCGTCAAAGGGTCTTCAGCGGCATCCAGCCTACCGGTGACTTTCATCTCGGCAACGTGCTGGGAGCGGTGGACAACTGGGTCCCGCTGCAGGAATCACATGACGCCTTTTTCTGCGTCGTCGACCTGCACGCGCTGACCCTTCCCTGGGACCCCAAGACCCTGAGGGAGCGGGTGCTGCAGATGGGCGCCCTGCTGCTGGCGCGCGGCATCGACCCGGACCGAGCCGTGCTCTTCGTGCAGTCCCACGTACCCGCCCATTCCGAGCTGAGCTGGCTGCTGATGTGCGTCGCCCGCATGGGGGAGCTGCGGCGCATGATCCAGTTCAAGGAGAAGTCGAAGAGCCAGGGTGAAGCGGTAGGAGTGGGGCTCTTCACCTACCCGGTGCTCCAGGCAGCCGACGTCTTCCTCTACCAGGCGCGGGGCGTGCCGGTCGGCGAGGACCAGAAGCAACATGTCGAGCTCATGCGCGATCTCGCCTCGCGGTTCAACGCCCTCCTGGGAGAGACGTTCGTCGTCCCCGAGCCCTGGATTCAACCCCACGGGGCGCGCATCCTGGCGCTCGACAACCCCGCCGAGAAGATGAGCAAGTCGACGCCCCGAGAGGCTTCCAAGATCCTGCTCGTCGACACCCCCGATGCCATTGCCCGCAAGATCAGATCGGCGGTCACGGATTCCGGCAGGGAGGTGCGGGCGGGAGACGACAAGCCGGCTCTGACCAACCTGCTGACGATCTTCTCGCTGGTGTCCGGCGAATCGATCGCCGGACTCGAGGAGCGCTTCTCCGGCGGAGGCTACGGGGACTTCAAGAAAGCGCTCGCCGAGGCGGTAATCGCGAACCTGCGCCCCACTCAGGAGCGCTACTTCGAGCTCATGGCCAACCCCGCCGAGCTCCTTCGCCTCTTAGTCATTGGCGCCGACAAGGCGAGGGTCGTGGCGGACGCGACGATGGCCGAGGTCCGCACCAAGGTGGGTCTCGGGCCGAGGGTCTGAGCTTGACGGCCCCCCAGTGGGCAGCACGCGTTTCAGATGGCTAAGGCCTGTGGCGAGCAATTCCTCCATATCCTGCGGGTGCCGGGCGAGGAGGGGTTACCCGGCGCCGACCACCGACCCCCATCAATGCGGCTAGCAGGACTTGCTGGAATCCATAGCTTCGATTCGCGCAAGTTCCATGGATTCGGCGAGCTGCACCATCGCCCATCCCTCGAACGTGCCTGTGATGCCGAAGCGACCTGTCGAGCCCGTATCCGTGACGGGCCACAGGACCTGGCTCCAAAACATGCTCGCGGGCTTGACTAAACAACGCGGAGCGGCCCAGCACGTTGGTTTCGATCGCGTGGTCGCGGTCGCCGCAGCCATCGAAAACAGCGAGCCCAAAAGAAAGGATCAGGATCTGTCGTCCCTTGCGGAGGGTAAGGGTCCCTGAGCGGACCTCATCCGCCGTTTCCCAATATAGGTACTTCGGGTCGGCAAGCCACCCCTTGAGGTTCGGAAGACCGGCCGTCCTGTCCTTGGGCAATACCACGGGCACGTCCACATGGGGCTGCAATCTCTCGACCGCTTCGGTTACCGAAATGAACCGCTCTTTTCGCCACGATCTGGGTCGGCTCAGCTCCTCAGAAACTGACGGAGACGGCGAGCTCTGCTTCGGGACGGATGCCCTCGGGGGAGACACGGCTTCCGTGCGCACCTGCTCGCAACCAAACAGAGCGAGTGCCATGCCAAGACTGGTGGGGCCCAACAAGCGATTTCGCCGCATTGCTTCATCAGACGCTGGTCGGCCGGCACTTGGTTGTCCTCGTTCGCATACGCGATCCTCTTCCGCCAAGGTCGCAGCCCGAAGGGACCGACAGCAGGCGGACTTTAGAAACAGGCTCGACTGAACGCGAGGGCGAAGACGTAGGCGATCTCGAGACATGTGATGACCCAGCCGAGCATCGACTCGGAGCTGTAGATCGTCCCACTGCGCGGGCCTTACCGCTGCGTCTGTGACCCGAGAGCGTCCACTGGCGGGGCCACCCTCTCGCGGTGGGGCGTACGAAAACCTGATTCGGGGACAATAGTTGAATGTCAACGGCTCGAGACCGTCCGCCCGAGGAAGCTGCGGAGGATTCCTCATTTGCACGCGGCCTCCGGCTGCTGTTGACGGTCGCCGATCGCGGTGAGATTTCGGCCGACGACCTCGCCAAGCTCCTCGGCATGCCCTTGTCCACTGCATACCGCTACCTGCGGACTCTGACAGAATTCGGCTTCGTCGACCGAGCCGCAGGCCAGTACAGGCTCGGCCCCCGATTGGTAGTCGGCACCTCGGGATCGAACGTTCCCAGCGAGCAGCTGATTCGTCTCTCCGACCCGGTGCTTCGCATGCTTGTGGAGGAAACCGGCGAGACCGCCTTGATAATGAGGAGAGTGGGCCTGTCTGCGATGTGTCTTCACCAGGTGGAAACGAACAAGGGCATGCGCGTTGTGATGGACCCGGAGGCGATAACGCCCCTTTACGCCGGCGCCATGAGCAGGATTCTGCTCGCCTTCGCCCCCGGCGACATCATGAAGGCGGTCGCCGACGCCGACATCGAACCCATCACTCCCAACACCCCTTCAAGCGACGCGCTTCGAGGGATGCTCGACGAGGTCCGCGCGGGGGGTATCGCGGTCAGCGAGGGAGAGCTCATCCCCGGCAGCGTGACGGTGGCCGTTCCCATCGTCCGGCGGGACGGGATCGTGGGCGCTCTGGCCGTCACGGGCCCCGAAGCTCGATGTGGCATTTCGTGGCGGTCATCGGTGCGAAAGCTGCTGCCGGACGCCGCCGCAACGCTCGTTGCCGCCCTCGAAGAGGTCTAGAGCAGCTTCTCACAGCGCAAGAGGCTCCACTACGGCCCTGCAAGACTCAGCACCCAAGAAGCCCACTAGCAGCGCAAACGTGATCTGAAGCATCTCTGACTCTCGCAGTACGGTGCACTCTGTTCCCACAGCATGGAAAACAAGCGCGATTTCTGCTATGATGGCGGCATGCTAGATACGCTTTTCAGGAATCGTTTTAAGGTACTTGCCCCCATATCGGCCGATTACGCGTCCTTACCCGTGAGCAAGGCCTTCAATTGGAGCGAGTGCGGTGCAGACGCCGGCGAGTGGTGCCTGATCGCCTTCCGTTCTGTCCTGCGCGAAACTGCCGACGTGGCCCGCCTGTGGGAGCAGGACGAGCGCGCCTTCGAGGAGGCGGCCGCCCTGCCCGGGTTCGTTCACTATTTCAGAGGTCTGCCCAACGAGCTCGGAGAGTGCTTGTCGTTCTGCCTGTGGGAGTCGTGGGACCAGGCCCGGGCCTCCGCCGGCGGGCCGGCTCACGTGAGTGCAATGGAGCTCATCGACGACACCTTCGAGAGCTTTCAGCTCGAGTTTCTGACGGTCACGAAGTCATCGCCAACCGGCGGTTTCGAGTTCTCCCCCCTAATTCGCAAATAGCCGTCCGGCCGAGTCAGCGCGGCCGCCACCGCTGCCCTTCACTCGCCAGAAACACGCGGGCGTTGCCCGTCGGGGCACTAGGCTCATACTCAAAGTGATTCCGGCCGGAGTCGAGAAGTAGACTTGTAGACAAATTCGGGGCGGTTACGCATGGCGCATGAAGTCAAGCTGGAGGTCTTCGAGGGCCCGATCGACTTACTGCTGCACCTGATCACGCGCCGACGGGTCGATATCTACGAGGTATCGCTGGCGACCATCACCGAGGACTACCTCGCGGCGGTGGCAACAGCAGAAGGCCTCAACCTCGACGCCGCCACCGGCTTCCTGGTGGTGGCAGCGACCCTGCTCGAGCTCAAATCGGCGCGCTTGCTGCCCTCTGTGTCGGATGAGTCGGTCAGAAGCGAGCTCCTCGAGGAGCGAGACTTCCTGCTCGCTCGGCTCGTCGAATGCGCCACCTATCGCGAGGCAGGAATGTGGATCTCGAACGAGCTGATCCTGGGTGAGCGCTTCTTCGGACGCGCCGGTGGCTCCATAGATCTCGAGGAGCTGGGTCTGGTGGAGCGTCCAACTCTCGCCTCACGCACCTCGGAGACCCTCGCCGGCCTAACGCCGGACATGCTCGCGGCCGCCGCGGCTCACGCGCTGGCCCCCGCAATAGAGCGAGGGCTCGACATCTCACACCTGGCGCCGATAACGGCGTCGGTCAAAGACGCCATCTACCAGGTCGCGGGCCTGCTCTCGAGCAGGTCTCCGGCTTCCTTCGCTTACCTGAGCGGAGGCGCGACGAATCGAATCGAGGTCATCGTGCGCTTCCTGGCTCTGCTCGAGCTCTATAAGGGCGGCGCCGTGGAGCTCGAGCAAAGCGCCCGTTTCGGCGACATTGTGGTGTCGTGGACCGGGGAGGTGAAGGTGTCGGAAGTGATTTCCGAGGCCGAGGAGTACTCGCTCGTGCCGGGAGGCCCAGGATGATCCCCGAGCAACGCAAGATCGTAGAGGCGATTCTGCTGGTGGCCGACGAACCGGTACCCGCCACTACTCTCGCTCAGGTAATGGAGAAGCCTCGAGCTGAGGTCGAGGCTCTCCTGGCGGAACTGGCCGACGGCTACGTCACCGAGGGCCGCGGCTTCGTGTTGCGGCGGGTCGCCGGAGGATGGCGTCTCTACTCGAATCCCGATTGCGCTCCCTGGCTCGAGCGCTTCGTGACATCACACAAGCACTCTCGCCTAACGGGCGCGGCTCTCGAGGTGCTCGCAATCGTCGCTTACCGACAGCCGATCGCCCGCGCCGAGATAACGGAGATACGCGGTGTGGAATCGGACGGGGTGGTCAAGACCCTGACCGGTCGGGGCCTGATCGAGGCGCAGGAGCAGTCGGGGGCGTCGCCGGCCCTGTTCTCCGTGAGCGACTCGTTCCTCGAGGCCACGGGCCTCGACGGAGTCCACGAGCTCCCGCGACTCGCGGACTTCATGCCCGATTCCGAGACCGTTCAGGACATGGAGGCGAAGCTGTCGCCGGGGGCTTAGAGGGGAGCGGAGCCGTCGAGGACCGAGCGGAGCGGCTCCAGAAGGTTCTCGCCCGAGCGGGCTTTGGCTCCAGAAGAGCGGTCGAAGGCGTCATAGAGCAGGGACGCGTGCGGGTCAACGGCCGCACGGCTCGGCTCGGTGATCGTGCCGATCCGACTAAGGATCTAGTAGAGGTCGATGGTTCCAAGGTGCCCGTCGACGAGACCCTCGTCTACTACCTGCTCAACAAGCCCCCTGCGACCTTGACCACGGCTTCGGATCCCCAGGGGCGTCCCACCGTGATGGACTTCGTCGATACCGCCGCCCGGGTGTGGCCGGTCGGTCGCTTGGACTACGACACCGAGGGGGCGCTGATCATCACCAACGACGGCGATCTCACGCAGCGCTTGACCCATCCCCGCTTCGGAGTCCCCAAGACCTACGTCGCCTACATCAACTCCCGTATGAACAGACGAGACTTGGCCGCGCTTAAAAGGGGAGTGGAGCTCGAGGATGGGCTCGCCAAGGCCACCTCGGCTCGGCTCCTCGAGTCGACCTCGTCGGCGACGCTGATCGAGCTCGAGCTCGTAGAGGGTCGCAACCGTCAGGTGCGCAGAATGCTGGAGGCCGTGGGGTACCCGCCCGCACGTCTCGTTCGGGTGGCGATCGGGCCTCTAATGCTGGGGCATCTCAAACCGACGACGCTGCGGCGTCTGGCGCCGGCGGAAGTGCAGACTCTGTACCGGGCGGCGCGAAGCTGACGCCTTAATTGCACCTCCCCATGAGTACTGGCTCGAGCGCCCCTGCATCTCCGCTCGCGCCGTTCCACGGCTTCCCCGAGGTCGGAATCGGGATTCAATCTGTCGCCTTAGGTTCCAGATACGCAGCGCTCCTCGCGCCTGGCGAAACGGCTCCGCCGGGGACGGAACTGGGATCAATCGGGGCGCAGGTACGCTCTTGGTGCGCACCGTATTTCCGGTGCGGAGCACAGTCTGAGTAGGGGCACAAATCAATATGTCTACAATCGATATGTCTACAAGCCAACATGGCGACAACATGCGGCTGTGCGCCATACGGGGGGCGACCAGCGTGGAGCGTGACGAGCCCGCTGAGATCATCGCCGCCACCACCGCCCTGCTCGAGGAGATGCTGGGCCGCAACGACATCGCCCCGGATGAACTGGTCAGTCTCATCTTCACCGCCACGCCCGATCTGGTCGCCGAGTTCCCCGCCGTGGCGGCCCGCCGGCTGGGGCTGTCGGGGGTGGCGCTCATGTGTGCCGCCGAGATCCCGGTGCCTGGAGCCACTCCTCGCTGTGTGCGCGTCCTTGCGCACTGCTATTCGCGGCGCACAAATGACGAGCTCAGGCACGTTTATCTCGGAGCCGCCAAGCAACTACGCGCCGACCTACCTGAATGACCCCGGATGACCAGGAGGGCGGCCCTTCAAATCCTAAAGCCGTACCTCACGGTTTTATGCTGGAGAGGATCGCCATCCTAGGTCTTGGTCTGATCGGAGGTTCGGTAGGGCTGGCGCTCAAGGCCGCCCGGCCGGCGATGGACGTGATCGGCTACGACACCGAGCGGGCCTCCGCCGAGGCGGCCGTGGCCAGAGGGGCGGTCGATCACGCCGCAGCCTCTGTGGAAGAGGCTACTGCGGACGCCGATCTGGTGCTCCTGTGCATGCCGGTCGATCTCATCCCCGAAACCCTCGAGCAGCTGGCGGCGGCTCGCAGGGGGGCACTCGTCAGCGACGTGGGGAGCGCCAAGACGATGGTCGTGGCGGAGGGAGAGCGCCTTTTCGGACGCCTCTTCGTCGGAGGCCATCCCTTGACGGGCTCCGAACGCCACGGCATCGAGGCGGCCGACGCGGCCCTGTTCCGCGACGCTCATTGGGCCCTGACTCCCACGCCCCTGACCGCGTCCGAGTCCTATGCCGCGGTGGCGGGTTTCGTGACGATGCTGGGCGCCCGCCCGGTGGCCCTGGATCCGGTGTCGCACGACGCGCTCGTGGCGCGCCTCAGCCACCTGCCCCAGCTCGCCGCGAGCGCCATCGTCGAGCTGGCCGCCGGGGCGGGGGACCGCGCTGCCTTGCTCGGACTGGCGGGCCCGGGATTCAGAGACGTCACGCGCATCGCTGCCAGCGACCCCGACCTGTGGGTGGCCGTCATCAAGGCTAACACTAAGGCTGTAGTGGACAGTTTGACCATGCTGGGGGCGCGTCTGGGGGACCTCGGCGATGCGATTCAAGCGGAACGCTGGGGTGATCTCAAGGACTTCCTCGGCGCCGCCCGAAGGGCCAGACTGGAGCTGTTCGCTAAGCCCGAGTTCGGGGGCCGGCCGGTGGCGTTGTCGATGATGGTTCCCGACCGACCGGGCGTGCTGGCCGAGGTCACCACTGCAGCCACCAAGCTCGGGGCCAACATCGAGGATCTCCGCATCGTTCACTCGACCGAGGGCGGCAGGGGAAGGCTAGAGCTCGTAGTGGCGGGGGAGGACAGAGCCGAGCGGCTCGTCGAGGACCTGCTCGGGCTCGGCTATCACGTCGACCGCCGCTTCGAGTAGAGGTTGCTTAGTGGACAAGGTTGTTTAGTAGACAAGTGAATCTATCTATAAATGAGCAAGACGACTTGAATATGTATTTACTGATCGATGAATCGACTAGGAGAGTGATTGACTAATCCACTAACAGGCCGGGTGCGGGTACCCGGCGACAAGTCGATCTCTCATCGCGCCCTTTTCGTGTCCGCCCTCGCCGGGGGTAGCTCTCGTGTCGAGGGACTGAATACCGGCGAAGACGTGGGTGCGACCATAAACGCCGTCCGCGCCCTGGGGGCTCACTGCCGCCTGTCCCAGGATCGCACTCAAGCTCAAGTTGAAGGTTGTGGTTATTCCGGCCTGACCGAGGCCGAGGACGTGATCGACGCCGGCAACTCCGGGACCACCTTGAGACTGGCGGCGGGAGTGTGCGCCACAATCGCAGGCGTCAGCGTCCTGACCGGAGACGCATCGCTGCGGCGCAGACCGATGGCCAGGATCGCGCTCCCGCTCAGGAGGCTGGGCGCCACTGTGGACGGGCGGAGGGGCGGTGAGCTGCCTCCACTGATCGTACGCGGGGGAAGCCTGTGGGGCACCGCCCTCGAGACCGGGGTGGCGAGCGCCCAGGTCAAGTCCGCCCTGCTGCTGGCCGCACTGGGCGCACAGGGGATCACCTCGATCACCGAGCCGAGCCTCAGCCGGGACCACACCGAGCGCCTGCTGGAAGCATCGGGAGTAGAGCTTGAACGCTCCCAGAACACAGTGAACGTCGCCGGGGGGCAATGCCCGGCCCCCCTGGAGCTGCGGGTCCCCGGCGATATCTCGTCCGCCATCTTCCTGCTCGTCGCCGCCACGCTCATCCCCGGCTCCGACCTCACGGTTATGAACGTCGGCCTCAACCCCACCCGATGCGGCGCTCTCGAGGTGTTGAAGCGGATGGGGGCGCAGCTCGATGTAGATGTGCTCGGCGAGCAGTGTGGAGAGCCGGTGGGCAGGGTGCGAGCTCGAGCCTCGAGCCTTCGGGGTGTGGAGATCGGGGGCGACCAAATCCCCTCACTCGTCGACGAGATTCCCGCGCTGGCGATTGCCGCCGCACACGCCGAGGGGGAGACGATTGTGACCGGCGCCTCGGAGCTGCGGGTCAAGGAGAGCGATCGCATCGGCGCAGTGGTCGAGGGGCTCGGGGTGTTGGGAGTCAAGGCGCGGGCACTCCCCGACGGGATGATCGTCGAGGGTCCGGCCGCCTGGTCGGGCGGAAACGTCGACGAGCGAGGCGACCACCGCATTGCTCTGGCCTTCGCGCTAGCGGGTCTGACTTCGGGCAAGCTCGTCCGGATCAGGCGATGGGAGGCGGTAAACACCTCCTTCCCGGAGTTCTGGGACATCGTGTCCACAGCGGGCGGCGAGCGCGGCTCAAGACCAGGATCCGATCCGTGACCGTAATCGCAATCGATGGTCCTGCGGGAGCCGGCAAGAGCTCGGTTGCGCGCGCGGTCGCAGCAGCTCTCTCTTTTTCCTATCTCGACACCGGCGCGTTGTACCGGGCCCTGGCAGTGGCGGTCCTCGAGGAGGCGATCTCGCCCGAGGACGAACGTGCGGTTGCCACCGTTGCGTCGAGGGTTGAGGTGAGAGTGCGCGGGGACAGGACGATACTGAACGGGCGGGACGTCTCAGACAGAATCAGAGACGAGGATGTCACCATGATCGTGTCCCTGATCTCCTCCTATCCGGCCGTTCGACAAAGGCTGCTGCAGTTGCAGAAGGAGATGCTGATGGGGGGGGACATCGTGATCGAAGGCCGCGACATCGGCACCCGCGTCGCGCCCGACGCCGACCTGAAGATCTATCTCACGGCCACGCTCGAACAACGCGCCGCCCGCCGCGCCGGACAGACCGGAGCCCTCGGGGTCGGCGAGCTAGCCCGTATCGAGAAGGACCTCGAGAGCCGCGATCGGGCAGACGCAGGACGCCTGGAGTCGCCGCTTGTGCAGGCGCCCGACTCACTAGCCATCGACTCGACGAGTCTGAGTTTCGACGAGGTCGTCGAGCGGATCCTTGACCTGGCCCGAGGTGGCAACCGGTGACGGCCCCCGAGAACCGTCCCACTCTTCCCCTCGTCGCAGTGGTCGGCCGGCCCAACGTGGGGAAGTCATCGCTCGTCAACCGAGTCCTCGGCCGCAGAGAGGCCATCGTCGAAGCCACGCCCGGCGTCACGCGCGACCGACATGGCTACGAAGCCGAGTGGGCCGGGCATCGCTTCGAGATAGTCGACACGGGCGGTCTCGAGCCCGGCGCCCAGGGACTCGAGACCCTGGTGCGCGAACAGGCAGAGCTCGCCATTCAGGCGGCAGATGTCGTGGTCATGGTCGTTGACATCGTGACCGGCCCCCTGCAAGAGGATGCGGCCGTCGCCCGGATTCTGCAGCGGTCCGGCAAACCCGTTGTGGTTGCTGCCAACAAGGCCGACGAGCCTCGTTCCGAGGCCGACGCGCAGCTCTTCCTGAGCCTGGGCCTCGGCAGCCCCTGCGCTCTATCCGCCCTCCACGGGAGAGGTTCGGGAGACTTCCTCGACGCGGTTGTGGCGCGACTTCCCCTCACGCCCGGCGCCGAGAGCGCCGAGTGGGCAGCCGTGGCCGTCGTCGGCCGGCCGAACGTGGGCAAGTCCTCCTTGCTCAACGCCCTGACTGGAGAGAGGCGCGCGCTGGTCGATTCTCGGCCCGGCACCACACGCGACCCGGTCGACTCCCACCTTCTGCTACCCGGGGGCGACTCCATGCGCATCGTCGACACCGCCGGAATGAGGCGCGCCGTCCGCATCGACGACCCACTCGAGTACTTCAGTCTGCTGAGGGCCCAGCGTGTCCTCGAGAGGGTCGATGTGGCACTGTTGGTCGTCGACGCCGACGAAGGGGTGACCGGTCACGATCAGCGCATCGCGGAAGAGATAGCGAGCGGAGGACGTGCCTGCGTCATCGCGATGAACAAGTGGGATCTTGCGCCCGAAGATCCACCGGAGCGCCTGCGTCTGGAACGCTCCAGCGACCAACGTCTCCGGTTCATGCCGTGGGCGCGGCGCATCCGCACTTCCGCCCTCTCAGGCCGCGGCCTCCATCGCATCGGCCCGGCGCTCGAGGAAGCGGTCGCCTCTCACAGGAGGAGGCTCGGAACGTCTGTGTTGAACAACATCATCCACTCTGCCCAGGAGTCGAACCCACACCCACGAACTCGCGGCAGCACGGTGCGGGTCTATTACGGGGCGCAGGTTGCGGTGAGCCCTCCGACGGTTCTGCTGTTCACCTCGGCTCCGCTTTCCACCCGCTACGTCCGCTTCCTCGAGGGCCGGATTCGCTCCGCCGAGCCCTTCCACGGCTCTGCCCTGACGCTGCGGTGGAAGTTGAGAAATAGACGTCAGCTAAAGGCATAGCCTTCCGCAGCCAGACGAAGTGCCGCGGGGAGCCGCAGCGGCGGCTGCGGCGCTATGATCGACGGCCTCGGGACGTGGCGCAGCTTGGTTAGCGCACTGGTCTGGGGGACCAGGGGTCGCCGGTTCAAATCCGGCCGTCCCGACTGAGAGAACTTTCGTGGCTTGCTCGACGGTAGCGGCCGCGGTGCTGCCGATGACACAATCGAGCCGTGACACCAGCCGGCCGCCCTCCGAATGAAGAAGAACTCCCGCTCCCGACAAGCCCCGATAGGGCCGGCGGCGATGAGAGCCGTCTCCTCACCGTGCCCAACGTCTTATCCGCACTCCGCCTTGCCCTCGTGCCCCTATTCGTGTGGCTGTTCGTGTCGAAGCGAGAGGAGGCGGCCGTCGTGCTCTACGGCCTGGGCGCTTCAACCGACTGGTTGGACGGATACATCGCGCGGCGCACGGGCCAGATCACCGAGCTCGGCAGACTGCTCGATCCGCTCGCCGACCGCATCTACATCGCCGCCTTGGTCGTGGCGCTCACGATTCGGAGTGTTCTGCCCTTGTGGCTCGCGGTGGGCATCGTCGGGCGCGACGCGCTCCTGCTGGCGCTCTTTCCGCTGGTCGACCGCAAGGCCACCGCTCGTATAAGGGTCAACTTCATCGGCAAGACCGCCACCGCTTCACTCCTGGTGGGCCTGACTTGCCTCGCTCTCTCCGAGACCAGCTTCGGAGGCGGGGCATGGGAACCGATCGGCTTCTCCCTGGTGGTGGTGGGGTTCGTCCTCTACTGGATCTCGGGCATCATGTACGCGCGGGTTGCGAGATCGAGCATGGGGGCCGGGTGAAAGCGAACCCCGGCCCCGCCCTGCTGAGGAGAACGGGACTACTCATGTACTCATGTACTCATGTACTCATGTACTCATGTACTCATGTACTCATGTACTTATCGATAAATAGATCGAGTTGTAGTCCGATGGAGTCGAGCAGCAAAGAGAGGGCAAGCATGACTGAATTCCCGAACGATCGCCGTTACACGAGCGAGCACGAGTGGGCCAGAGAAGCGGGCGGCCACATCGTCGTCGGCATCACCGACTTCGCTCAGGAGCAAATGGGCGACATCGTGGAGGTCGACCTACCCGATCCAGGCGCTCGGGTCACTGCCGGCGCTCCGTTAGGGGAGGTGGAGTCGACGAAGTCAATAGCCGATGTCTACAGTCCGGTATCGGGGCAGGTCGCCGAAACGAACGCCGACGTCAAGCAGAGCCCCGAGCTGATCAACACCGACCGCTATGGTCGCGGCTGGCTCGTGACGGTGCAGGCGGCTCCTGGCCAGCTCGAAGAGCTGATGGCCGCCGCCGACTACCGCAGCTTCGTCTCCGGCGAGGAAATCGCGCGTTGACCAAGCCTAAAGCTTTCCTATAGGGTCATATAATCATGCCCATGTACTGCAATAACTGTGGCCATCGCAACCCCCAGGGGGCAAACTTCTGCTCCTCGTGCGGGGCGCCGCTAGCAGCCGAGTCCAGCGACACGACCGTGAGCTTCATGCCCACCGAGCTCGAGGTGGAGCTCGACGAAGAAGTCCACATCTCGCCCGAGGAGGTCGAGGCCGGTCGAGGAGTGCTTGTGGTCAAACGGGGACCCAACGCCGGGAGCAAGTTCTTCCTCGACTCAGACGTCACTCAGATCGGCAGGCACCCCGACAGCGACATCTTTCTCGACGACATCACGGTCTCGCGCCGCCACGCCGAGATCAGGCGAGACGCCTCCGGCTTCTCCCTTCATGATGTCGGCAGCCTCAACGGCACCTACGTCAACCGCGAGCGGGTGGAGGGGGCCGAGCTTCGCTCCGGGGACGAGATTCAGATCGGTAAATTCAAGCTCGTCGTCCTCACCGGAAGCTGAACATGCCTCTGTCCAAGGCACGCGATTACCTGAGCATCGGAGAGGTGCTCGACTCGCTCAGAAGAGAGTTTCCCGACGTCAGCATCTCCAAAATACGCTTTCTCGAGAGCGAGGGGCTGGTGACTCCCGAGCGCACGTCCAAGGGCTACCGGAAGTTCTACGAGGAAGACCTCGCCCGGCTTCGTCACATCCTCACTCTTCAGCGGGATCAGTTTCTGCCCCTCAAAGTCATCAAGAAGCGTCTGGAAGGCTCGCTCGACGCGGGCTCTGACCTCCACGCGGCCGAGCGGGGCGATGGGGGAGCGGCATCCGGACAGGACACCCCCACGGATAGGCGTCCGGCGCTCGACTGGTCCGATGTCGACCTCTCACCGGCCGAGCTCGCTCGCGTCTCGGGGCTGGGTGAGGACGAGCTGGCTGCCCTGCAGGACTACGGCGTGATCGAGTCCAAAGCTCATCACGATGGAAACGACCTTCTCATCGCCAAGACGGCCCGCCGCCTCTTCGACTACGGGTTCGAGCCTCGCCACCTGAGGATGTACCGCCAGGCGTCGGAGCGGGAGGCGGCCCTCATCGTTCAAGCAGTGATGCCGCTGACCAAGAAGCGGGACCCGAAGGGCCGGGAAGAGGCGGAGGTCTCCCGCCGGGAGATGGTGGAGTTATCGCAAAACCTCCGAGAGGTCTTGCTGCGCTCCATTCTCAGCACTCAAGTCTGAACCTTTCAGAGGGCACATATGTACTTGTGGATTAGTCGACTTGTGATTATCTCGTTCATCCTGCTCCCAGTTGGCGTTTTTCCTTGTGTACGCTCCGCAACCGCGCGCCCGAGGGCCGGCCGGCTCACCTGCCGCGCTTGCATCGTCGTCGACGACACCGGCGCGACCCTGTGGGCTCGCAGGGCTAAAGCCCCACTGGCGAACGCCAGTACCACCAAGATGCTCACCGCACTGACGGTGCTCGAGCTAGGCACCAAGGCTCAGAGCGAGGTCGCCGTGTCGAAACAAGCAGCGGCAACCGGCGGGGGAGGCCTCGACCTTGAAACCGGCGACGTGCTGTCGGTAGAGGAGCTCCTGTACGCCCTGCTGCTGAACTCCTCCAACGACGCCTCAGTGGCGCTCGCCGAGCATGCGGCAGGTTCGGAACGCGCGTTCGTCGCCGCGATGAACTCGCTTGCCCTCCACCTCGGAGCGCGCGGCTCCCATTTCGCCACGCCTCACGGACTCGATACACCCGGACATCGCGCGACAGCAGCGGACTTAGCGACCATCGGAGCAGAGCTGCTAACCCGTCCTCGGCTGGCACGAATCGTGGGCACCGAGCGCCGCCAAGTGGGCTGGATGGACGGCTCAGAGGTCGTCGAAAACAGTAACCCTCTACTTAGGACCTATCGTGGTGCGGTAGGGATCAAGACAGGATTCACCGATCGGGCAGGTGAGGTGCTGGTGGCGGCGGCGCGCCGACACGGACGAAGCCTAATCGTCGTGACGATGGGATCACGAAATGCCGCCGCCGATTCCAGGGCGTTGCTCGATTACGGCTGGACCAGGGTGGCACGCACGCTGCTCCTGCGAACGGGGGAGACGGTGGCCGAGAGGTCCTCGCGGGCGACGAAATGGGAGCTGACCTCCTC
>Ga0136614_10000316_pt1 | contig 22621 bp, 9 predicted proteins | sample AntDrymUQ2792106_2_FD_106643 | JGI IMG/M metagenome (GOLD analysis project Ga0136614, IMG submission 106643) | Polar desert sand microbial communities from Dry Valleys, Antarctica - metaG UQ279 (21.06) | ecosystem: Environmental > Terrestrial > Soil > Desert | place: Antarctica: Dry Valley... | reverse complement strand
TCGTTCGCGTCATCGTGCGCCATCACGCGCAGGAGGGCGTAGCGAGCTTCGCCGAGCCGCACCACGACGCCTCGCCAGAAGTCGTCGACGCGGACGGTGCGCACCCGGTCGTCGCGCGAAGCGTTGAGCTTTTCGAGATGGACGCCGCTCTGGGCGGCGTGTTCGAACTTGTCGGGGAGCTCGCGGACCTTCTGCCGTACGACCGGCTGCAGCTTGGCGAAGTCGTCGAGGAACTGCTTGGCAAAAACGAGTGTAGGCATCAGGTTCCGGTGGGTTCGAGCGCGGCGAGCAGCTCCGCTTCTGTCGTGGTGGCGGCAGCCAGCAGCTTCCACCCGTGTGCGGTGCTTGGGGCGTCCTCGCCCGCCGGGAGGATGCCGACCTGGCGATCGGGCCACGCGATCTCGATCAGCGTCCCCGCGGGCCAGTCGGTCTCGTATCCGACGACGAGGTCTGTGTGGCCGGCGGCGACCGCCGCGGCGCCGAGCTGCTTGGCGTCGTCGTCGTAACAGTCGGCGAGAAGCGAGTCTGCAGACGATGAGGCAGCATCGGCGACCGGAGTTGGCGTGACCGGCGCCTGCCCGTCGTCGTAGGTCACCGTGGTGGTGACGACGGCGTTGGGTCCAAGGCCAGCGAGAAGGTTGCCGAGGTGCAGCCAGTCGACCCACTGGTCCTGGCTGACGTCGGTGGACGTGTCGAGCGACAGGACGGCCGTGCAGGCACGATCGGCGCTCGCGGCGGCGTCGAGGATGGCGTGGCCGCGGAGTCCGCTCGTGCTCTCCCACATGGCGGCGCGGACGTCCGTGGGAACGGGAGACGGCTCGGGCGCCAATCCACCGGCGACGCGGGCGATGGCCGCCGATGCAGTGGCAACGTCCACTGCCGCACCGCCCGACACGGGGGCGAGCGCAACCATCGCGGCGACCTTGGCCCAGTCGCCCGTCGCAGGATCCCGGAGGCGCGCCATCAGTTGCGCGAAGGCACCCAGCTTGAGCACGCCCGCTAGTCCGTGTTCGGCGCCGAGCTGGTGAGTGATTCCTTTCGATGCGTGGTTGCGAGCGGGGCCTGCGAGGGGTGTGGCCGAGCCCACGGTGCCGTCGCCGTTGGCTGCTGCGAGCGCCGACTTCACGTCCGACCACGTGAGCGTCCAGACGCCGATCCCGTCGGCGCGTAGCGAAGCGCGACGCCTGGCATCGTCGTCGACCTGCGGTGCGACCTGGCCGTGGTACTGCCAGCCGTCAAGGTAGATCGCCACCGGCGCGGTGCCGGCCGCGTCGACCCGAGTTGCGTAGAAGTCGGGGATGGTGTGGTGCTTGGCGAGGTTGACCTGCTCGCGGATCTCCCAGTGCGCGCCGTCCTGGAACCGCACGTCGAAGCGGGTGCGCGCGGCGTGCTCCGGATCGGGTCGCGAGGTGACCCGCACCGCGGCGCCGTCGCCCCAGCGCTGAAGTAGGACCTTGAACATCCGTTCGAGCTCCGATTGGACGACTGGGCTCAGGTTGACGCCGGTGATGGTGCCCTCCGGTACCGCGACGAGCTTCCAATCAATGAGGATCTCGTCGAGCAGCTCGAGCGCGACGACGCGCGACACGCGCGGCAGCTCGTGACGGCCGATCCCGCCGTACAGGCACTTGTGACAGCCTGGCTTGCCGCGGGTCTGACATTCGCACGTCGTGATCAGGTCGCGCGCGCGGCTCAGGATCCCGCGAAGCTCGTTGGGATCGGCAAGGCGTGGCAGGTACCCGGTTCCGCCCGGCACGGTGTCGTGCAGAACGACGAAGCGATTGCGATCGTCCGGATCGCCGCCAGGCGCCGGAAAGTCCGACTCGACGACTCGCAAGTGCGACGGGTCGCCCCCGAAGGAATCGCGGAGGCCCAGCATTAGCGCAGCCTTGAAGGACGCAAGCCGTTCCTGGTACTCGAACTCGGCGATCGGCAGCAGAATCCGGACTGCTTCCGTCACGAGCTCGTGGACTAGAGCAAGCGACTCCCAGCGCTCCTTGCGGGCGCCGGAGCGGACCTTGCACCAGCTGCGGTGATGGCCGGGGTCGCTCGAGTCGTTCCAGTCTCCGCGAATGCCCATGACGCCGCCACAGTGCCGGCAGATGACGAACAGGCCGACCTGGCCGTCGGCCCCGGCGATGCGCACGGCACGCGGTTGCCGTCCGGGTGCGAGGCCCAGGTTCAAATAGCGGATGGTTGCGGCCCGTGCGGTCTCCACGCCGAAGATCGTGCTCGGATCTCCGTGAAGCCAGGCTGAGGTGATGTCGTCGGGGTCGATGTCGACGAGCGTGCGAACCTCGTGGAACTCCCGGTCGCGATCGTCGCTCTCGTCGCCGACGCGGGCTGTGGTCTCGCGCTCCGTCGACGAAACCGTCCGGAGCGGCATGACGTTCATCAGCGCCCCTTGATCCTCGACACCCGCTGATCCGCAGCGGGGGCACTTCACGTGCTGCGCCGCGGCGTCGGGTGTCGCCCACGCGCACTCCGGACACAGACGCCAGAGCGTATGAGCCGGCTCGTGCTCGGTGCCGTTGTCCACGGCATCGATACGGACCCGATGCGCATCTACGTAGAACCAGTTGCCCGGAGCCAATTCCCGGATCGCTCGGCTTGCCGGACGGACGTACTCGCCGCCCTCGGAGACGAAACGCTGCGCCTTCTCGTCGTTCGCGTCGTAGTTCTCGTTCGCTCCCCACATCGACACCTCGAGCGTCACGGTGTCGTCGAACAGCGTGTAGTTGGGCGTCAGGCCCAGCGCCTCGAGCTCGGTGAGGGTGTTCTGCGTGCGGGCGCCCGTGATGCGCCGGGCGATGTAACGAAGCTCAGAGACGACGCGGCCGAGGATCTCTTCGTCTTCGCTGCTCAGGGGACCGGTCTCCTTGAGGGACGACTCGCGCTCTCGGAGGCGGTCGCGCTGGTTGGTCACCGTCGCGAGCTGCGCGTGCCAGCGGTCGATCACCCGTTCGACGTGGGCCGCCATGTCGGCACCGGCGTACTGCGCAAGGCGTGACGCGACGGCAGGGTCGAGGTGAGACCCGAAGAGCCGGACGAACTGGGCGACGCGGTCAGGAGACGCGCCCGCGTCGAGGATCCCGCGTAGCCAGCCGCCCGGCTGGAGTCCCTTCGACGCGACCTCTCCGATCGTGCGGGGCATCTCGCCGGCCTCTGGCAGCGAGCCGGCCGAACCTTCAGCGGCGCGGTCGATGAGAAATGCGAGGTACTGGCGTCGCAGGATCTCGATCGCGTCGAGGTAGCAGTTGGGCGCGGCGATCTCCCCGGCGATCATGAGCTCAGGGTCTTGGAGGAAATACAGGCTGCGCGGGTCGCCCTCGGCGAAGGTCGTGATGAACGCGTTGCCGGTCTGGCGGCCGGCGCGGCCGACGCGCTGGACGTAGTTGGACTGGGTGGGCGGGACTGCCGTGAGCATGACCGCGGACAGGTCACCGATGTCGATGCCCATCTCCAGCGTCGGCGTCGCGGTCAGGACGTTTGGGGCGTCCGGGCGACCGCCGTCCTTGAATCCGGTCTCCACCGTCTCTCGACGTGCGCGCGTGAGCAGGCCGGTGTGCTCAGCCGCAACGACCCGCCGGATGCGGCCTTGGCGGTAGAGACCGCGGTAGTAGTTCGTCGCGGGGGCGGGCGAGAACGTGTAGTGGCCGGGACACCGTAGGCGAAGACACGGGCGCCCGAGCCATCTGTGAGCGTCGGCCGGCGGAGCGTGGTGCCGCGTAGCGCAGACGTCGCAGCGCACCTCGGACGGGGGATCGTCGGGAGCCACGTCGACGAAGTCGATCCGTTGTGCGGGCAGGCCATAGATCGAGCCCTTCGTCGACTCGCGCTGCTCAAGGACGCCGACCGCGACGAGCTCGTGAAGGAGATCGCGCAGCGCGCGATCAGCGCCTGCTCCGTCCACCCCGAGGGCTTTCCTCGTCCACTGCGCCACCCAGGTCTGCGCCCCGGCGATCGCATCGAAGTCTTCCGAAGGGGCCGAGCTGAAGAACGCCGGCGCCGAGATCCCACGAGGGAACTTCGGGGCGAATCGATCGCCGCCGCCCCAGATCCGCCACCGCCGCGCGTGCTCCTTGATGTACAGATCGAGGAACGGGTGGTAAATGCCACCGCGCAGGCGCAGGCGCGCAAGGAGCCCCTCGATCCACGTCCTCACGTCCTCGCCCACCGTGATGAGCTGGCCGGTGTTCGCCTGGACGGCCTCGGTCGAGAAGGGAATGAGCCGCTCCCACTCGGCCTCCGTGATCAGGATCTCGGGGATCGCGGTGTTCGTCGTCTCGAGGGTCCGGCCGAACCGCGACCGCAGCCCGGCTTCGAGAATGGCGTCGAAGCTCAACCGCTTGGAGACGTTCTTGCGCGCGCTCTTCGCGGCTGCCGTTCCGGGCCTCTGCCAGGCGGCGTTCAGGTCGGCTTCCCAAAGCAGGTCCGGCGGGATCAGGGAGAAGAGCGCGTCCTCCGGCTTGGGCTCGGCGTCGGCGCGCGCGACGGTGACATCAGCGATCTCGGTCAGCGGCAGCCGCCCTCGTTGCTGGAGGGAGCGGGACATCGTCGCGCGCAGGTTGAAACGGTGCGTGCGGCCCGAGAAGAACGCGGCGCGGTGCGAGGCGTCCTGCACCGAGTCCGTGAACGCGAGCAACTTGCGCTCGTCGTCGGCAACATGTGACGATCCGAACATCTGCGTAATGCCGACAGACGCCAGCGTCGTGACGCGCGAACCGAGGAACCGGACGGCATCCTTCGTACCGCACGACGGGCACCGCTGCTGCTTCGCGGCCTCGTCGCGGCTCGTCTCGCTGCGGTCGCCATCGGTCATCCCGCCGACCAGGACGGGGATACGCGCGTCGTTCTCGTCGCCGTTGTGCACCTGTCCGGACTCGCAGTCGAGCCACAACGCGTCGGGTTCCGAGGCGGTCGCGCGCATCAGCGTCCGGGTGCGGTCACGGTCGCGAACCGAGGTTACGTAGACGGCTGCGGGGTCGTCATGGACGAGTCTTTCGATCGCTGCTGCTCCCTGGCCGCCAGCTCGGTTGGCGAGCCCCATCCAGCCTGCACGGCCGCAGGCGGTGCAGTGCACGGATGGCAGCTCGAGCCTCGACGCCTCGGGGTCGGCAGGCGAGTCGGCCCAGCGAAACAGAGGTGCCTTGTCGACGGCGCGGAGCAGCCGGGTGACCTCGCGTATCCACACCTGCACGTCCACGCTGAACAGGGGCCTCACGCGGCCCGTCGCCGTGCGCCCGCGTGCCTGGGAGATCAAGGCGACGAAGCGTTCAAGCGCCGCGGACGCGGCGTCAGGATCGTCGGCCAGCACGCGGCCCCACTCGGGAACCTGCTGAGCGACGCCCGCAACCGCATCCGCCCACAGCCGCGGGCGATCCGCGGCAACCCGCAACAGGGATGCCGTCACGTGATGTCGCAGCAGGCGGTCCCCGACCGCTTGCGGGTCGTCGAAGGCGTTGCCTGTGAACGCGCGCGCAAGCTCGTCGAGTCCGTCGGCGGCGGTCAGGTCGATACCCAAGAGTGCGCGCGGGTCTGGCGTGGGCTGCGAGAAGTCGATGTCGGCGCAGACGTCAGCGACCGTCTGGCGTTGCTCGCCGACGAGTGCCGACACGTCGAAGCGGACGCCGAAGATCCGCTCGGCGAACAGGCACATGTCGGCCGCCGACGTCGGTGACGAGCCGAGCGTGGCCGACGTCCCCACCGGCGCAATGCCCGTCAACGGGGAATGTGGGCTCGCGACACCGAGACGATGGCCGAGCCGGCGGAGCAGCATGGCGACGTCGGTGCCCTGCGCGCCGTCGTACGTGTGGAACTCATCGAGGACGAGGTACGTGAGGGGCTGCTCCCACCCCGAGCGAGGGGACGGTGGCGTGTTCGCCGCCCACAGCCGCTGGCGCCGCTGCGTCGTCAGCAGGCGGTCGAGCATCTTGTAGTTGGTCAGCAGGATGTCGGGCGGGTCGTCCATCAGTGCTGACGGGTCAGAGATGAGATGCGTCGCGGTCATCTCGCGCCGGGTGGCCAGGCTCTGGTCGTCACCGATCCAGACACCCGCTCGGACCCCGGCGGAGACCGTGGCGGGATCCGTCAGCATCGCGGCGATGCGCCGCTCCTGGTCGGTGACCAAGGCGTTCATCGGGTACAGCAGCAGGGCCTTAATCCCCTTCTGGCCCGCCTCTCGCCGTGAGATGCAGTGATCGATCACCGGGATCAGGAAGCCCTCGGACTTGCCCGAGCCCGTGCCCGTCGTGATCAACGTGGGCTTCGGCGTGACGTGGCGACCGGCGAGGCGCTGCCACCCCACGACCTGGTGCGCGTATGGCCGCAGCCCGGGCGGTGTCCACCGAAGGCCGTGGTCGACGTCGTCGGGCGCGTCGACGAATGGAAGGCGAACGCGGAGGTACGGGCCCTTGAAGATCCCGTCCTCGCCATCCAGGAGAAACTTCGTGAGCGCCGCGTAGGTCTCGTCGTCCGACAGCGCGAACGTCGTCGCGAGGTACTCGACGATGCTCGACTTCAGCTCGCCGGCGACGAGGGACGGGATCACGTCGGACGCTCCGCGCCGTCGGGCGGCGTGAGGTCATAACGGTCGACGAAGGTCCAGTAGGCGTGGGTCATCGCGGCGACGCGATCTGCCGGGCGGAACGGCGGGACGAACGGGCCGAGGTCAACGCTTGTGTCCCCGCCAAGATGGTCCTGTACGCGATCCCAGACCTTCCGCCACCCTGGCGGCTTTGATGCCTTGGCGTCCGCTTCGAGTCGGGCTTGGAGGAATCCGTGCTGATGCCAGTCGCCGCAGACCTGACGCCCATTAGCATCGAACATCATTTGCGCCTCGTAGTTCACCAGCACAGGGAATTGCGAACGGTAGACAGCGACTAGCCCGGCGGGGTCAACATCGACGACGAGAGCTCCAAGCGCATCAATTTCAGTGAACGCGAGCCACCTGTCGAGCTCAACGCGCAGCGGGACACCACGATCCCAAGCTGGGGGCGGCGCTCCAATCCGCCGCGTTGCCCAATCCGAGGTGAACTCGTCTCTTTCACCGAGACGAGCGAAGCGCTGCCATAGTGGCGCATAATCGGTCGTCAGGCAGTTGAGTCTCAGGGTCCTGTGTATAAGCGCAGGGGCGAGCACGTGGAGTGCTGGGATCACGGGAAGGCGCTCCACGACGTGGTTGAGCAAGTCGTTCGCGCCGAGCACCCGCACGAAATAGTCGGTCAAGAGAGACGCGAGCATGCCCACGATGCGCAAAGTCGCCTCGTCGTCTTCGCCCCCGCCGGTGCAGCACACGCCCATAGCAGACGGTCCAGGCGGTAGAAGCGAAGCGAAGACCGATCGATAAGTGTTGCCTGGGATCTGACGGCGGGCGAAGAGTCGGAACCTCTCCGTCGAAAGCGTGCCGTCCCAAACGGGAAGCGCCGTCGCGAAAGCCGCACGGTCGTCCCCAATCTGCCAGTTAGTGCGAGGGATGGCCCGGTCAGGAAGGTCCTCGAGGCTCCACTCGTCGTAATCCTGCTGATGCTTGCCAGAGGGCCGCGGCTGTTTTGCGAACGGGTTTGAGATCCCGAAGTGGGGACCTTGAAGCAACAGGTCGCCGAGAGAAGAAACATTCTCACCGCGCTCGACGACAAGTCCCTTTCGGGCATCCGTGAGTTCATTGAAGCCGCGGCTCCAAAAGAAACCCACTCCGCCAATCCGGTGCGGGTAGCGTGCGATCGCGTTGATCGCAGCGGCCTCGGCAGACGTCACCGACTTGACCACGGGCGTTGAAGCCGGCTCGTCATAGGCGAGCAGAGCCGCCCAGGCACCGAGCCTGTCGAGGTCGACGTGGACGAGTCGCTCACGGTGTGGTCGCACGTCCCACTCGCCGGTGGGGAGCTTCCGTCCCGGGAGCTCGCCGGAGCCGTCGTGTCCGATGCTCCGATCGACGACGAGCGGGTGATAGAGGAACGCCGCCTGTACGAAGTCCACGGTGCCACGATCGCCGCTGTAGACGTTGACGCCGTAGGGGCGCGTATCGCTGATCTCCTTGAAGAGCTTGAGCTCGTTGATGAAGTGGAAGTACGCGCGGAAGCGACGGTACGTGGCGGCGCGCAGCGTCGCTGCCTTGGGGTCGCTGAGGTGTCCGTCCGGGTGGAGCAGGGCGATCGAGCCAGCCTGTCTCGATCGGCGCCACGTACCGGTGATGAACAGGAGGTAGAGGTTCGTCTGCTGGCCTGCCAGCAGTGGCTCGCGGGTGACGGCTCCGAGGCACTCTCCCATCGCCGCGTTCTCGCCACGCTCGCCGAGGTATTGACTACGCGCGGCGTCATCTTCCAACACGGCTGCACGGCGTGAGACGCGCTCCTTCTCGGGGATCGGGTCCGTCACGCCGAACCACGGGTCGTGCTCGGCCAGCGCGTCCTCGTCAGACCATCGCGGACGCACCCACGGCGGGTTTCCGACCTGAAGGTCAAATCCGCCGCGAGCAAAGACGGGTGAGAACTCGAGCTCCCAGTGGAACCACGTCTGCGTCGCGGCGATCTCCCGCGCGTTGGCCAGCCACGGGTGCGCCGGGACGATGTCTTCGATCGAGCTGCCGGCCGGGAGCGCGAGCTTGCGCTCGTCCGCGAACAGCACATCGATGTCCCACGGCTCGTCGATGCGAAGCAGCGCCTCGGCGACGGTGAGCCACTCGTCGAGTGAGGGGAGGGCGGTGCCGTGCTGCGGGCCCCAGAGCCACAGCGAGCACCACGCGTCCATGAGGGCGCGTAGGCGGCTTGTCGCCGATCGAGGATCGTCGAGGACCTCCCGGATCGCCGCCTCACCGAACCGTGCGCCGGCGGTGGGCGTATCGGCGCCCCACACGTCGATGTGCTGTCGGGTCGCCGTCCAGAAGCGCCCGACCTCCTGAGCGGATTCCTTCCAGAGTTCCTCCAAGCGCGCGGCGAGGTGGTGCATCCGGTCGACATGGCGTGCCGTCGGCTTCGTGTGGATCTTCTTTCGCCATGCCTTGACGCTCTGGACCCAGTCCGGGTCGAGTTCCTTGATCTCCTTGGCCTCACACGCCGCGCCCCAGCCTTGACCGGGCACGAGGAAGTGATGGATGCCGACCGCCGAGCCAAGCGGTGTGTCGCCGAGCGGCTTGTCGGTCGGCGGGGCCGCGCTCTTGCCGGCGAAGACCGCTGACTTGACGCCTTCAGCGGTATAGGTCGCGCGGCGGGCGCCGACAAGGCTGTTGCCGCATCGCAGGCGCGCGCCGAACCATGGCGCCTGGAGGCCGGCGTGCATGCAGCTGAGCCACAGGCTGACCTCGGCGAGCTCCACGGCGGTCTGGTTGAGGTCGACGCCGTAGGCCTGGTTGACGGCGAAGTGTGCCTTCGCGCGCTGCAGCTCGAGCTGATAGCGGTCGGCATCGATCACGTCACCGGACTCGTCCTGCGCGGCCTTCAGGTAGCGCTCGGCCAGCTGGGAGATCGCCTCGGTGAGGAATGCGCCGGAGCCAAGCGCAGGCTCACAGACCGTCAGGTCGAGGATGTCCGCCGCGCGCAGCCCAGGGTTCTCGTCGAAGAGGACGTCCAGCGCGTGGCGGACGGTGAACTCGGTGAGGACCTCGGGCGTGTAGTAGCTGGCTGACCGTTGGCGGTCTCGCCCCGAGAGGCGGAAGACGAAGTCGCCCTCCTCGTAGCGAACGCGCTTGGTGGAGCCGTCGAGGGTCTCCTCGTTGAGGAACACCTCGTTGGGGAACTCGTCGGCGCGGTCGACGGGAATGACCCACGAGCCGTTGTCCGGGTCTGCGTCCTTGTCGACCTCGAAGAGCGGCTCTTTCGCGAGGAACCCGCTGTAGGCCATCAGTCCCTCGTAGACCGCGCCGAGCTGGTTGATGCCGAGGGTCGAGTACGACACGGCCTGCGGGCGCTGACCGGCCTTCGCGCGTGTGAAGCACAGGTTTGCGATGACCTGCTGGAGGACCTCGTCGGTGAGGTGCGCCTGGTCGATGAGCGGACACGCATCGGGTCCGAAGAGGGCGGAGCGCAGTCCGGGGAAGGTCAGCTCGCGCGCGTCTTCGTCGCCGAGGGTCTGCTCGGTCGCGTGGCCGTCGTTGACGAGACGGAACAGCGTGTCGAGTGAGTGCTGGAGATGGCGGGCGTTGCGCGCGTGATCGCTGTGGAGCTCGACGCGGGTCGTCTCGCGCAGGCGGGCCATGCTGTAGCCGGCCTGGTAGTCAGGATCGTCGCTGGGCAGGATTCCGAGCTCCGGGCGGGCCTCGGCGAAGAGCAGCACGATGATCCGGTACAGGTAACGGAGGCTCTGGCGCGTTAGGTCTTTCGGCTCGATCGCCATCCAGGCGCCCTTGCGGCGATAGCGGACGTCCTTGACGACGGCGTTGGCGAGGATCTCGATGCTGCGCCGAATGCCGTGACGGAGTTCTTTGGAGACCCCGGCGGATTCGGTGTTCGCGCGCTCAAGAAGGCTCGTGAGGACGCTCTGCGCCTCGTCACCGGGATTGATGGCGCTGGCGCTGAACAGCCCCGCGATCGCGGCGAGCTCGCCCTTGGGCTTGGTGTCGTGGCGCGCGAGCGCGTCGTCGAGGTTCGCCCCGAGCGAGATGCCCTCTCCCCAGCGGTCGCGATCGAGCAACGTGACGGATCCACCCGAGACGAGCAGGACGTAACTCGGGGCGTCGTCGGCGGTGAAGATGAGCTGGGCGGCTTCGAGCGCCGTGTGCCCCGCGGGCTTGCCGTTGACGAGCACGGGCTCGACGAGGCGTCCAGCGGGCGTGGTCTTGCTCGCGATCACCGCTGCAGGGTCGGTCGCGAAGACGGTGTCGAGTGCCAGGAGGAGCACACCGGTCGGTGTCTCGCACCGGTGGGCGACCGGGACCTCGACGGTCTTGTCGCCCGAGATCAGTTCGAGCATGGCTCCACGCTCGGGCGTCCAACCGAGCGCACCGAGGATGACGTCGTTCAGCCCGAGCAAGGCGTCGCGGCCGTCAGGCGGCAGCTGGCTGAGGTCGAGCCGATCGGCGTCGAGCACGTCTGCGCCCGGGGCCGTGAGCGCGGCGTCGGCCCGAAGGCGGCCAAAAGCGCTGGTGAGCGCGCGCAAGCGCGTACGATCGGTCGGCTCGCCCTGCTTCTCTGCGGCGTCCCAACGCGCGTACAGGTCCCCAAGCCCCGAGTCGAGACGGTGGGCGAGGTAGTAGTCCGAGAAGTAGCCCATGTTGCTCAGCGCCGGGATCGGCTTCTCGGCGCCCCCGGTGCTTGCTGCTTTACCGCGGGCCATCAGGCCGCCCCACGCCCGCTGGGCAGCAGGGCGCCGACGATGCGCACGAGCGGGGTGTCCGCAGGCGTGTGGTCGGCGATCAGCGCCGACATCTGCCGCGAGGTTCGCTCGATCTCCTGGGCTCGCCGGCGCTGGTGCACCTCTGACTTCATGTCGGCGGCAACGCTGCGGGCCTCCGTCTGCCAGGCGTCGAGACGCAGACGCGTCGCATCAAGGCGAGCAGCAACCGAGGTGAGCTGCGATTGCATATCGTCGGCCAGACGGCCGGTCGCAGCGGTGACCACGGGCGCCACGAGCGCGCGCACGTCCTCGATGTCACCGTCCCATTGCGGATTGACCATCCGGTCGCGAACGCCTGCGTTCGCGAGGGCGCTGTGCATGTCCTCGAAGGTGACCAGACCGTCTTCGACGGTGGCCGCCAGCCACGCGCTCGCGATCGGCTCGCCGAGCTTGTTCGACCAGACGCCCGACACGAGCAGGACTGGGTCCGGAACGTCGCATGCGATCGCGATCGCCTCGTCACGGCCGACGCGGTAGAGCAGCTTGTCGGCGATCCACTCAAGGACGGGATGCTGCGGTCCGAGGTGATGGATCTCCGGCCAAGCGGTGCCGGTCTCCTCACTGGCGGATCGCTGGTCGACAGCCAATGACTGGTCAGCGCGGCCCACGTCGTCGGTGAGGCGCAGTCGCTCGGCGAGATTGCGCTGGCGCAGGTAGGACTGCGGAAGGGCGTTCAGTCGGCGAAGAAGATCGTCAGGCGGCTTGAACGAGACGATCGGGCCGTCGGTCTCCCAGCCAATCGCGGCCGCTGCGTCAGGGAACGTGAGCGCGACGGCTGCTGATAGGTAGTCGGCGTCACCGGAGAAGAGCGAGGGCGTCGGGTCGACCGGCACGGTCTGGGGTGCCGTCGGCTGTGGTTGTGCCGGCGCCTCGTCGCCAGGCCTGGTCAGCCCGGCGAAGGCCCACGGATCGAACTCTGCGGGCGCGGGTGCCGCCTCTTCGAACGCCTGCTCCCGCTCCGCCGCCGTGCGCTTGCGCAGCGCGTCGCGGACCTGATCCTCCTCCTCGCCCTCGCTGTAGAGGCCCATCACCGAGGCGACGTCACCGAGCGCCTTGTGCGCCGCGTGCTCCTTCGCGATCAACCGGGAGACGATCCGCATGTCGGAGGCGATCTCCTCGTCGGCGGGCTGGTACACGAGGTAGCGGATCTCGGGCGAGTGCAGCTGCCCGTAGCGGTCGATGCGCCCGTTGCGCTGTTCGAGCGTGATCAGCGACCACGGCAGGTGACGTGGATCAGGTGATGGCACTGCTTGTGGAGGTTGACGCCCTCGGCCGCGATGTCAGACGTCACGAGCACTCGGATGGGCTTTGACGCCATCGAGAAGTCCTCGATGATCTGCTGCTGCTCGTCGTCGGGTTTGGAGTTGTGGAACGTCTGGACCTGCGCGTCGCTCATGCCGAGCTGCCGACGGATTTCGTCGGCGATCCAGTCCAGCGTCTTGATGCGCTCGGAGAAGACGACGACCCTCACGTCGCTCTTCTTCCCGACTCCGAGCTCGCCGAGGACGCGGACGAGCTCGCGGACCTTCGCCGGGGAACCGTCCCTCGCGGTCACGGCGAGCCGGTGCAGGCGGCGGAGCGCCTGCTCCTCGTCGTCGGACGACTGGTCGGTGGCGTGCAGATCAAATCCGCGGCGTGCGGCTCGGTTCTCGATGGATTCCGCAAGGGCCGCGGGCGATGACAGCCCGGCCTTCAGCAGCGTCCATGGAAACAGCCTGTCTGAACAGGGCGGTTTGACCTCTGGGCCTATCCACGTCGTCGAGAGCTCGTTGAACACTGCCTCTTCCTGCGATGTCGGGACGACCTGCACGGGCAGCGGCTCTGCACGCTCGGCCCAGCGGTCACCGATCGCCGCCTCGACGTCGGGCGAGTGCTTGTGGCGCCGGACGACGAGATGCTCGATGTCCTCAGGTGTGACCGCTTCCGGGTCGGTCACCGCGGTCGGGTCGAGCAGGTCGATGAGCTGGGCGAAGGCGGCTGCCTTCCCGTTGTGTGGGGTGGCCGAGGTGAGGATCAGCGCATCGGCAGTGGGCGCGACGACCTGGGCCAGCTGGTTGTTCTGCGTCCCGCGGTTGACGAGTTTGTGGGACTCGTCGACCCAGACGACGTCCCATCGGACCTTCTCGAGGTGATGGCGATATCGCGAGGGCTGCTTGATCGTGTCCAGCGACACGATCACGCGGTTGAAATAGGTGAACGGGTTGCGCCCCTCAGGGATCTTCCGTCCCATGCGCTGGATCCCCTCCGAGTCCAGGCGAACGAGGGGCACGCCGGCGCGGCACCACAGCTCGTGCTGCACCTGGTCGAGGATGTGGCGCGGCACGATGGCGAGAATCCGCGCAGCCCTGCCGCGACGCTGCAGCTCAGCGAGGAGCATGCCGACCTCGATCGTCTTGCCGAGGCCGACGGAGTCTGCGATGAGAAGGCGCGGCTGCAGCTGGGCCATCGCGGCGCGGAACGGCTCGCGCTGGTACGGAAGGTCGTCCGCCAGCATTGCTTGTCCGACGGTCAGGGACGTATTCGAGATAGGAACGGGGGTGCGCCGGACCACCGATTCGAGGACGAGGCGGGTCTCGATGCCGTTCGGCGATGTGTCGATGCGAAACGCGGTCCGCGTCGGGTCTTCGGGCTCGATGCGGTCGAGATCGGAGTAGAACGCGGCGGGCTGGTCGCGCACGAGCTCCGAGCGCCCGACGCACCGGACGATTGCGCGGGTCCCCATCGCCAGTCGTTCCACGTCGACGACTTGCCACTCGAGGTCGCGAACGACCACGCGGCTGCCGGGGGCGATGAGTTCGAGGTCCTGGGCAGTGGTGGCGGTAGACATGGCTCAGATCGAGTGACTTCGTTGTTCTGGGAGGTCACGTCTCACCCTAAGCGACGGGCGCTCGGCTCACGGGAAGTCGTCGGACGGTTGTCGCCGGGTTCGTTGCTGATCTGACGCCGACGGGTGCGAGAGGCCTTCGTGCTGTGGCGAACATATGTTCGTATGAGTTGGGTGACGGCTTCACGTTTCGCCGCCGAGCGATCGACGATCTGCCAACGCGCGTCGAGCGGACCGCCGCCGCCTGACCTGTTCACGCCTCGGCACAGGATCCCAGTACCGGTGGGGCGGCGTCGATCGCGTCGTTGTGGTTTCAGGCGCTGGCGGCCTTGAGTGGCGAGATTGAATACGCTCGCCCGCATGCTGCTCGTGTGGAAACGCGTGTCAGATCTGAGGCCTCCGGTCTCGACTAGAGAGGCGACGTGACCGCTGGCCTGACGCTTCCGTTTGTCACGGCTGCCGATCCCGACCGCGCGGGAGAGGGCAGCTTGGATCCGCTTGGGCTCGCCCGTATAGCTGAGCGCCTTGCGGATGAGCTGGCACCGGAAGTGACAGCACGCATGTCGCGCGTTCGCTTCGTGACGGCTATCGCGGTTGCGTCCCACGTTCTCCTCGAGCCGGCGGACTTGGTCGGCGCGGACGGCACTCCGGCCTATCTCGCGTTCGAGTGGCATGTCGTTGAGGCCTTCGTGCGCAGCCGACCTGAGACGGAAACCGATGCTGTCCCAGGTATTCAGAAAGCACGCGCCCGACTACGCGAGTGGAGTCGTCATCTCCACAAGGAGTCATACCTCGAGACGCCCAAGGTGTTCGGCTTCCATGGCGTCTACAAGCGACTCGCGAAGGACCTCGAGATCGTTGACGACAATCTCGTATCGCTTGCGCACGGGGACGCGTTGGTCGAGCTCTGGGAGCGCGACCAAGGGCTTGAGGGATTCTCGACCAAGCGCGCGGGCAGCACCGGCGGCAAGTTCGCTGCGGTACTCGCGGGGGAGGTCCGCCGGGCGCTCGACAAGGGCAGCGTTCAGCTCGGCCCCAACTCGAAGTGGTGGCGTGCGATCAGCTCGACGCTCGCACCGGGATCGGCGGGTGACAACGAGAGGCGACGCCTGTGGCGCTGGATCACGGAAACGCGACACCCAGTACGACGCGAGCTGGCCACTCTGATCGCTGCAAATAGGGAATGGCAGCTGGCAGAGCGGGAGACCGTCGAACGGCTCCTCGCGCTCGACCTCTCGGGCGAACTTCGTGCACGCCTCAACGCGATCGTGGCCTACGAGGCTGCCGTGCGATCGTTGGACGACGGGTTTCGGCTGCTGCGCTCGATCGCGAGCCAAAGGACTCCGTCGGCCGTGTCGCCAGACGAGGTGGCCGACCACCCCAAGTTCCGGCCTGTCGCGGAGATCCTGCCAGATGCGCTCAAGGTGGCTGCGGAGCGCCTGGAAGAGGTGGGGCTCGCGGTCGACTTGGAGACTACGCTCGGCCAGCTGGCTGAACGGCTGCCGCGAGCTCAGCTCGTAGAGGCGATCCTCGATCGTCATGACGCAGTCCAGAGCGCAAAGGGCAAGCGCTCCTGGTTTGAGCGCGACGAGCGAGGGTTCGCCGTGCGAGGCATCGGACGACTGGACGAGCAGTTCGTTGAGCGCGTCGAGTACCTGCACCCCTACCGGATCCACGCGCTCCGGTCGTTCGCCCAGGATCTTCGGCCGCGATGAGCGCGACGACCGGCCGGCTGCTCGACCTGTGGCTGCCGCCCGAGGACGCTGGCCCGCCACTAGGGTGCCTGGCCACAACCTTCACCTTTGAGGCTGACTTCTTCGAGCAGCAATGCCTCGGCCGGTTCCTCGGGCTCGACACCCGACCCGGTGAGGCGGCGACCGACATCGGCTATCTGATCGAGCGAGAGGAGAAGCTCGCTGAGACGCCGGTATGCGTCATCGCGGATCGCAGCCTCAACCCCGATGCCAGGAGTCTTCGATGGGACGTCCTTCCCGTCGCCGCGCCAACAGGCGTCATGCACGCGAAGGTGTCTGTGCTCGTTTGGGAGCAGGCAGTGAGGTTCATCACGACCTCGGCGAATCTCTCCGAGCACGCGTTCCGAAGGTCGATCGAACTGGCCGTTGCTTTCGACGTGCAGGATGGCTCGGAGCTCTCGCGCGGCATCGTCGACGAGCTCGTGGAGGCGATCGAGCGCGTTGTGCGCTCGGCGCCGGGTGCGGGGCCAGCGGCCGGGCCGCGCCCGCGCGCGCTCGACATCCTCAATCGAGCAAGAGATCGACTTTCAACTTTCGGGCTGCCGGAACGGCTGCGACGCGGCTCCCCGCGAATGGCTGTTGTCATGCCCCAGCTAGGGAGCGACGCGCTCGACGGTCTGATGAGCGTCTGGTCCGGTGGACCTCCCCGGTGGGCGACTGTGATGTCGCCCTACTTCGATGTCGCCGACGGACCCAGCCGCGCGGCCGGACGCCTGGCAGCCGTCCTGGCAAAGCGTAAAGCGTCGGTCGACTTCATCGTGCCCGTCGAGTATCTGGGGGAGCGCGAGATCGCCAAGGTGCCGCGCGCTCTTATCAATGCGTTTCCCAAGCGCATCGATGTCGCGATCCACGACGTGAAGCAGCCGGACGAAGCCGAGCCACGGCGGCTGCACGGCAAGCTCGTGGTTCTTGAAAGCGATAGCTGGATAGCCGCCCTCGTCGGATCTTCGAACTTCAGCGCCCCTGGACTTGGACTCGACGGTGGGGGCAACGTCGAGATCGGCCTGGCGATCGGCGCGCCGCAGGGCGGCACGGTTGCCAAGGCGCTTCTCGAGCTTGCACTGATCGGCGAGGAGGTCGACCTCGATTCGGTCGAGTACGAAGCGGTCGAGGATCCGGAAGAGACCCAGCCCTCCGTTCCCGCCGGCTTCGTCCAAGTCCTGGGAGACCCCGGCCCGCCCGCGCGGCTCGAGATCGAGATTGCTGGCGGGGACCTTCCTCGTGCCTGGTGGATACGCACGCCCGACGGCCAAGACATCCTCGACGCCGGGCGATGGCAGAGCGACGGGGGCGGAAGTGTGGTCGGGGTGGACGCGCCGGGCGGCGAGCTGCCGTTCAACGTAGCGATCGAGTGGCGGACGAGAGCTGGGGAGACGGCGCGCGCGAGCCTCCCCGTCAACGTGACGGACCCGGGCCGGCTGCCGGCACCCGACGAACTACGGTCGTTGCCCGTCCAGGCATTGCTTCGAGCCCTGGCCTCCGTTCGGCCGCTGCATGAGGGCGTGGTCGAAGCGATCGAACGACACGAGCGCAGCCGCGCCGGCGCCCTTGACGAGCTCGATCCGCTCAAGAGGTTCTCTCCTTCGGGGCAGCTGCTGCACCGCACGCGGGAGATGTCGGCCGCGCTGGCTGGGCTCCGAGAGAGAGTCGAGAAGCCCGCCGCGACGCTCGACGCGTTTCGATGGCGACTCGAGGGGCCCTTCGGACCGCTCGTGATTGCCGAGAAGCTCATCGAGGAACGGCGCGAGAACCGATCCGTCGAAGGAGAGGAATCGTTCATGCTGGCGGAGATCGCCCTGACCTTGGCTGCCGTCGATCTCGAGAAGGCCAGCCGTTTCGTCCCCGACCAATTGGGCGCCATGCGTCGCGCATTGCGGGAAACGGTCCGTGACCTGGACTCGCGCTGTAAGGCACTGTCCGACGAGCCCGGACTCGACGCCTACGTGCGGGACGCGTTCGCGAGGGCAGCCCGTTGAAGTGGCAACTGTCCGAGCGAATCGATCTGCGGAGTCCGCAGATCAAGCCTCACGACGCGCAACGGCAAAGGACGACGGCAGAGGAGATCCTGCGCCGACTCGAGAGCCAGCCCGGACAGATCCTGGTGACGAGGTGGGCATGGGCAAGACGTTCGTCGCTCTTGCTGTGGCGGTGTCCGTGCTGGAGGCGATCGGGCGTGAGAAGCCGGTCGTGGTGATGGTGCCTCCTTCGGTCGGAAGCAAGTGGCCGCTGGAGTGGAAGAAGTTCGCCGGCAGCCTCGCGCCCGGTCCGCCGGTGAGAGCCACGGATCATTCGGTCACCTCGGGCGCCGAGTTCCTGAAGCTGCTCGACGATCCAGCCCGCGTACGCAAGCACCTGATCTTTCTGACCCACGGGGCGCTCAGCAACGGATTGTCAGATCCGCTGGTACGGCTGGCGATAGTTCAACGTGCGCTGCGCTCGCCGAAGCTTCGGCGCCAACGCAAGGTGTTCCCGCGCTGGGCCGATCGGGTGATTCAGGGGCTGTTAACGCAGCGGCTAGGCGAGACGGGCGTCGAGGAACTGCTGGCCACTCCGGCGGCTCGTTGGCGGAAGCGCCTCGTCGATCTCAAGCGCGTGGATGTCGAGGACGACCCCGTCCCGAAGGCCGTTCTCGACGCGTTGCCGCGTTTGGACCTTGGCGCCTTGCGTCGAATTCTGGAGGAGGACCTTCCGCTGCATTCCAGCCCGAACATCGACTCGCGCCTGTCGCGGGTCCGGAGCGCGCTCACAACCGAAGTGGCATCGGTGTGGCGGCAGGGCTTGAAGCGGCTCGATCTGGACCTCCCGCTGTTGATCCTGGACGAAGCGCACCACACGAAGAACCGATACACGCGATTGGCCGGGTTGTTCGCCAACGAGGAGGCACGCGAGGAGGCCGAGACGCTGACGCGCAGGGAGCTTGGGGGCGTCTTCCACCGAATGCTGTTCCTGACGGCCACGCCCTTCCAGCTCGGCCACAACGAGCTGATCGAGGTCCTGGACCGCTTCAAGGGCGTGCGCTGGGAAGACCTCGACAGGTCTGCATACGGCGGACAGCTAAAGGATCTGCAACTCGCTCTGGATGCCAGCCAGGCCGCCGCACTCCGGCTCGACCGGTCGTGGGGGCGCCTGTCGCCCGCGGACGTCCCGATCGGAGATTTCGCGTGGTGGGAACAGCCCGGCCGAGACGACGCGGCGCCGAGCGTCAAGAGCGCGGCTGCGCACTGGGTTGAAGCTCGCGACAAGGCACGAGTTGCGCAGCGGCTCCTGCGCCCGCACGTCATCCGGCACACACGGGCGGACCGTCTCGAACGGCGATCCATTCTCTGCGGGGCCGCACTTGCAACCGACGACGAGGAAGACCACCGCGGCCTCTCGGTTGACGGACCGGCGGTCTTGCCGTTCCTCCTCGCCGCCCGAGCCCAAGCGCTTGTCGCCATGCTCGGGTTGCGTGAGCACCGTCGGACCCGTGCCATGTTCGCTGACGGTCTCGCGTCATCGTTCGAGGCCTACACGCGAACGCGCAACCCCCAGGACCTCGGGGCCGAGATCGATGACGTGGAGATGCCCGACTCCGATCCGCTGCCGGAGGAGGTGACCTGGTATCTGAACCGCATCTCGCGCGCGCTTCCCGACGAGGACGACGAGGCGCTGATCGAACACCCCAAGATCCGGGCGACGGTGGCTCGGGCCGTCGAGTTGTGGCGCAACCGCGAGAAGGCCCTCGTCTTTTGCTTCTACGTGGCGACGGGGCGCGCGCTACGACGCCACATCGCGAGGGCGATCGAGCGGGAGATCGTGCAGATGGCGGCCGAGAAGCTGCGCTTGCCGGCTGATGACGACAAAGCCGTGCACGCGGCGCTCGACCGCTTCCGCGAACGACTCTTCGACACGGACTCGCCGACGCGGCGTTACGCCATGGACGAACTGCAGGGCTGCCTTCGGCACTCGCTCGCAGGCGAAGACCTCGAGACGGGCGTGGAACTCTGTTTGCGCTTCCTCCGGACGTATTCGTTCCTGGTCCGATACATCGATTTGGGACGACCGCCGCGCGAGGCGCTGCGCGACGCGTTCGAAACGCGGGATGCCTCAGGACGAACGTTCCGTCAGGTGGTCGCCGACTTCGGGAAGTTCATCGCGTCGCGCGAGCCCGACGAGCGTTCGCTCTTTCTCTCCGCGCTGACGGAGATCGACATCGGGGACATCGCTGTGCGAGACGATGAGGGCGAACGCGAGCAGCTCATCGCGAACGTGCGTCTGGCGAATGGCTCGGTTGAGCGACAGGCGCGCGAACGCCTGATGATCGCGTTCAACACGCCGTTCTATCCCGAGGTCTTGATTGCGTCATCGGTGATGGCCGAGGGCGTCGATCTGCACCTCATGTGCCGCAACGTGATCCACCACGATCTCGACTGGAATCCGAGCGTGATCGAGCAGCGCACCGGGCGCTTGGACCGGATTGGCAGCAAGGGCGAGATGACCGGACTGCCGGTGAAGGTGTACCTGCCGTTCATCGAGGGGGCGCAGGACGAGAAGCAGTTCCGCGTGATGCGAGATCGCGAGCGGTGGTTCAACGTCGTCATGGGTGAGCGGCTCGAGCTCGACGAGTGGTCGACCGACCGGCTCGCCGAGCGTGTCGAGTTGCCCGACGCTGCGGCGGTCGGTGTGGCCATGGACTTGGCCATCGTGCGGAAGTAGCCGCCGGCGCGCGGCCGGCCTAGAACACGAGGCCCCCGGGGCCTTCGGCGATCGTCGTCTCTCGGTATTCCGCGGCCGGAGCGACCCACTTTCGTAGACGTCGACGTGGCGCGTGATGCGGACGCTGCCGAGTGCGCTGATCGTGAAGAACTTGACCGCGACGCTGTCGGGGCCAGCGCGCTCGATCGTGGGGCGCCAGTCGTCGGGTGGTGGGGTCTCCCAGCGCCAATCCGGGTCCGCGGGTAGCGGCCCCCAGTCGTCACCGCTGTCCGAGCACGCGTCGGGAGACTCCGGCGCCGCGCCATTGTCGAGCAGCGTGTGCGTGCTCCACTCGAGCCCGTGCCACCAGGCTCCGCGCTCTTCGAGCTCGGACCACGTTGGGGGCGGCAAGACTCAACCCCGTTTCGCGGAGCCGGGCATAAGCTTCCTCGCCGAACCGCCCGGCCTCGCCCGGCGAGTTGGCACTCATCGTCAAGCCGAGTTCGACCGGTCCCTCCTCACCGCCAACCGTAAGTTCGGTGATGACCGCTAGCCGTTCCGGGTCGAACGCTTCTTGTGCGGCCTCCGCCAGGCTGGGTAGATCCTCGTCGCGGAGAGCCAGATAGACGGTGTAGTCGGGCATCGCCGCAACCTACTGCCCCCTTCGGTTCCCCACGTGGCAAGCAGGTGGCAACTTCGGCCGCATCGGGTGAGGGCGGGTTGGCTGCCGTCGAGACGATGCGGAACGCGTGGGAGAGCCGAAACGTCGACTCCACCTAACTCCGCCGAAGCTCCGCGACGAGCTACGGAACCGAAGGTCAGAGGTTCGAATCCTCTCGGGCGCGCTCCACGAAAGCCCCGCTCCGGCGGGTTTTCTCTTGGACTAACCGAACCCGGCCAGGGTGGCAACGGAAATGGCAACACGCCGCCGAGAGGGCGTCGTTGGCGCCCTGCGGGCCGCTCAGTACGCCGAGCCAACCGGACAAGAAAGACGACGCGCGATCTACCGTCCGCACCGTCCGAGCTCTACCGCGAGTCGCACGGGACCTTCGAGGAGTACTGCGGAGAGCGGTGGGGCTTCTCCGATAGGCGTGCTCGACACCTCATGGACGCGGCGGACGTCGGAACCATGGTTCCGGTCCGAAACGAGCGCCAAGCCCGCGAACTCGCCCCCCTCCGCGACGAGCCCGAGCAGCTCGCCGAGGCGTGGGGGGAAGCGCAGGGGCGAGCGGAGGTTGAGGAGCGTCCAGTCACTGCTCAGGACGTGCGCGAGGCCGTTGAGCCCGTCGGCCCGGAGCCTGCCGAATCGAGCTCACGACCACGCGACGACCGCCGGGTCGGTCACGTGGTCGGTGTAGTGGGCCACGGCTGACCGTTCGTCACCGTGAAGGTGGAGTCCGTAGCCCATCAGGTCGGTGATGGCGTGAACCGCCGCGTCGAGTCTGTCCGGGCTCTTCTCGCCCGGCGCCGCGGTGAAGCCGAGGAGCTGCTCCTCGAGCTCTGGGTGAAACCCGATGTGCGAGACGCGACCCTGCTCGTACAGCGCCGCTACGGGCTCGGCGCGGGTGAGCTTCCCGGTCGTCGCGGTGACGACCCGGTAGGCGATCCTCGTGCCGGCGCGGTCGAAGGCCTGCTCCAGCACGTCGAGCAGGGCGCGGCCGCCGAAGTTCTTCTCGACGACGAGACGCGTGGCCCTGAACTCGCGCGCCACCTTGATCGCGCGCGTGAGCCACTCGAGCGGCGTCTCGCGCATCCCCTCGGTGTGGAGGATGTAGAACTGCCGGTCGAGCCCGAAGCCGGCCACGACGAGCGCCTGCTCGGCACCCTCGGCCGTTCCGTCGGCTGGGTCGAGGCCCACCACGATCGACTGGAAGCCCGCGTACGGAGGGCCCTCGACGCGGTGGTCGTCGATCCACGCCCTGCGCCACAGCGCTCCCTCGATGTCCTCGACGAGCTCGCCCTCGAGCTCCTGGAGTCCGAGTCGAGAGCCGGCCCGCAGCTTCGCCGCCTCGAGGAACTTCGGCGAGAGGTTCTCGGCGTT
>Ga0136614_10000315_pt1 | contig 22648 bp, 28 predicted proteins | sample AntDrymUQ2792106_2_FD_106643 | JGI IMG/M metagenome (GOLD analysis project Ga0136614, IMG submission 106643) | Polar desert sand microbial communities from Dry Valleys, Antarctica - metaG UQ279 (21.06) | ecosystem: Environmental > Terrestrial > Soil > Desert | place: Antarctica: Dry Valley... | reverse complement strand
GGGCTGGAGGTCGTGTTCACGTCGAACCGGTCCGGGACGCTCGGCGGTCAGGACCTCTGGGGCGCGACGCGTGCCGAGGTCGGGGGTGCGTGGTTATCCCCGGTCAATCTCGGCAGCGTCGTGACCACGGGTGCCGCGGAGACGAGGCCGTCGCTCTCGCAAGATGGCAAGCAGCTCCTGTTCGGTCGCGCGCCCGGGCCGGAGGGGTCGAGCGACATCTACGTGACGACGCGATAGCGAATCCAGGCGGGGCGAGGGGGTTCGAGCCCCCTCGCTCTAGGGGCCTGTTCGGGAAGTGGTCACGGTGGATGGCACGTGAGACGTGCCGCGAGGCAAGGACGCAGGGAGCGCCGATGTGCAGGCATATCGGAGTGGGTTCTCGGGGTAGGGCTGAGGACGCTGCATCGTGGTGCGTCGCACGTGCCAGGCGCTCTGAGCCACTTTCCGGACTGGCCCTAGGTCTCGGCCGGCTCGCGTTGCGCGCCCGAGAGGTGCGCCTTCAGGCGGAGAATCGCTTTCGTGTGCAGCTGTGAGACCCGCGACTCGGTGACGCCGAGCACCTCTCCTATTTCTCGAAGAGTGAGCTCCTCGTAGTAATACAGCGTGACGACGAGCTTCTCGCGCTCGGGCAGGCTCGAGATGGACTCCGCCAGCGCTTCCCTGACTTCGGTGAGCTCGAGCGATGTCTCCGGGTCGGGGCCTGACGAGTCCTCGATGGTGTCGATCAGGGCGATCTGGTCGCCGCTGCCGGACGGTGACCAGAGCTCGTCGAGCGCCGCGACGGACGTTCGTGAGATCTCGCGCAGGCTGTCCTCGAGCTCGTCGCTCGTCACCCCGAGCTTCTTGGCGATCTCGTCATCGGTCGGCGCCCGCATCAGCTCTTTCTCGAGCGCTGCGATCGCGCGCTCGATCTGACGCGCCCTCGTGCGAACCGAACGCGGCACCCAGTCCAGCGAGCGCAGCTCGTCGATGATCGCGCCCCGGATACGGGCCATGGCGAACGTCTCGAACTTGATCTCGCGACCCGGGTCGAAGCGCTCGATCGCGCCGATCAGCCCCAGGAGCCCGTACGAGACGAGGTCTTGCTCGTCGACATGCGAGGGCAGGCTGGCGCCCACTCGTCCGGCGACGAACTTGACCAGAGGCGCGTAGGTCAGGATCAGCCGGTCGCGAAGGAGCTGGTCTCCAGACCTCCTGTACTCCTGCCAGAGCGTTTGGGTGTCATGCGCCACAGCCACGTGCAAGAGAGAATACGCCGGGGACAGGCGGACTCCTCAGAACTCGTCTCACCTTGGTGCTTCGTCGCTGGGCTGCGCCAGCCCAGAAACAACTAGTGGTACGAGGCAAGGACGCAGGCGGCGCCCAGATAGACATAAGGAGCGTGACTCCCGGCGCCCCCCGGTAAAGTGCGCCAGCACTTTTTAGGTAGGGCTGAGGACGTCGCATCGCGCCTCCCGGCGGCACAAGATCCATTGTGAGACGAGTCTTAGGTGCGTCGAAGAGCGCGCAGACTGAGGCTGCCCATCCACACCCCGAGCGCCCCCGCAGCGAGCGCGATCACCCATGCGCGACCGCCCTCGAGCGCGGAGAAAACGGCAATCGCCGAGAGCCCGGCCGCGAGCACCGCGAAGAGAAGCCCGAGCGCGCGCCGATGCACGGAGGAGAGCGTAGTGCGTAGTGCTCACAGCGCATGGCAAACGCGATGACGAGATCGAGGCTTGCCGCTTGGGTCGAAATGGCGCCGGGCATCGATTCGACTCGGTCATCGTTTGTCCCGATGAAGGCATCGAGGATGGCAACGAGGATGGCAACGCTGCGCCGATGCGACACGCTGATGTTTCGCTGATTAGATCTTGTCCAGCGGACGTCTAACTTCGTGCAGTACTCGCAGAAGAGGTCCCGGATGTCCGCGGACAGGTTGAGAAGAAGCACCGTGGGTACGCGTACTCGGCGCGCCGACTCGACGGCAGGGCGACCGTGAAGCGATTTGTCACGCGACAGCCATCTGAGTGGATTAGGCCGCGAAGGAACTCCTGTGGATGCTCATCGACGAGAGCTCGCTGCCATCCGGTGAGGGTCATGGGGCGTCTGTGCTTCCTCCCTGGGCCATGCTGAGGAAAACACTCTGGCCATTGCTTCCATCCGGACTCGAGGACTCGCGCTCCGGGTCGAACGCGCACATGAACACGACCGTGCGGCACGACGGCGCCCATGGCTGACATCGCGGATTCGATGATGCCGGGATAGCGCGTGTCCAAGGTCAACCTGAGCCGGAAGCTCCGGCCGGTGCCGTTGATGTTGCCGTCGCCAAGGTAAAGGCCGAGGAGATAGACGTAAGGCGAACTCGACACGAACGTATGTTTGCAGCTTGGCAGGACAGAGAGGCCGCTTCATACGGCGCTAGACTCGATCGGCCCCTAGGGGAGTAGCTCAATTGGCAGAGCAGCGGCCTCCAAAGCCGAAGGTTGCAGGTTCGATTCCTGTCTCCCCTGTCTCATGGCGCGAGATCGAATCCCCGGCTGCGGATCTCGGTCGCTCGAAGATCCCTGAAGGTGGGCGCCGTACCGGCCGGGGCCAACCCAGCCTGCTGCGCCTCCTTCACGCTGCGAGGTGCGGCCGGATGAGATCCTCGATCTGACGTCCGGTCGCCCGGCCCTCGAGCCGGCCGACCACTTGGCGGTCCTTGATCAGAAGAAGCGAGGGGAACATCGTCACCTCGAGCTCGCGCGCGAACGCGGGATTTCGGTCTACATCGACCTCGACGACCCGTAGCCGTCTCTTCTGGGTCACCTTGACCCAGGCGACGAGGCTCTCCATGCGCCGGGACGCGCCTGACTGTCGCTTTCGCAGGAAGAGGAGCGTCGGCAGCTGGGCGGCAAGCTCGACCGCACTCGTAGTGTGCTGGGAGCTCACGGTAAGGGGGTGCCCCCGGCGCACGTTCTCGAAACGACGCGGGCGCCACGCGTTTCACCCCGAGGCGGGTCGGGAACACCAGCAGGGCCAAAAGCGCCAACAAGGAGGAACGAATGCCGAACAAGACCGTACGCGATGCCATGACGGCCTCGCCGACTGCGATCGCGAGCGACAAGATGGTCGTCGAGGCCGCGCGGACGATGACGACGGAGAACGTCGGCTCTCTTCCGGTCATCGAGGAGCAGAAGCTCGTCGGAATGATCACCGATCGCGACCTCGTCACCAATGTTCTGGCGAAGGATCTCGATCCGAACAAGGTTCCCGTGGCCGAGATCGCGACGCAGGATCCGGTGTCCGTCTCGCCGGACGAGTCCCTGGAGACGGCCCTCGAGCGCATGGCCGAGAAGCAGGTGCGCCGGCTCCCGGTCGTCGAGGACGGCCGTCTTGTCGGAATACTGGCGCAGGCGGATGTGTCACGGACCGCCCAAGCCGAGTCGACAGGCCGGATGGTGGAGAAGATCTCCGAGTCGTAGCGACGCAGCCGCGCAGCGAACCGGGGAGTCGATGCTCCGGTTCGCGGCTTCCGGCCGCTCGGCTTCAAGCGGCTGCGGGCCTCGGGAGGTTGGGTGTCGCGCTCGTACGCCTCCAGCGCGGTCGCCGGCCCTACCTCGGGGACCGGGCCGACGGGCGCGAGCTCTTGCCCAGGAAGATTCCATGCTCTGCCGTCGCGCTCGCTGACGTCTTCGCTGAGTTCCGGTTTCCACGACTCTTCTCGGTTGGGCTCGTCGAGGAGCTCTCGCAGACGCGCGAGCCCCGAGAACATTCGGCTCTTGATCGTTCCGAGCGGAACTCCCAGTCGTTTCGCGAGCTCCGACTGCGAGAAGCCACCGTAGTAGGCGAGCTCGAGCGCCTCCCGCTGCACGTCTGAAAGCTGACGGAGCGCTGCCTGGACCCGCTCCCGCTCGAAGCGAAGCCAGACGACCTCGTCGGTTTGCCCGGAAACTTGGCCGTGAGCAGCGAGGGTCTCCTCGCCCAGGGGCTCGGTGCGGCGTAGCTCCTCTCGACGAACGAGGTCGACGGCGCGACGGTGGACGAGAGTAAGTGTCCAGGTGCTGGCTTTCGCTCGGTCCGCGCGGAACGATGCAGCGTTCCGCCACACGGCGAGCAAGCCTTCCTGCACGGCGTCCTCGGCAAGCTGCTCGTCGCGGAGCACGCGCAGCGCCAGCCCATACGCAGTCTGGCCGACGCGGTCGAAAAACTTCCCTAGCGCGATCTCGTCTCCGCTAGCGACCCGTGTGACGAGGGCCTCATCGGGAAGAGTCCGCAAATCCTCCGACCTCCCCGCCAAAGGCACTGTTCTCCCCCTGGAGCGCCGCAGACTCTCGCTAAGCGCCTACCCGCCGTCCCGCCGACCTAAACCTCTACCTGGAGAGGTGCAGCTCCAGCCACTCGCGACCGTCGCGCTGCACGCTCTCGAACGAGTCGACGAGCGGGACGAGAACGCGTGCTAGCGACTCGTCCGACGCGCTACCGGCCGCGAGCGGGCCGAGCGCGACCGACACTCGCTCGTCGGCCGCGTCGACCTCGAGCGTGACGTCGCCGTCCCCGCCGGCTTCGAGCACGCTCAGCACCGCGAGCTGGAGATCGTCCATGCGCTCGAAAGACAGATCCAGCCGACTGCCGATGCCGCCGAGAACCAGTGTCGCGACGCCCGTGTACTGCGTCCGTGCCGGGATCGTGAGAGAGATCAGGTCACGCATCTCAGCCGCGCCTCTGCCGCACGCCTTGCCCTACACTCGCGCCTGTGGAGAGGCCAGGCGATCTCGAGATCACCGTCGAAGCGCTGTCGGAGACTAGCGCGACCGTCGTTCGAGTACACGGCGATCTGGATATGGCGACCTGCCCTGAGTTCGAGACGGCGCTCGAAGGCACCGATCCCGGCAAGCGCACCGTCATCGACCTCTCAGGGTGCACATTCCTCGACTCCTCGGCCCTGCGAGTGCTGATTGCGACAGCACGCGACGCCGGGTCGGCCGGAGGAGATGTCTTGCTTGTCGCGCAAGATCCGGGGATTCTGCGCGTCCTCCAGATCGCCTCCGTCGACACGATGTGCCAGATACACGAGACGGTCGAGTCCGCGGCCATCACGCAGGCGCCGTAATCGCGTCCAGGGCTTCGTCTCGACTCGAGTCGATGGCGAAGACACGGTCGAGCAGCGTGACCTCGAAGATCCTCCGGATCTCCGGACGGGGAGCCACGACCCGGAGCTGACCACCCGCAGCGCCGAGCGTTCTCAGGCTGCCGAGCAACACGCCGAGCGCCATCGAGTCGAGGAACGTCACGCCTGACAGATCGAGGACGACTGCAGCAGGCGACTCGTCAATCGCCTCCGAGAGCCGGGCCTTGAGCTCTTCCACGACGTGCATGTCAGTGTCCCCGTGTATCGGGATCACCACCACCGTCTCCGTTCCGTCAACGTGCTCGCTCTCATCGATACGGAACTCGGTCGATAGGTCTTGAAATGGGTCGGGTTGGCTCATCAGCGCTGATTCGCACCTACCCACATTGCGACTAATCGCAAACGACAAGACTCACAAACTACAAGGCTGCCGCCCGGCCACAGCCGATGTCGGCGTCGGAGCGCTCGTGACTTGACGTTCTCCGCAGACTCGTGTCTTCTAAACAGGTGACTCAGTTCGAGCTCGAGCAGCAGGACATCGACGATCCGCACGTGGTCGGGCTCGCCCTCGCGGGAGAGCTCGATCTCACCAACGCGCGCGAGCTCGGAGAGAGCCTGGAGAGCATCGTCTCCTCGAGCAGCTCGAGTCTGGTGCTCGACCTGACGCGCGTGGCGTTCATCGACAGCGCTGCTCTGCACGTTCTCTTCCGAGCGGCCAGAGCGCTTGGGAAATCGCGGTTCGGGCTCGTGGTCGAGCCCACGTCTGCCGTGGCACGAACCCTCGAGATCGTCGACATCTCCGCGGTGGCGACGCTCGGCGCGTCGCTCGACGACCTCACGGCCGCCCTCTCGCACACGTGACGAGACGGGCCGGAGGTTCGTGCTTCTCCCGAATCGGGCGGAATGTCCGACCAGGAATTTAGGTTTCTACGGGTTGTTCTGAGGGTATTTGCTACGACGCCGGAGCGAGTCGGCCGGCATCCAGCGAAAGGAGTGACATGGGCATTAGTCTCAGTATTCTTCTCATCGCCGCCGGTGCCGTTCTCGCGTGGGCCGTAGACGCCGAGGTCTCCGGCCTCGATATCACGCTCGTGGGAGTGATCCTGCTGATCGTCGGGATTATCGGCCTCATCTCTTCCCTCGTCTTCTGGTCGAGCTGGGGCGGTTTCGGTGGAGCGGCACGCGACGGTAGTGGCGGTCAGAACACGACTATCGTCGAGCGCGACCGCAACCCGTAGTCGAGCATGAGTATCATTGCCTGGATCGTCCTAGGGCTTCTCGCGGGTCTGATCGCGAAGGCGATCATGCCGGGGGCGGAGCGAATCGGATTTATCCTGACGACGCTTCTCGGCATCGTGGGCGCCATCTTGGGGGGCTTCCTCGCGACGGCGCTCGGATTCGGTGATCCGATCGACGAGTTCTTCGATATCAGCACATGGATCGCGGCCATAGTCGGCGCGCTGATCGTCTTGTTCGTCTGGAACGCGATCAGCAACCGGCGGGGCGCATAGAGGATCATCCCGGGGCCGGCAGCGCTGCGGCCCCGGATGCTCTCCTTTCGCTCCTTTCCTACACTCCTCATACCGTGCACACCATCACCGTGGACAGCTCTCCGCGCGCGAACGTCGTCACGGCTTCGGGAGAGCTGGACGCGTACGTCGCTCTCGACCTGGCCGCCGCGCTCGCCGAAGCCGACACGGGGCGGCGGCTGATCGCCAACCTGACTGCGGTGTCGTTCATGGACTCGACCGCGCTCGGGCTCATCGTCAGAACGGTTCGCGAGCGGAATGGGCGCGGTGACGAGACCCGCATCGTCCTCCCACAAGGCCCTGCCCGCAGGATCTTCGAGATCACCGCGCTCGACGAAGCCCTGCCGATATCGTCCTCGTTGGGCGAGGCGATGGACTAGAGAAGGCGAAACGCCTGTTGACAGTCACCTGCGGTGACAGTCACCCCAACCGCTACGCCGGCTCCGACAGATACTTGGTCATGTGGACGACGGTGCCGCGGCCGTCGGTCCCACTTCTGACGTCGAGCTCGTCGACGATGGCGCGAATGATCGCGATTCCCATCCCTCCGTCCGCAGGCTCGCCAGTCACGGCTGCCGGCTCGGGCTCGAGAAGCTGCTCGAGCAACGGAAGCTCGAGGCCTGAGCCGGTGTCCTCGACAAGCATCTCGAGGCGGTCGTCCTTGACAACGAACACCACCGCGACCGTGCCGCCACCGCCGTCGTAGGCGTGCCGCACGGCGTTGCCGCAGGCCTCGGTGACGGCAAGCCTCAAATCAGCGAGAAGCTCCGGCCCCACGGGCATCTCGCGCACGACACCGCCCAGCGCAAGCCGCGCGAGCAGCAGGAAATCAGCCTTGGCCGGAAAGGTCAGTCGAATCGTCGCGTCACTCACCGCGTGGCGCCATCTCTTCGATTCTCCCCCGCATGATGACGAGAGCGCGGCGAAGGAGCCGGGACACGTGCATCTGCGAGATCCCGACCTGGGCGGCGATCTGCGATTGCGTCAACTCGTCGAAGAAGCGAAGCTCGACGATGCGGCGCTCGCGCTCGTCGAGCGCGTCCAGGCCGGCGGCGATCAGCGAGCCGTCCTCGATCTCCTCGAAGCCGGTGTCTTCGACGCCCAGCTTGTCGGCGAGCGAGTCGTCTCCCCCGTCCTCGAACGGCGCATGCAGGGATCGAGTGGAATACGCGTGCGCGGAGTCGAGCGCGTCGATCACCTCTTCCTCCTCCGCCCCGGTCGCCTTGGCAAGCTCGGGAATCGTGGGCGAGCGTCCGAGCTCGTTCGTGAGCTCGTCGAGGACGCGCGAGAGGCGGACGCTCAGCTCCTTCAAGCGCCGCGGGACGTGCATCGCCCAGGCCTTGTCCCGGAAGTGGCGCCGAATCTCGCCGACGATCGTCGGCACCGCGTAGCTCGAGAACTCGACGCCGCGATCGACATCGAACCGGTCGACGGCCTTGATCAGTCCGAGGGAGCCGACCTGCACCAGATCCTCGAGTGGCTCGCCGCGACCCGAATAGCGATTGGCGAGCGCTCGGACGAGTGGCATGAGCTCGAGGAGCGCCTGATCGCGGGCAGCCCGATCACCTTCCCGGTGATACGCGCGGAGAAGCGCATCGACGTTCCGCTCCATTAGAGAGCTCAGTCGTCTCGCGCCGATGGGGCCGATGGGAAGGTGTCGGAGAGGATGTCGGGCACGGTACCGGGAGCGCGCCACGCGCGAGACCGCAGTCGGTCTCCGTGGATGCCCGCCACGGGCTCGTTCGAAACGAGGGCGGAACCGCCCCGGAGCGTCTCTCACGAGCGCGCGCCGAGTGCTCTTTCGAGCTGAGCCTTGGTCATCTTCGAGCGACCGCGGATGTTGCGATCGCGTGCCTCCTGGTAGAGCTGGTCGCGCGTGCGGCCGCGAGGCCCCTTGCGATTGCTCCTGAGCCCGCCACGGCGCCCCGAGGAGATGTCCTCTTTAGAGAGCTTCGAAGCCGTCCGGGCCTCACCGCTTCTGGCGCGCTCCTTGTTGACGGTTCGGGCGGCGATCTCCTCGGCAGTGTCTTCCGACTTGCCCTGCTCGCGGAGCGAGTCCTTGATGTGCTCGTACTGCCTGGCTCGCTTGGTGCCCTTCTTGACCCCGCGGGGCGGCATGACTACCTCCTTCGGGTTTGACACGGTCCTCTTGCCAGTACCCGCGACGTTTTCTCGCAAACCGTCACGTTTGAGCCGGTGCCAACTCCGGGTATCCAGCGCTGAGTACAACGACGAAGAGAGGGGAACTGTGTATATCGGTGGCGGTTTGCTCGCATTGATCATCATCATCCTGTTGCTGATCTGGATCTTCTAACTCTTGGGTTCGGCGGCTCCGGCGAGGGACTTCTCGAGCGTAATCCGTGTCCCCGTGCTTGCCGGCGTGATCTCGACTGAGGTCATGGCGGCATGCATGAGCCGGAGCCCGAACCCTCGATCGGCCCTCTCGGTCGGCGGCAGCCAGTCGCCTGTGTCTTCGACAGATATCCGTAGAGCGGAGTCATCCAGCTCGGCGCGCACCTGAAAGGTGTCGTCGCGCGGCGCCACGGCGTGCTCGATCGAGTTCGCGCACGCCTCCCACACGGCGAGAAGCACGTCGTGCGCGTCCGATCGCGAAAGCGGCGAGCCCGCGAGCCAGATCCGCATCGTGTCGCGAACGAGATCCAGCGAGCTGGTGTCATTGGGTAGACGCAGATGCAGAGGCTGCGGCGCCACCGCCAGCAGCCGCACGGCTAGGAGCGCGATATCGTCGCCACGCTCACCGCTCCCCACCAACTGCCGGAGCACATGCTCCACAAGCTGCTCGGGCTCGCGTGGGCCCTCGGAGACGGCGACCCGAAGACGGTCGAGGCCCTCGTCGATGGATTCGCCGCGTCGCTCGACGAGGCCATCGGTGTAGAGGACGAGGATCGCCCCGACGGGAAGCTCGAGGATCTCCTGGGTGTACCGCGTGTCGGTTCCGGCGCCGAGAGGTACCCCGCGACCTCCCTCCATGAACTCCACACGGCCGTCCGGGAACCGGATCAGCGGCGGCGGATGACCTGCGGAGGTGTAGCGGCACAGCCGAGCCTCTACGTCGATGACGACGTAGACCACGGTTGCGAAGGCCGTGTCCATGATCTCCTCCGCGAGGCGGTTGAGGCGGGTGAGGGTCGAGGACGGCTTCATTCTGTCCAGTGAGAAGGCTCGCAGCCCGTTTCGGAGCTGGCCCATGGTCGCTGCCGCCTGGACACCCTTTCCCACGACGTCTCCGACGACGAGGCCGAGCTGCCCGTCCTGGAGCCGGATCGCATCGAACCAGTCGCCGCCGACTGCCACGCCGGCCGTGCCGGGCAGGTAGCGGGCGGCGAGCTGCATGCCCTCCACCCGCGGCAACGAGGTCGGGAGAACGCTTCGCTGCAACGTCTCGGCGATCGACTGCTCGGAGTCGTATGCGCTCGCGCGGTCGAGCGCCTGAGCCGCCTGACCGGCCAGAGCTTCCACGAACCGGCGGTCTTCCGTGGACAGCGCGTACCGCTCCGCCCAGGACATGACGAGGAGCCCGTTCGCCCGCCGGCCGGCGACGAGCGGCACGTAGAGGAAGGACTCGTGCGCTTCGAGCTCCATGAGCGGAGGCACATCCCTGAAGGTCGACCGTAGGTCCTCGAGGGACTCGTAGAAGGCCGACACGCGTCGCTTCACGGCCCGGTTGCCGGGCGTGGGCTCTTCGAGAGACACCTCCCGCCGCGGCTCGACGCTCTCGTCCGAATACCCGACCCAGGCCAGAAGCTGCACCAGGTTGCGATCCTCGAGAACGACTCCGAGCGCGGTCGCCGACGCGCCGAGCGCGGGCCCGATCTCGTCGACGACAGCCTTGGCCACATCCGTGCGCGTGAGCGCGTTCGAAAGCGCAGCCGTCATGCGCTGAAGCCGGTCCGAGCGTTGGCGCAGGCGCTGCTCTGCATCGAAGAGCCTGCTGCGCTCGAGTGCCTGCGCACACTGCGAGACAACCGCCTGGAGCCACCGGCGCTCCTCGTCTCGCAGCTCCCGCGGGCGGCGAAACGTCAGGTGGAGCGCGCCTCGCACGCCCGCTGCGGTGCGCAAGGGCAGGGCAACCCAACCCTGATCGCCGAGAGCATCCGCTCCGGTGAACCCGGCCATCTCGACGAGGGTGAGAGCCCATACGGGGTCACCGTTCACGACCGCACGCGCAAACGGCACATCCGAGTCGAGAGCGAACGTCGCCCAATGCTCGAGCTCGGAGTCGGAGTGCCCCATGCTCGAGACGAAGTCGACGATCACGCCCTCGGGCCTCGTGAGCACCACGAATCCCGCCTCGGCCCCGACTGCCTCCAAGACATGCGTCAGGCACGTGTCGCTGACCTCTTTCGACGTCGATGCGAGCGAGAGCGCCGCTGTGACCTCCTGCAGCCGACGCGTCTCCTCCGAGCGCTTCGCCGCCTCGGCCTGAGCCCGCCTGCGCTGCACTTGCTCGAGCGCGAATCCGGCCTGGTCGGCGAAGCGCCGCATGAGAGCGATCAGCGCCGGGTCCGGATCGGGTATCACCTTCCTCCACGAGACAATGAGGATGAGCTCGACCTCCCCTCCGCCGATCGCGATCGGCACGCGGAAGGACGAGCGAAGCCCGAGCTTCCGGACTCGCTCGAGCCCCTCGCCGCGGGCCTCTTCCTGCACGTCCGAGACGAATGAGACCCGAAGCGTCTCGACGGCATCGCGCAGGGTGGGAAAGTCCTCGAGAGCTCCACTGAGACCTGACGGCAAGCTCTCGGGCGGGGCGGTGCAGAGCACCTCGAGCCTGCTCTCGCGAAGGCTCCAGAGGATGGCTATGTCCGCGTCGAAGGTCGCGGCCGCCTCCCTGCAGATCGCCGCAGCCGCGCCCTCCACGCTGTCGGCATGGAATCGAGGCGCTACCCGAAGAATCCGGTCGAGGCCCTGTCGGGACTCCTGCTCCCGCGCGTACAGCCGAGCTCGCTCGAGGGCCTGTCCCCCGAGACCCGCGGCGAGGTTCGCGATCGCCTCGGCCTCTGGGTGCTCCGCTCTGGAATCGTCGAAGAGCAAACTCAGGGCCCCGACCGTCTCTCCGGCGACCCACAACGGCACGGCGGTCGCGCGATGCGCATAGGGGGCCAGCGCCGCTCCCTCGGAGAAGTCGCGTTCGAACGTCGTGCGATTGTCGACCCGAACCGTCGTCTTCCGGCTCGCCGCCTGCGTGATCGGCGCCGAAGACTCGAGCGGCATCCGAAAACCCGGCTCCTGCTGCGAGCTCGAGGTTCGCGGGTCGACGATCACGAGGTCAGAGCCGTCGATCATTCCGACAGAAGCCGCGCGCGCGCCGACGAGCGCGGGAGTGCGCTCGACGAGCGCTCGAGCCACGGCCGAGGGCGTCACCGCGTTCAAGAGCGTCGCCGAGAGCTCTTGCAAGCCGGCCATGTCGCGGAAGGACGCCTCGGCAGCAGAGGCGGCGGCGGTCGCCTGCTCGCGTCCGCGACGAAGCACCTCGCTCACCAAGACGACCCCGAGCGCGATTGCCATCGTCGCTGACCACCGCGTCACTTCCACGCCTTGGAACTCGCCAGAGCTCACCTGATCCAGGAGCTCGAACGTCCATCCCGCCGCCACGGCCACGAGCGCGGGGCCGACGCCACCGAGCCACACGGTGACCGCGACGACCCCGACGAGCACGACATAGAGGTCGGCATCGTCGGGCGTTAGCGCTTCCGAGGCCAGGACGCCCACAGCCGCCAGCGCGATCGCGAACCCGTAGCGCAGGAACCACGAGCGGTGCACGTATCCGTACACGGCGGTGAGCCGGTCGCCCGTCATCGGCGAAGTCCGAGGTGGCTCAGGGTGCGCATCCGAGGCGAGAGGTTACGCCCATCAGGCGCGCTCAGCAGCAACCACGTCTAGCCGGGATGTCAGGCGAGATACATCGCTAGCACGACAACCGCTATCAACACCGCGACGACGCAGGCGATCAGGAACGCGACGCCGCCGAGCGCGAAGAACGGCGTCGCCGCCGTCCGCCCGGCGGCGACCTCTTGCTCTTCGCTGCGCGCATCCGGGCGTTCGGCGTCCGGATTTGGCGATTCGCCTGCACTGTCAGCGGGGCGGCCCATCCGCTAGGAGATACCCGCCTCGAGGATGGTCAAACTCATTGGGGCGAGGCCCGCCGCCTCGCCTTCGCTCGTCGATAGCGCTTGGAGTGCGAGGCTTCGCCCCTATGGCTCGAACAATGGGCGTACGGCTCGCGCCACTCACCGTCACTCACCGCTCGACGGAACAATCGATCGAGGATCGTGCGCGGAGTCTCACCTTCCTCGTGCGCGACGAGGCAGACGCACGCGACGAGCAGGTGGCGCAGCAGCGTTCCGTCGATACGTGCCGCGACGAGCGCCCGCTCGAACGCCCACACGCTGCGCTCGGCGTCCGAAAGCGGGCCGCGCTCGCGTATGAGGTCGAAGAGTCGCTCGACGTCAACCGCCTCCCAGTCCATCTTGGAGGTATCGAGCAATCACCGCGTCCACTTGAACGTTTCCCCCGAACGTTTCACCCAGGCGCAGGTTGGGTACGGCCTCGACGAATCCCGTTTCCAGACCCAACGAGGAGGAAGAGCATGCACACAGACGTTTGGTCCTACCGCGACACGACGAGCCTCGGCATGAACATCGCGAACGTCGACATCACCGGTTTCGAGGTGGAGGCGCTCGACGGAGGCATCGGCAAGATCGACGAGGCCACCTACGAGACCGGCTCGAGCTACGTCGTCGTGGACACCGGCCCCTGGATCTTCGGCAAGAAGGTCATGCTGCCGGCCGGCGTCGTCAAGTCGATCGACGAGGCCGAGGAGAAGATCTTCGTCAATCGCACCAAGGACGAGATCAAGAGCTCGCCCGAGTTCGACGATTCGATGATCAGCGACGACTCCTACCGTGGTCAGCTGGGCTCGTATTACGGCCCCGGCGGCCAGGCGCATCGCGACTGGGACGACACGGTCTAGCGACTCGCTCGGATCGTTTTCGCCTGGGGCCTGGCTGAAGCCAGGCCCCAGGCAATCCCGTAGGGGCGAGGCTTGCCTCGCCCTCCATGTTCCGACGACGAGCGAGGGCGAGGCAAGCCTCGCCCCTACGCGGTTTCGATCGGAACCTCGAGAGACAGCTCGACGATCCCGATCTCACGTTTCCTCCCCCACTGACCTGTCGATGTTCAGGTTGACGCCGGGCGGTGTCTCGATCGCGGCCTCACGGCGATAGTGCAAGAGCTCGCGGCCGATGGCGAGCATTGTGCCGGCCACCGGAATCGCCATCAGCGCGCCGATGACGCCGGCTAGCTGCGCGCCGATCAGGACGGCAAGCAGCACCGCGAGCGGAGACAGCTGCACCGTCCTGCCGTAGACGAGCGGTTGCAGCACGTGATTCTCGAACTGCTGGTAGGCGAAGAAGAACCCGACCACGATTAGGCCGCGCACCCAGTTGGTCTCGATCAACACGACCGTCGACACGATGATCGCCGCCAGGGTCGCCCCCGCGAGCGGAATCAGATCGAGGATCGCGACGAGCAGTCCGAGCGCGATCGCGAAGTCGCTACCCACACCGAACAGCACGGCCGTCGACACGACTCCGGCGACGAGGCTGATCAGGAGGTTCCCAGTGACGTAGCCGCTGATCGTCTTGTAGATCTCGTACCCGACTCGCTCGTAGCGGATACGCGTCTGAGGGGCTAGCAGGCCAAGCGCGCCGCGGATCGTGCGCGGGCCCTCGAGAAGCATGAAAAAGGTCAGGAAGATGATCGTGATCGTCGCGACGACCACGGTTACCACGCTCCGAACGAGATCGAGCACCGGCAGGCTGAGCCCCAGGACGCCGCCCGGTCCCTGGGCGTCGATCGCCTCACGTATGCGATCGACGATCTGGTAATCGTCCTGCAGCCAGCCGAGCGGGCCGCGTCCTCGCGTGAGATCGTCGATGAAGTCGGGGAGGGCGACGACGAAGTCGGATACCTGGGTGACGAGGGGCGGGATGACCAGGAAGCCGACTCCCGCCATGGTCAGGAGCGCGAGGAAGAAGACGATGCTGGCCGCATACGCCCGTCTCATCCCCCTGCGCTCGAGCCCCTCGACAGCAGGGTTGAGCGCGCACGCGAGGATCACCGCCACGAGGATCCAGGTGAGGACCTGCCAGGCGAGATAGAGGAGGATCATGACCAGTCCGACGAGGACCGCGATCCCGAGCACCGCGATCACGGTGACCGGACGGATGGAGACGACGCGCGGCTCGGGTCGCACCACGATCGGGCGCTCCGGGGCTTCGGTGGGACTACCAGGCAGGATCGTCATGCAGCGAGGGATCCTTCGGGCTCGACGATCACGAGTCCTCCTGCTCGCGTGAGGAACGCGCGCGCAGAGGACGCATCACACGAGCGAGAGCGAGCAGCCATGCCTTCGCCCGCCGCTCGAGACGCGTGTCCCCGGCCGCGAGCACCCCGCGAACTGCCGAGCCTTCTCGCGCCTGGGAGCCCATGACGATGGTTCGTACCCCGTTTCGCCCTTCGGCGAACGCTCCGAGTCGCGGCCCGGATGGTCGCCCGCCCGCGCGTCGAAGGTGGCTCTCGCGGGGGCGTCGCCGAAGGGGACGAGCCGAGGCTCGCGGTGGATTCGACTGAGCCGGTCGACGACTCAATACCAGCGGCCGCGTGCGAATCCGCCGAACGCGACCAAGCCGATGAGCGCGAGAATGATCCCCAGGATCAGGCTCCAGAAGATCGCGATCACGATGCCGGCGATCACGAGCGCGCCGCCGAGGGTCAGGCCTCCCATCAGTCTCCTCCTCCGTTCGTCAATTGGCTGGGCGCCACCCTAACGCCTCCGCCGCAGGCAAGAAGATCCCGGCGCCAACTCCGCCGTGATGCGGTTTGCCGGCCGGGTCCCGCGCGTCCGAGGATCGTAGAGAGGAGACTCTCCTTACCTCGCCCAAACACCTGAGCTCTGGGCGCGTTTGACGATGCGCGGGCGAGGGAACCGACAGTGCGAGGCGCTTGTGGCGCCACCAGTTTGCCTCGTCCCCGGGCGGGGCGCCAGGAGCTGCAGCGGGTGGTGGGGGACCCGCCCGCTGCGGCGATATCGGTATTACTCTTCAGGGGCATGATCGAGATTCCCGATGCGAGGAGCCGAGCCGAGAGCGTTCGGCTGGCCGAGCGCTACTTCGCGCTCTTCCAGCAAGGCGATGTCGCCGGAATGCTCGCTCTGCTGCATCCCGATGTCGAATGGGTGCTGAAGTCGACCCGGCCGGGAGACGTGCTCCGGGGAAAGGGCGACGCGAAGGCCTTCTTCGATCGGATCGCGGGCAAGTTCTATGAGCTGATCGCCGAGGTGTATCGACCGCTCGACGACGAGCGAGTCGTCGTCGAAGGACGTCTGAGGTGGATGGACGACGACCGGGTCCTGAGAGACGACCCCGTGGTGTGGGCTTTCCAATTTCGGGACGGTCTGGTCTCGCGCGTGACACCCGTTCAGTCGGTGGCCGAGGCCGAGGCGATCCTCGCCGGCAGCCGGTAGTCGCTAGAGCTGCCCAGCGCGTTACGGCGTATCGACTCGGTCCCGTTGCGGCGCGAACGCTCTGACGTCCACTTGATGGGAGTCTGGCTTTGCGGCCAGACTCCCAGAGATTCGCGCGCTTACGCTTCTGTCGGCTCGCCGCTGGCGACTGGCTCCCCGCTGCCGACGAGCTCGTCGAGAACCGACCGGAAGTCGATCATCGCCTTCCTCAGGTTCTCCGTGTTGTCGCCGCCGTCCTCGTCGACCATCGCCTGACCATGTCGGTATCGCTCGGCCACGCCGGGGTGGTCGACAGCGACGTGCGCCACGCTTGCCTCCGTGTCCCCGTTGACGGGATACCCGCGATCCTCGAGCAGGCGGGCCACCAGGCGCTCCGCCGCGCGAGCGGCTTCGGCGGGATCGTTCACGAAGCGCGCCTCGGCCTGCTGCCACTCCTCGAGATAGCGCTCTCGCGCCGCCGCCGGCAGATCGCGTATCGCGAGCTGATCGTGCTCTTTCTCGACCTCGCTCAGACGACTCTCGCCGTCTCGCCGCCCCGATGTCGATACCGCCCGGTCGTACTCCGGCCCGAAGCGCTCCTGCAGATGCGCGCGCCTCCTTCTCTTCGACGCGACCGCTACCAGCGCGACGGCGAGCACGATCACCGCCCCGATGACGATTGCCAACGTGATCACTTGCCAGGTCTCCATGTGAGCCTCCTCTTGTCAGACGGCGCTTTCCCCTACCGACAAGGCCGGAAACCTGAGATCCCGGAAGAAAGCGAGGTCAGACCACTTGGCGGTCTGACCTCGCCAGCCAAGCTAGACGCTCGCGGTCGTCGTCTCGGTGACGCGGTCGCGCCAGCCGGCGAGCGTCAGCTCGAAGAACCCGTCCCACTGCTCTGCCACCTCGTCGGCGCACTTCTTGTCCTCAGCCAGATGCTCACGCGCGAGCTCGGCGGTCTGCACGTCGCCGGCTGCGTCGGCCAGCCGGCTGAGCAGCTCGTAGGCGGCTACCTGCGAATGCGCGAGCAGGTACGCGTCGCGTCCCACCTTGCCCGGCGCGTCCGTGCGGAGGACATCGGTGACACCCTTCATCAGCGCGAGCGCCACGCCTTCGATGCGCTTGCGCACCGGCGTGCCGCGATCCATGTGCTCGAGCCGCTGCTTGAGACGCTCGACGTGCTGCCGGCTCACTTGCCGGTTTCGCTGCAGCACCTCCTTGAGCCTCGGATCGTCGATCGTGCCGATCATCGTGTCGAGATTGTCGACAACGCTCGACTCGAACGCGTGCGCGTCCTCGACGTAGTCGGCGAGCTTGTCGCGGAGCTTCTCCTGGTCGACTTGCTGCATGAGTCCTCCTCGAAATTCGTTTGGATCTCTCCGGCGTACCCGAGAGCGTGGGGTCGAAACTTCTCTAGCGCGCGTCGAAGCGGAGCAGGTGAAGGAGCGCCCGCTGGTCGGCGTTCAGCGCGCCGGACGCCCGCTCTTTAGTCGGAAGTCGTCGATCGAGCGCCCTGCCCGTGCTGAACGACTACATCGCCGAGCATCTCGGGAGCGGCTTCACTGCCAAGGACTTCCGCACGTGGGGAGAGACGCTGCTCACCATCGCACTTTCCTACCCACGTCCAGGCCGCACGCAAACGCCGCCGACGGGAGATGATGCCTCTATGAGCGGAGGTACAACCTCGGCAGCCGCAGCCGCCGTTCGAGAGGTGCTCGGGAACCGTTCGATCCGCAAGGTCGAGATCGCCTGGACGGCGGGGACTGCGGCCGATTGGGCGCTCCTCGTCGTCCTGCTGATCGTCGCCTACGAGGCCGGAGGAGCGCTGGCGGCCGGGATCCTCGGCGCGGTCCGCGTTGTACCCGCCATCATCGCGGCGCCGTTCGCAGCGACCCTGGTGGAGCGATATCGCGGCGACCGGATGCTCACCGCGATCAATCTCGTCCGCGCCGCAGGGGCGGCCGCAACCGCGATCGTCGTTGCCGCCGGGCTGCCGGTCGAGGCGACCTATGCGCTCGCGGCGGTGGTCGCCGGCGCCGGATCGCTGGTGCGCCCGATTCAAAGCGCGCTGCTTCCCGCATTCGCACGCACACCACGTGAGCTCGTGGCCGCGAACGTCGCGTCGAGCACCGGCGAAGGCATCGGAACGTTCCTCGGCCCGCTCTTGGCCGGACTGCTCGTCGCAGCAACCGGATCCACGGCGGCGAGCCTGCTGATCGCCGCCGCCTTTGCAGGGGCCGCGGCTGCTGCAACGGGCATCAGCTTCGAGCGCGCGGAAGACGCTCGCGGTGGAATCGGCGCCGATCGCAGCTCGCGGTTTCGGCTCGCAGACGCTCCTCACGTGTTGCGGCGGTACCCGCATGCTGCGCTGCTCATCGGCAACTTTGTCGTCCAGGTCTTCGTCCGTGGCCTGCTGATCACCCTCATCGTCGTCGCCTCCATCGAGCTGCTGGACATGGGCGACACCGGTATCGGGCTCTTGAACTCGGCGATCGGTCTCGGCGGGCTCGTCGGCGCGGTCGCTGCGCTCGGCCTCGGAGGCGGAAAGCACCTCGCACGAGTCTGCATGATCGCGCTCGCCTGCTGGGGGCTCCCCCTGATCCTCATCGGCGCGATACCCACGGCCGCGCTGGCGTTCGCGGCGCTCTTCGTCACCGGCGTGAGCAACGCGGTACTCGACGTCACCGGCTTCACGTTGGTCCAGCGTGGTGTACGCAACGAGGACCGGGTCGCGATGTTCGCGATCATGGAAGGCTTATTCGGGATCGGGCTCCTCCTGGGGAGCCTGGTCGCTCCGGCACTCGTGTCCCTGGTCGGAGTGAGAATGGCCTTCGTTGTCGCCGGTGCCGTGCTTCCGCTGCTTGCGGTCCTGACCTGGCGCCCCGTCGTCCGCGGCGTCCGAGGTACGGCACCTCCAGAAGAGCACCTCGCGCTCCTTCGGCGCAACCCCCTTTTCGTCCCGCTGCCGTTGACCGTACTCGATCGCCTCGCGGCGAGCCTCGTGCCGGTCGCTTTCGAGCCCGGCGCTGTCCTCATGCAAAAGGGCGAGCCGGGCGACCGCTATTTGCTGATCGCAGAGGGGTTGGCGGACGTCAGCGATGATAGACGATCGCTACGCACCTGCGGCCCCGGAGAAGGCGTCGGCGAGATCGCGCTTCTACGAACGGTTCCGCGGACGGCGACGGTCACCGCGCAGACGCGCGTGCGAGCCTTCGAGATCGACGCGGCGACGTTTCTGGCGGCCATAGCCGGGCCGGCTGCCTCCGCCGCGGCGGAGGCGATGGCGTTGACGCGCCTCGAGCATTCGCGAGCCGCGGGCGGCTGATCCCGTGCAGGGTAGCTCGCCTCGCCCTCGACTCGCGACTGCAAATCGAGGGCGAGGCGTGTCGTTGCTTTCTCGTCTACGCGGAGAGCAAGCGATCGAAGAACGAGCGGTAGCGCTGCAGCGCCACGCGCAGATCCTCCGTCGACGCGTCGTCTCCCGAGTCCCACTGCGACTCGAGGTTCGTGCGCTCCTGCGAGAACGTCTCGGCAAGTCGCTGCATGAGCTCCGCCACGAGGGAGTCAGCGTCCTTCACCGCCTGCTGGGGCTCGTCGACGAAACCGGCCTGCACCTCCTGCCAGCGTGAGCGGAAGCGCTCGGCGTCGTCTCCGGCGAAGAGCGGCTCCCGCTCGCCGGATTCCCCTCCGCGATCCACCGCGTCATCGGTGTCGCCGGGGTCGCGCACGAGGTCGGCGGTGCTCAGCCGTTCGTCGGCGGTCGTCGCGCTCTGGTCGTCGGACATCGGGGCGCTCTCCTCATCGGTTGTGGTGCTGGTGTCGTTCTCGGCCATGGTGGTGCGCTCGTCGTCAGCCATCTCAGCTCACCTCTCCGACACGGTCGCCTTCCAGGAGCTCCTCGAACAGCGCCCGAAAGCGCACCATCGCCTGGCGTAGATCCTCGGTTTCCCCTTGACCGTTGGCTTCGTCGTAACGACGCCAGAGGGCGTGACCCTCACGGTAGTTCTCGACAACCTCGGGATGGTCGACCGAGACGTCTGCGGCGCGACTCTCGAAGTCGTCGTCCGTCGGATAGCCACGCTCGCCCATGACCTGCTGGACGAGACGATCGGCGTCTCGGACAGCGTCCTCCGGCTCGTCGACGAAGCGGGCCTGGACGCTCTGCCATTCGTCCGCATAGCGTCCGCGCGCCTCCTCTGAGAGCGGCCGGATGTCGAGCTCGTCGTGCCGCTTCTCGCGGTCTCGGAGCTCGCGCTCCGCGTCGCGTTGACCGCCCGTATCGTCAACCGTGCGGTCGTACTCCGGGCCGAAGCGCTCCTGCAGGTGAGACGTCTGCCGCTTCCTCATCGCCATCATCGCGATGAGCCCGACTGCAACGATCGCCACGAGCGCGATCACGATCCAGATCCATGCGTCCATCGGGTTTCTCCTCTTTTCGGTCGGTGCTTCTTCGGCTCACCACATACCCGCGCCGACCCGACGAGAAACGATCTCGCCGCCTACATGCCGAGCTCGGCGATCTGGCTCTCAATGAGCTCCCGGTCTACTGGATTCTCCACACCGGCGAGCGCTGCTCGGGAAAGCCCGGCCCAGCGGCGTGCTTCCTCCGTATTACCCGCTGCGACATATGCGTGCGCCACCGCCTGCTGTGCGCTCGCCAGGTCCCAGTCCTCGAAGCCTTCGCCTCCGGCCTCGGTCAGCTCGAGACAGCGCCGCGCATGCCAGAGCGCAGTCTCTGCGTGCCCAAGGGTGGCGTAGACGCGCGCGCATTGCCACTCGCCACGAGCGACGTTGGCAGCCGTGCCGACCTTGCCCCAGACGTAGCAGGAGACGTGCGCCGCGTGGATCATCTCGTCGATCTCTTCTGGGCTCCGCTCGGCGACCCCCAGAAGCTCCCATACTCGGTTGAAGGTCGAAACGGCGAGCTCTCGTTCTCCCGCGGCCTCCGTCACACCGCGACCGCCGGCAGGCCGGCGAGCGCCATCGCGACCTCGTCCTCCGAGTACTCGTGGTCGACGAGCTTGCCGGCCGCGTAGTCGATGTACGCCTGCATGTCGAAGTGGCCGTGGCCGCAGAGATTGAAGAGAATCGCCTGCGACTCTCCCTCCTCGCGGCAGCGGATCGCCTCGTCCATCGCGGCTTTGACCGCATGATTGGCCTCGGGCGCGGGCAGGATTCCCTCGACCCGCGCGAACTCGACTCCCGCGGCGAACACCTCTGTCTGCGTGTACGCGCGGGCCTCGATCAGGCCCAATTCCTTGAGATGGCTCACCAGCGGCGCCATGCCGTGGTAGCGGAGGCCACCCGAATGGAACGGTGGGGGGACGAACGTCGACCCGAGCGTGTGCATCTTCACGAGCGGCGTCAGATGCCCGGTGTCTCCGAAGTCGAAGGCGTAGAGCCCTTTCGTCAGGCTCGGGCACGCGGCGGGCTCGACGGCAACCACGCGGATCTTGCTGTTGTCCCGGAGCGCGCGGCCGATGAAGGGGAAGGAGATCCCGGAGAAGTTCGAGCCCCCACCGGTGCAGCCGATGACGACGTCTGGGTAATCCTCGGCCAGCTCCATCTGCGCGCTCGCCTCCTGTCCGATGACGGTCTGGTGCATGAGCACGTGGCTCAGGACCGAGCCGAGCGAGTACTTCGTGTCCTCTCTCGTCGCCGCCGCCTCGACTGCCTCGGAGATCGCCATTCCGAGGCTGCCGGTCGAGTCGGGCTGCTCGGCGAGGATCGCGCGCCCCGAGTTCGTCTCGTCCGACGGGCTCGCGACGACGCGCGCCCCGTACGCCTCGATGAGCCCTCGCCGGTACGGCTTCTGGTCGTATGAGACCCTGACCATGTAGACCTCGACCTCGAGCCCGAAGACCGCGCCCGCGAACGCGAGCGCCGATCCCCACTGGCCGGCGCCCGTCTCCGTGGTCAGGCGGGTGACGCCTTCTTGCTTAGAGTAGAACGCCTGCGGGACCGCGGTGTTGGGCTTGTGCGAGCCCGCAGGAGAGACGCCCTCGTACTTGTAGTAGATGCGCGCGGGCGTCTCGAGCGCTTTCTCGAGACGTCGCGCGCGATAGAGCGGCGTCGGCCGCCACTGGCGGTACACCGAGCGCACCTCTTCCGGGATCGTCAGGAACCGGTCGGTCGCGACCTCTTGCATGATGATCTGCATCGGGAAGAGCGGCGCGAGGTCGTCGGGGCCAACGGGCTGTCCCGTTCCCGGGTGGAGCACCGGCGGCGGCGGCTCGGGGAGATCGGCCACGAGGTTGTACCAGGCCTCGGGCAGGCGGGTCTCGTCGAGGACGTACTTCACCGTGTCGCTCATGCTCTCCCCTCGCTTCGGGCGGTTGTTCCGGGAGTGTCGCGGACGCCGTGCAATGGGGCAAGCGATAGGCTCACGCGCCGATGGCGGTGCTCTCGACGCAGGTGGATCGCGCGGCTGACTCTTTTCGCGCACGCCAGGAGCGGATGGAGCAACTCGTCACGGAGCTACGCGAGCGAAGCTCGCTC
>Ga0136614_10000314_pt1 | contig 22724 bp, 22 predicted proteins | sample AntDrymUQ2792106_2_FD_106643 | JGI IMG/M metagenome (GOLD analysis project Ga0136614, IMG submission 106643) | Polar desert sand microbial communities from Dry Valleys, Antarctica - metaG UQ279 (21.06) | ecosystem: Environmental > Terrestrial > Soil > Desert | place: Antarctica: Dry Valley... | reverse complement strand
GGTCCCCGCCCGCCCAGCGCGCCTACATAGGGCGCCTGGTGAAGGCGAAGGTCGCCGGGCTCGGCTTCGGGGTCGGTTTCGATTTCGACACCGTGCCGCCGGTGCTCGTCAAAGCCGCCGAGCGAGAGGGTCTGGCGGTTCTGGAAGTCCCATACCCGGTGCCCTTCATCGCCATCACCGAAGCCGTCTCCTCACACCTGACCCGCGACCGGTTGAAGGACGCGCAGATGTCCGTCGAGGTCCACGAGCGACTCGCCTCGCTCGTGACGGACGGCTCCGGACCGGCCGATGTGCTCGATGAGGTGGTCGAGCTGGCCCCTGGGTGGGCGATGCTGTTCGACCTCCGGGGTGACATCCTGGCGAGCGCCGGGAGCCCGGGTGTGGAAGCGCCGGATGGTGACGAGGTCTGGAAAGGCCTCCCACCGGGGCTCACCGAACGCGCCGGCCCTTCGACCGCGGCCGAGTCGGGTCCTCGGGGGGCGCAGGTAGCGCTCGCCGTCAGCGCGGGGCGCCGTCACGAAGCGGTCCTCGTTTACGGCAAGGACAGGAGACTCGACCAGAGAGATCGCATCGTCGTGCACCACGCCGTCACGGTGCTGGGGCTCTTGCTCACTTCCCGCCGCGCGGTCATTGAGGCGGAGCGACGCGTGACCGGGGACGTCCTCAGCGAGGCCTTCGCGGGCCGGTTGACCGGGGCGGACCTCGCGCGGAGGCTGGAGCTCGTCGGGTTCCCTCCCGGTTCGGGGTTGACGGCTCTCGTGTTCGAGGAACCGCACCCGAACGACGGCCAGGCCATCGAGGAGCTCGCGTGGTTGGTCGATGCGTCCCTCGGTCGCCGGACGCGCGCTGCCCGCACGGTCGTTATCGCCGGACGGGTGGCTGCTCTCGTGGCCTCGAGCGACCCAGAGGATCTCGCCCTTGTGGTCTCTGAAGAGGTCGGACAAGGAGTGCAGGGGTCGAAAGTGAGGGTCGGCGTGGGAGAGACCGTCTCGCCCTCGACGATCCGCCAGTCGTACCTCTCGGGACTGTTCGCGCTGCGGGCGGCTCCGCATGACCGCACGGTCGCGACGCAGCGTGACCTGGGTTCGTACGGATTCTTGTTGAGCGCCCAGCCGAGGCCGGTGCTCGAGGGTTACGTCCGGTCCGTCCTGGGCGCCCTGATCGACCGCGACGAGGACCGGTCCTCCGACCTGGTCGAATCCGTGAACGCGTTCATCGAGGCCGGCGGGAGATGGGAGCAGGGGGCCGACGTCCTGGGCGTGCATCGACACACCCTTCGATATCGCGTGCGCCAGGCCGAGGAGCTGCTGGGCCGCGACCTATCGTCGGCCGAAGACAGGCTCGAGGTGTGGCTGGCTCTGAAAGCGTCCGAGATCCTGGCGGAGTAGGCGACCCGTGGGGTCAGCCGGAGTCGCGCGTGCCGAAGCCCTCTCGCCCCGATGCCGCGCCCGACCCCGATGCCGCGCCCGATTCGGAGTCCAGATGCACGGCGGCCCTCTTCTTCTCGCCGGCGATCCCCCTGACGGCGCCGGACTCGTTGATAACTCCGCCGAGGCACTTGGGGCACAGCTCCTTGCGGATCCGTTTGTGCCCCTCCTCGTACATAACCTCTTTGAGCAGCCGGCTCTCGAACTCTCGTCCGCAGTTATCGCAGGTGAACGTGCCGGTCATTTGGGCCTCCCTTGGCTCGTCACGTAACCCTACCGGTCGTACCCGAGCGCGTCCGCGTGCCAGAGACCGGTTGGGACGGCCTAGTGCATCTCGTCCAATCTGTACAAGAGTGCCGGAGGGCCTGAGCCGCGGGGGCGGCAGGGTCGGCCGGGTGCGCCTATAGCATCGAGGGCAGGACACTCACAAGGTGCGCGGACACGATGTGGAGGATCAGGCGATGGCTGACATGAAGAAGTACCTCGTCGCCGGCGAATGGCGCGCCGGCTCGGAGAGCTTCGAGGTGAAGAGCCCGTACGACGGAGAGGTCGTCGCGACGGTCTCGTCGCCTACGGAGGGCGACGTGGAGGACGCCGTTCAGGCCGCAGCCGATTGCTTCGACGAGGCCAGGAAGCTCCCGGTCCACGCGCGCGCCGAGGCGTTGGCCCAGATCTCGAAGAGCCTGATCGAACGCGCCGACGAGGTTGCCGAGGTGATAGCCCGCGAGGGTGGCAAGCCGCTCAAGTGGGCGAAGGTCGAGGCCGCCCGGGCCGCGTCGACCTTCCGGTGGGCGGCGGAGGAGACCCGTCGAGAGGGTGGTTCGATGATGCGCCTCGATACCGAAGCGTCTCTCGGCTCCCGCCTCGGCCTGATACGACGCTTCCCACTAGGGCCCATGCTCGCCATCGCGCCCTTCAACTTCCCGGTCAACCTCGTGGCTCACAAGATGGCGCCGGCGCTCGCGGTGGGGGCCCCCGTGGTGATCAAACCCGCAACGAAGACGCCGCTCGGCGCGCTCCTCCTCGGGGAGATGTTCGACGAGACCGACCTGCCCCCGGGGATGTGCTCGGTGCTCCCGGTGGGCGGGAGCCAGGCGGGCGAGATGGCGACCGACGATCGGTTCGCGAAGATCTCCTTCACGGGCTCGTCGGAGGTCGGCTGGAAACTGCGCGCGGCCGCCCCGAAGAAGGCGGTGACGCTCGAGCTCGGCGGCAACGCCGGTGTGATCGTCCACGACGATGCCGATCTGGCGCGCGCCGCGCAACGCGTTGCATTCGGCGGTTATTACCAGGCGGGGCAATCGTGCATCGCCGTCCAACGGGTGCTGGTTCACGAGTCGGTGGCCGCGGAGTTCACCGATGCGCTTGTGGTCGAGGTCGAGAAGCTGAAGACGGGCGATCCCATGGATCCGGAGACGGATGTCGGTCCCGTGATCGACCACGACTCGCTCGAGCGGATCTCGGCCTGGGTCGACGAGGCGGTTCAGGCGGGGGCCGAGATCCTGACCGGAGGCAAGAGAGAAGATCCCTTCTACACGCCGACGGTCCTCACGCAGACGAAGGACGACATGAAGGTCCGATGTGAAGAGATCTTCGGTCCCGTCGTGACACTTGGCACGTACTCGGACTTCGGGCAAGCGATCGCCGAAGTGAACAACTCCAACTACGGACTGCAGGCCGGTGTGTTCACGCGCGACCTCGATCGCATCATGCTCGCGTATCGCGATATCGAGGTCGGAGGCTTGATAGTCAACGACGTCTCGTCGTTCCGCGCCGACCAGATGCCGTACGGGGGAACCAAGGAATCGGGCACCGGACGCGAAGGCCTCCGTTGGGCGATGAACGAGATGACCGAGGAGAAGGTCCTCGTGCTCTCCGAGGTGCCGCTCTAGTCCCTTGTCGGTCCTGTTGCGGTCGGCGTGGGCGGCTCCGGGCTCGCTCCTGGGGCTGATCCTTGCTCCGCTCTTCGATCGACGCACCCGGCGCGCGGGCGTCCTCGTGTGCGAGGGCGCGACTTGGCCCCGCCGGCTCGGATGGCATTACCGCGCGGTGACGCTAGGCCGGGTGGTTCTGTGCGTCGATACGGTCGACGACGCCTTGTTCGCGCACGAGCTGGTACACGTGCGCCAGTGGGAGCGGTGGGGGCCGCTCTTCCTACTGGCCTATCCCACCGCTTCACTGGTGGCACTGGTCGCGGGGCGTCACCCGTATAGGGACAACCGCTTCGAGGTGGCCGCCCGCGACGGAGCGGAGCCTTAGAGCGCGGTTCTGCGACCGGCCCGGCCGTAACTCATCTTGCGGATCACCCACAGGATGATCATGGTCACGACGACGCCGGCGAAGATGGCGAAGCCTTCGTTGTCGTTGCCCTTCTTGAAGAGAACCTCTTCCCACAGCCAGGTTCCGATGAGCACGCCCGCCACCCCGATAAGCATCGTGCCGATGAGCCCGATGGGATCCCGCCCGGGAAGTAGGAAGCGGGCGACCAGGCCGACCAGTAAGCCGACGATGATGGTTATCACCCAGAACATGTATCCCTCCTCTTTCGTCCAACCATGAAAACGCACGCGCCGGACGCGTGCGTCACACTTCCTACCCACCGCCTCCCCGGGCAAACGGGGGCCCCACGCAGCACTCTGAAGGAGGACGTCATGCCGCTCGCCGACAAAGTCTGCGTCGTAACCGGAGCGTCGAGCGGTATCGGGTACCAGACGGCCTTCGACCTCGCCGGCGAAGGGGCGCGCGTGTGTGTGGTGGCCCGGCGGAAAGAGAGATTGGAAGATTTGCTGCAGCGCATGCCCGGCTCGGGTCACAGCATGGCCGTGACCGACGTCTCTGAACGCGACGAGGTCAAGGCACTGGTCACGCACGTGACCGATGAGCACGGTCGCTGTGACGTCCTGATCAACAACGCCGGATTCTCCGGCGAGCGCCCCCTGACCGAAGCCGGGGCCGTGGACGATCTGAAGGCGATGATGGATACGAACTTCTACGGAACCCTCTACTGCACGGCGGAGTTCCTCCCGATGCTGATCGACTCGGCGCCATCGAACGTCGTCAACGTGGCCTCGATGGCGGGGCGCCTGGCGATAGGCGGAGCACCGGGTTACTCGGCGTCGAAGTTCGCCGTCGTGGGGTTCTCCGAGGCGCTGTACTTCCAGCTCCGGGACAAGGGCGTGTGCGTGAGCGTGGTGGAGCCGGGACTCATCCCGACCGAGGGCTTCCCCCAGACGCCGGTGCTCAGCGACCCCGTCATGAAGTACGCGCTCGGGTCCGTGGAAGGCGTCTCGAAGGCGATCCGGTCGGCGATCTCGGGCCGCAAGATGGAACGCGTGGTGCCTCGCTGGTACTACGCGCTTCAGGTCCCCAGGATCCTTGCTCCGCCGTTGTACCGGTTGGCGCAGCGGAAGCTCGTGACGCCCAAGCAGGAGGACTACCTGTAGGTCAGCTGGGGGCCGTCCAGCTGAACCCGCGGGAGCTGTCCGAACCCGTCCCGTAACGGCGCTGGATGTCCCCGATGTTCTCCGCCGCATCCCGGACGAGGCCGTCGTCGGAGATCTGCAGGAAACGGTAGGCGTACCCGGTGTCCGTAACGTCGACCAGCGCGTACCCGAACGGGTAGTCGCGCGGGATGGCGACCTCGAGGCAGGGCACGTCACCGAACGGACGATTGAGAGCATTGCGATGCGTGTGACCGGCGAAGACCCCCCACACGTTGCCGGAGTCCGCGACCGCGTGGATCCGCCCGGTGTCCCCGTCTCGCAGTCCGAATAGCACCGGCGGGAAACTGGTGAAGGGCTGGAGCGGGTGGTGCATGAAGATGAAGGCGGGCCCCGAATCCGGCGCGGCGATCTCGGCCAGGATCTCGTGCTGGGGAGTGCTCAGAGCGCCGCGCACGATCGCGCCTCCCTCGCCATCCATGAACGCTCCGGTTACGAGGTTGAAGGGCCCGAATGGGGACGTGCTGTGGTCGGCGGAATCGAGCACCGCGAAGCGAACCCCCTTGTGCTCGACGAGGGTTCCGTCCGCAGGGCGACCGAGGTAGCGCTCGAAGTACTCGCGGCCCTTCAGCTCCTGCTCCTCGTAGGACCACACGTCGTGATTGCCCATCATCGTTGCGAAGGGGACCTCCAGGTCGGCGAACACCGTGGCCGCCAGCTCGAACTCGCGCTCGTTGCCGTGGTCCGTGACGTCGCCCAGCTGGATCACCAGCTCGGCTCCGGAGGTGTTGAGATCGGCGATGGCCGCACGGACGAGCGGCTCTCCTCGCGGCGAGCCGATGTGAGCGTCGGCCAGGATCCCGAAACGGAACCTGACCTCCCCGGGGGGCTCCACCTCGGGGATCGGTAGCCGTTCGAAGGTCGGGGCCACGGGGAACTCATCGGGCAGGACGGAGGCGGCCTTCTCCTCGTCGGCCAGGCGCGTGAACTCGTCACCGCTGCCGGCCAAGAACGGCTTCGCGTGCCCTTCGACCCAATCGCCCAGACGCGTGAGGAAGATGTCCGCGAGCGGCATCTCGTCGGGTCGTTCGCCGATGAGGCTAACGATCCACGATGCGTGCGGTTCCACCAGTTCCACGTCGGGGCCGCGGCCCCCCTCAACGAGGGTCTCCTCGATGATCTCGGCCTGCCGGCGGGCTCTCAGGATGGAGGCGGCGAAGCGGTCGTCGTGCGGGCGCCAGATCTCGTACACCCGTGCCCGAGCGGCGTGAACGAGCCAGGCGGAACGAAGGAGGTCCGTGAGGATGTCGGTGGAGATATCGGTGCTCACGGGATCCGACAATAAGTGAGAAGACCTTGCGCTCGAGACCGCCCGGCGTCAGAATCAGGACACTTCCCTCAGGCACGTTCTAGTTTCGCGTCTCTTTTCACGCGCTCGGAACAGGGGGAGTCTCATGGGCATGGTTCAGCAGGTCCAGCGAACGACCGACTGGGATCGCTATTTCCTGAACATCGCGCGCGAGACCGCCACGCGCTCGAATTGCATCCGGCGCCAGCACGGCGCCGTGATCGTTAAGAAGCGCCGGATCGCCTCCACCGGCTACAACGGCCCCCCTTCGGGCCACGCCCATTGCGACCAGGGGGCTTGTCCACGGGCCCGCTCCGAATCCGTCAGCGGGTGGGGCCACGACAATTGCATCGCGATCCACGCCGAGGCCAACGCGATCCTGTTCTCATCGCCGACCGAGCGCGACGGCGCCACGATCTACATCACCGGCGTCCCTTGTTTCGGGTGCGCCAAACTGGTCGCCAATTCGGGGATCACCGAGGTCGTCACCGAGGGCGAGCCCTACGACGGCTGGCAGGATGTCCGCGACTTCCTTCTCGACTGCAACGTGCGGGTCCGGCTCCTCTAGGGGTGCGGGGTGGCTTCGAACCAGTAGGCGAAGCGCTGGGTTTGTAGGTGGCTGATCTCGAAGCCGGATGTCTCGAACTGTCCGAGCACCTTCTCGCGGGAGCGCAGGAGGGTTGGTAGGTGGGTGGATGCGCGCTTGGGGAGGGCTGCTTCTAGGGGGGCTGTTATCAGGGAGACGTAGAGGGTTCCGGTGGGGCGCAGGGTGCGGCGGAATTCTTTCAGGGTTGCTCGCAGGTTGGGCATCACTTGTAGGCCGTTGATGCACAGGATCGCGCCGAAGGTCGCGTCGGCGAAGGGGAGGTTGTGGGCGTCGGCTTGGACGGCCACCAGGTTGGGGGTTCGTTGTTCGCGCGCTACTTCTTGGGTGCGCCGGACCATCCCGGCGGCGATGTCGGACCCGACCATCAGGCCCTCGTGGTGCCGGGCGGCGTCTACCGTGAAGTAGGCGGTGCCCACGGGCAGGTCCAGGATGGGATCGTGGCCGGCCGCCTCTACGGCTCGGCGTCCTAGAGCTCGCACCTTGTCGTGGAGGTCGCCTCCGAATAGGGGGAACGCCCCGTTCACTACGACCGGCTCGTATAGGCGGTTCGCCGCGTGCGAGTAGATGCCCGCGATGGCGCGCTTAGCGAAGTTGCCCGGCTCGCTCACACCGAGCCGTGGGCTACGGCGACGAGGTCCTCGTAGAGGCATTCCTCGGCGGACTTGTCGTTGCGCAGGCCCTTGTACGACGGCGCCCGGAGCCGGCCTACGGAGGTCAGCTCCCGGAACTCGACCTTGGCAACCAGCTCCGGCTTCGTCCAGTGCGGATCGCGCAGCACTTTCCCGAAGGGGTTGGAGCGCGTGCCGGTCGGGTCCTCGACGAACGGCCTATCGGACGTCTCGAGCGCCTGGAGCTTCGGCCACAGCGTGTCGAGCTCCCGTCCGGTGAAGCCGGTTCCGACGGCGCCGAGGAAACGAAGCTCTCCCTCGAGGTAGGCCCCCACGAGTAACGAGCCGAAGTGCGTGGATCGGGAACCTTCGCCGCGCGACCACCCACCGATGACGACGTCGGCGTCGTGAACGATCTTGATCTTGAGCCAGTCGCGCACGCGTTTCCCCGGCCGGTATGAGCCCCCGAGCTTCTTCGCCACGATGCCCTCGAGACGCCGCTGCTTCACCGCTTCGAGCAGGGCTATCCCCTCGGTGGCCACGAACGTCGAAACCTGCATCCGTCCGCCGGGGATCACGATCTCGTCCAGCGCGGCTTTCCGCTCTTCGATCGGAGCAGTAATCAACGACCTGCCGTCGAGGTAGAGCAGGTCGAACGCGATGTAGGTGACGGGGATGGAGCTCATCACCCGCTCGATGTCCCTCGGGTTCTGGAGGTTGATGCGGCTCTGCAGCTTCTCGAAGGAAGGCCTGCCCTCGTCGAATGCGACGATCTCGCCGTCCACCACCGCGTCGAGGGCTACCAGTCGCTCGTGCAAGCCGCCCAGCTCCGGGTAGGCCGAGGTGATGTCGCGCTGATTGCGCGAGATCAGTTTGGTCTCCTCCTTGCAGACCGCCAGTGCACGCACGCCATCCCACTTCGGTTCGAAGATCCATCCGTCCTTGTCGAACGCCTCGGTGCTGAGCGTGGCGTTCATCACCTCGAACGGCGGGGGAGGAGCGGGAGCCGGCCGTTCGTCGCGTCCGAGGATCACGATCCACTCGTCCTTGCCGTCCTCCTGTCTCGTGCGATTCAGATGCCACGAGCCCTGGAAGCGCTTGCCCTGCAGCCGGAAACTCAACTTGCCCGGGCCCTGCTCGAGAACCTCGTAGGTGCCCGAGTCGAAGATGCGCATCTCTCCCGCCCCGTAGTTGCCGGCGGGGATGGTGCCGGAGAAGTCCCTGTATTCGATGGGATGGTCCTCCGTGTGTACCGCGAGGTGTGGCTCCTTCTTTTTCGTCGGCAGGTTCCGGGGGACCGCCCACGAGACCAGCACCGGCGTGTCGCCGTTGAACATTTCTAGTCTCAGGTCGAAGTGGAGCCGTCGCGCATGATGCTGCTGGATGACGAAGTCCGTGCCCGCGCGCGCGGAGCCGGGGTCCACGTTCCCGGCCACCGATGCCTCGGGCTCGGGCGTGCTCTCGTAGCTGCGTTTCGCGCGGTAGTCGCGGTCCGTGCTCATACCTCCATTAGAGGGCGTCGGAAGTCTCCACTGCTCATCCGGCCCGGGTCGTCTCCGCCAGCCAGCCGGCCAGACCCACTCCGCCGCGCGGGTCGTCCGGCGGCCCTCCCTCGTGTTTCGTGAAGGCGTAAACATCGCGCTCGTTTGATTCGCGTCGAAGGAGCTCGAGCCAGGCGTCGCGCACCTCGTCCGGATACGCGTCGCGACGCAGGCGGACGTATCCGATCGGGCCCGGGGGGAGCGCGGACGGGACCTCACCCTTCGTCTCCGCGAAGCACACCGTTCCGCCCGCCTGGGCGATGGCGTTGGTGACGGCCTCGTCACGCCAGGAGTCGTCGCGGAACTCGAAGGCGTAGGTGCCCTCCGGGGGGAGAGCGCTCAGGAGCGACCGGAAAGCGTCGTCGTCCCTCTTCCTGTAGGGCGGGAACTGGAACAGGATGGGACCGAGCCGGGGGCCGAGGATCTTGATCGATCCCAAGAACGTGTCGAGGAAACCCTTTGCCTCGGCGCCCATCGCGATGCTCTTGCTGTGGGTTAGCCGGCGGTGCGCCTTCACGGCGAAGCGGAACGATTCCGGCGTCATCGAGTTCCATCTCGTGAACGTGCCCTCCGCCTGAAGGCGGTAGAAGGTCGCGTTCACCTCGCAGGCGGTCAGGACCCCCGAGTAGTGCTCCAGGAAGCGGGATTGCGGGAGGTCTCCCGGATAGAAGAGGGGCTTCCACTCCCGATAGGCCCACCCGGACGTTCCCAGATACAGCATCAGCGCTTGAACTCGCGCGCTTTGCGCGGCTGGGCGCCGAGCTGTTCGATCAACGGTTGCAGGTCCTGGCCCGGCCCCTGCGCAACAGGCAGGAACAGGTCACCCACCTCTGCGATGCGGTCGAAGATCGTCTCGATCGTGAAGTCGGACGGGTGGATGCCGTCGATCTCGTCCCACTTCAGCGGCGTCGAAACCGTCGCCCCCGGCTCCGGACGAACCGAGTAGGCGGCCGCGATGTTCGCTCCCTGCCGGTTCATGTTGACGTCCAGGAACACCTTCCCCGTGCGCTTCTTCGTGTCCCATTCGAGCGTCGTGACCTCGGGCTCCATCTCGTGGATCAGATCCGATACCGTTCCGACGAATCCTCGGATCTGGTTGTACGGCAGGTGCCCGTCGAGAGGCAGCATGATCTGCATACCGGTCGCGCCCGACGTTTTCGGATATCCGCGCAGCCCGAGCCGGTCGAGCACCGCCTTGATCAAGCCGGCGACGTGCGCCACTTCCGCCCAACCCGCGGGCTCGAACGGGTCGAGGTCGAAGAAGCAATAGGTCGGATGCCCCTGGTCCGTCCCCTTGCCGTGCAGCGGATGGAACTCGATGGCGCCGAGATTGACGATGTAGAGCATGTGTGCGACATCGCACGCGGTCAAGAAGTTGATGGTCCGACCGACGTCCTCCGACCGCACCGGGATCCGCGGCATCCACTCGGGCGTGTGCGACTGCGCGTTCTTCTCGTAGAAGAACTCGCCGTTGACGCCGTTGGGCATCCTCTTGAGCGTCAGGGGTCGGTCCTCGAGGTGGGGGATCATCGTGGGGGAGATGTTGAAGTAGTAGGTCAGCAGATCGCCCTTGGTGTAGCCCTCGACCGGCCAGTAGACCTTGTCCAGGTTGGACAGCCGTAGCTCGCGCTCACCGGCGCGCGCATACCAGTGCTCGCCCCTCCTAGCGGTGGGGAGGTCGACCGGGAACCGAACCGTCGTCACGGTGCTCACCTGGCAAGTCTCTCGCACCTTGCGCCGCGAGCGCGCGGGTCCGGAACGCGACGAGGGGCTCCTCCGGGAGCCCCTCGTGGATCACGTGTTGTCGTGCTACGGAGTGCGAGGATCCTCGCGCGGAGCCGTAGCGGTGGTCTCGGCGCCGGCGCTGACGTCGATGATCTCCTCGCCGTGGGTCGCAGCTCCTGGCGACGGCGCGGGCGCCACCCGCTCCATACCCGAGATGCTTTCGTAGGTGAAGACCGCGGCGGTCGCTCCGACCAGCGGTCCGACCGCGTACACGAGCAGGTCGCCCCAGGGAACCTTGACGCCATCGAACGGAAGTGCGGCGACGTAAGGCCCGAGGGTCCGGGCGAAGTTTGCCGAGCCGCCCGAGATCGGGCCTGTGGCCAGGAGGCCTGCACCGAGAGCCATCCCGATCACCAAGCCCGACCATCCCTTGGGCGCGCGCCGGTCCACGGCGACGGCCATGATGGCCATCATCAGCCCGAAGGTGATCAGCGTTTCGGCGAGTGTCGCCTGCCAGAACTCCACTCCGTCGGCGACGCGAGGGGCTCCGAACAGGATCTGCTGGTCGCCCACGATCGCACCGGTCTCGTTGAATATCCCGGCCACGATGAAGGCGCCCGCGATACCTCCGAGCACCTGGGCAAGCATGTACAGGGGCGCCTCAGCGAATGGGAACCGGCGTGAAACGGCGAGGCCGAAGGTGACCGCGGGATTGAAGTGACCTCCCGAGACTCCGCCGAATGCGTACACGATGAACGCCAGCGTGAATGCGAACGCGATCGCGACCGGTACGAGGTCGCTCAGCGATACCGAGAGAAGCGCATTGAAGATGGCCAGCTGCTCGGGCACCTGACGAAGCGCGTCCGGAAGCTGTTCGCTCAGGACGATCGGCCCCCTCAGGTAGGCGGTTGCGGCTCCCGTTCCGATCGCCACCAGAAGAAGGGTGCCGAGGAACTCCGCGCCCAAACGTCGGGCGAGCGGCGCTTGAACCTCCGCCACCTCCAGGAGGCCCTCCTTTCCCGTTGGTGGGGTCGTGTCGTACGCCTCGGCACTAGTGGCCATCGAGCCTCCTTGTCATTCGTCTGCGTGAAGTGATGCGGCTTTGGTTCTGATGTCATCGAGGATCGGCGCGTTCTGAAGCGTGGTTACATCCCCGAGCTCCCGGCCCTCTGCAACATCCTTTAGAAGCCGCCGCATAATCTTGCCTGAGCGTGTTTTTGGCAAATCGTCCGTGAAAACGATCGAATGTGGGCGCGCGAGCTTGCCGATCACCTTAGCAACGTGGTTCCGGAGCTCTTGCATCAGATCCTCGCCCCCCTCGGACCCGGATTTCGCCGTGACGAAGGCGACGATGGTTTCGCCCTCCTTCGGGTCGTTGCGGCCCACCACGGCCGCCTCGGCCACAGAGGGGTGATCGACGAGCGCGGATTCGACCTCGTAGGTCGAGATGCGATGCCCGGCTATGTTCATGACGTCGTCAACCCGTCCGAGCAGCCAAAAGTAGCCGTCATCGTCGAGCTTGGCGCCATCGCCCGGGAAGTAGATCTCGTCCCCGTAGCGCCCGAAGTAGGTCTCGCGGTACCGCTGGTCGTCGCCGAAGATCGTCCGGAACATCGACGGCACCGGGCGCTTCAGGACGAGATACCCGCCGCCGTCGGGACCCACCGGTTTCCCCTGTTCGTCGACCACATCCGCGCTGACGCCGGGGTAGGGAACGGTCGCGGAGCCCGGCTTCAGCGTCGTTACACCGGGCAGCGGCGAGATCATGATCGCACCGGTCTCGGTCTGCCACCACGTGTCGACCACCGGCGTTCGCCCGCCTCCGATGAACTCCTGGTACCAGATCCAGGCCTCCGGATTGATCGGTTCGCCGACCGAGCCCAGCAGGCGCAACGAGCTCAGGTCATGTCTCTGGGGCCACTCCGTTCCCCACTTCATGAACGAGCGGATCGCGGTCGGTGCCGTGTAGAGGATCGTCGCCTTGTGCTCTTCGATGATCGACCACCAACGGTTCTTCTCGGGCCAGTCCGGAGCGCCCTCGTACAGGATCGATGTGCAGCCGTTCGCGAGGGGGCCGTAGACGATGTAACTGTGACCGGTCACCCAGCCGATATCGGCGGCGCACCAGTAGACGTCGGTCTCTGGCTTGATGTCGAAGATGTTGAAGTGCGTGGAGGCGACACCGGTTAGGTATCCGCCCGTCGTATGGACGATGCCCTTGGGTTTTCCGGTCGTGCCGGACGTGTAGAGGATGTAGAGCATGTCCTCGGAGTCCATCGGCTCCGCCTCGCACTCGCTCGGCGCATCTGAGACGAGGTTCCTGTAGACGAGGTCGCGTTTCTCGACCATGTTCACGTCATCCTTGGTGCGTTGCACGACCACGACCTTCTCGATCGACGGGCAGTCGCGCAGAGCCTCGTCCGCGTTCTCCTTGAGCGGAACCGTCTGCCCACGTCGGTAGCTGCCATCTGCGGTGATGAGCACCTTGCACTCTGCATCGTTGATCCTGTCCCGGAGACTCTCGGCCGAGAAGCCACCGAAGACCACCGAGTGAGCGGCCCCGATCCGGGCACAGGCGAGCATCGCGGCAGGGAGCTCCGGGACCATGGGTAGATAGATGGCGACGCGGTCGCCTTTGGTAACCCCGAGATCCTTGAGAGCGTTCGCGAGCCTCGAGACTTCCTCGTGCAGCTCCCGGTAGGTGACCGCGCGGCGGTCCCCGGGCTCACCCACCCAGTGATAGGCGACGCGATCGCCATGCTCGTCGAGGTGACGATCGAGACAGTTGTACGACGCGTTGAGTTGTCCGCCCACGAACCACGTGTGATGAGGAGGATCCAGCTCGCTCACGGTGTCCCACTTCTTGAACCAGTGGAGGCGTTCGGCCTGGGACGCCCACCACGCGTCCGGATCCGATGAGGCCTGTTCGTAGACGGAAGGGTCCTTGAGGTTCGCCTGTTGCGTGAACTCCTCAGAAGGCGCGAACGTGCGACGTTCCTGAAGCAGGGCTTCGATGGTTCGCTCGACTTCCTCCTCGACCACGACATCCCCTCCCAGGCGCCCGAGCGTTTGAACGACGAGGTTAACGCTCCCGGCTGAGGGGCTCCGAACCGTGGGCGGTGTCGCCGGCGAGCGTCTGGAGCGCGTGCGGGAGGATCGGAAGGAGCGCTTCCAGCCCCTCGGCCACGGCTTTCGGGCTGCCGGGAAGGTTTACGATCAAGCTCGAGCCCGCGGCACCGGCAATCGCTCTGGACAACGCTGCGTGAGGGGTGTTCTGTATGCCGGCGTGGAGCATCGCGAAGACGAGGCCCGGCGCCACCCTCTCGATCACCGCCGAGGTCGCCTCGGGAGTCACGTCCCGGGGGCCGAAGCCGGTCCCGCCGGTCGTCACGATCAACGAGAGTCCCGCGTCTACGTACGCGCGGAGGAGCGCTTCGATCTCGGGCCGCTCGTCTGGGACGACCGCTCGCCGGAGCGTTGCGAAGCCCAACCCCGCCAGAAGGACCTCGGCGACATCCCCGGACTCGTCGGCACGCGCTCCGGCGGCCACACCGTCGCTGACGGTCAGGATCGCAGCGATCATCTCGGTCGTAGGGCCCGGCACGGGTCGCTCACCAACCTCTCTCGAGTCGCTCACCAACCCCTCCCGCTCGGCGAGGGCATCGACGGAAGGTTCCCGCCGATCGAGATCTCGACTATCGCGGCGCAACCCACCAGGTTCACTCCGAGCTCGGAGACTGAGATCGCTTGGTCACGTCAACAGACCCCTCAGAGCGCCACCGTCCACGACGACGGTATTCCCGGTCATGTACGAGGCGCGCTCCGAAGCGACGAAGGCGACCACGTCCCCGAACTCGGCGGGGTCGCCATAGCGACCGAGCGGGATGCTGCTTCGACTGGTTTCGGCGACTTCCTCCGCCGTCAGGCCACTGTTTTCGGCGGCCAGGCGATCCAGCGCGGCCACGCGATCGGTCTGGATCCGACCGGGTGCGACGCAGACCACCCGGATGCCCCGCGGCCCCAGCTCTTTCGACAATGTCTTCGCCAGGCCGACCACGGCTGGACGCATCATGTTCGACAACAACAGGTTGGCGATGGGCTCCTTGACGGAGCCGGACGTGATGAAGATCATCGCCCCGCCGTGGCGCTCCTGCATCGAGTCGGTGGCGACCTTCGCTAGGCGCCAGGCGGATGCGGTCGTGAGATCGAACGCCGCCCGGAGTTGATCCTCGCCCAGGCCCGCGAACGTGCCGGGGGCCGGACCACCCGCGTTCGCGACGCAGATGTCGATACCGCCAAGCTCGCGGCTCACCGCTCGCCCCACCTTTTCGATCGCAGGCGGATCCGTCACGTCGAGCTCGAGTGGCAGGCACCTGGAGCCCGTTTCTCGTTCGATGTCGGCGGCGTGCCGCCTGAGGTCCTCGAAGCGCCGCGCGGAGATCGCGACCGTGGTGCCTTCGCGCGCCAGAGACCACGCACTCGCGAGACCGAGTCCGGAGGAGGCCCCCACCACCCACGCGATCTTGTCGTCCAGACCTAGGTCCATGACACCTCTAGTGTTCGGCCCCCACCCACGAGGAGCCGTCGGCGTAGTGCTCCTTCTTCCAGATCGGAACGCCGGCTTTGATCGTGTCGATGAGCCACCGGCACGACTCGAGTGCGTCCCCGCGATGAGGCGCTGAGGTGACCACCACCACCGTTGGCTCCCCAAGATCGCACGCGCCGGACCGGTGCACGGCGATCACCTTCTTCAGGTCCCACTTTTCCGCCGCTTCGTTGGCGATCTCTCGTATCCGCGCCAGGGCGAGTGTGGGATGAGCTTCGTACTCGAGTCCCACGACGTTCTTCGCGTCGTTCTCGGGAACGGCCGCGGTTTGGCGAACGGTCCCGATGAATGCCGCCACCGCTCCGGACTCCGGGGAGCTTCCCGACCCCAGAGCCGCAGTTACATCGAGCGCACCTTCGCTGATGTGCGCGTCGATCTCGGCCATGCCGCGGGTCAGCCGCCGATCATCGACATGGAGCGCGCGGGCTTGACGAAGTCGTCCTCGCCGATCCTGTGGCCCGACCACTTCGCCGCGACGCACGTCTGGGCCAGTGCGGCGAGGTCCGCGTCGTTCGCTCCGGCGCGCAGGGGGCCGCGCAGATCGGTTTCCTCGAGAGAGAAGAGGCAGGCGCGCAGTTGCCCATCGGCCGTGAGACGCAGACGATTGCACGAGGCGCAGAATGGCTGCGTCACGGATGGGATGACGCCCACTCGGCCGGGCGCCCCGTCCGCGAAACGGAATGGGGTCACGGGCTCCGGCTCGTCGTCCGTGTCCGCCACCAACGGGTAGGCGCGGGCGATCCGTTCGATGATCTCGGCCCCCGGCACCACGCCGTCGGCGGACCATTCGTCCTGCGCATCGAGTGGCATGTACTCGATGAACCTGATGTCGTAACCCGTGGAACGGGCGAGCTCGGCGAACTGCACTACCTCGTCTTCGTTCTTGTTCCGGATCACGACCGTATTGATCTTGATCGGTGTCAAGCCTTCGTCGCTTGCGACGCGCAGTCCGTGCATCACTTCATCGAGCGCATCCCGTAGCGTCATGTCGGCGAAGCGATGTTTGAGCAGCGAGTCGCACGACACGGTGACCCTGTCGAGCCCGGCGCCGGCCAGTGAGGCGGCCTCTTTCGCGAGCAGGAATCCGTTCGTCGTCATCGAGATGTCCAGCTTGTGGTCGACGTCCCGTAACTTGCGGACCAGATGGTGGACGTCGCGTCGCACGAGCGGCTCGCCCCCGGTGACCTTGATGGAACGCACGCCAAGGTCGACGAGGATCCCCGTGAGCCGTTCGATCTCCTCGAATGTGAGTAGCGCCTCGCGCGGCATCCAGGGCAACCCCTCCGGGGGCATGCAGTAGCGACAGCGGAAGTTACAGCGATCCGTCACGGAGATGCGGAGGTCGGTCGCGACCCGCCCGAAGTCGTCGATCAGAGAGGCGGCCGTCCCCTCAGATGCCGTGGCGTGAATGTCGTCGTCCATGCCCTTCATCCTCTCACGGCCTCTGCCGGTAGAGGCGGGCGTGCGCGCCATCGACCGGGCGGTCCGATGGCGCTATCCTGCCGCCGTGAAGGTTCTGATCCTCGGAGGCGACGGCTACCTCGGGTGGCCCACGGCGATGCATCTCGCTCAGGCGGGGCACGACGTCGCGGTCGCCGACAACCTCTTGCGACGCAACATGGCCACCGAGCTCGGAACCAACTCCCTGACGCCGATCCAGCCCCTCCAAGATCGAGTGACGGTGTTCAAAGAGCTGACCGGGAACGAGGTCCGTCCGTTCTTCGGTGATCTGATCGACGCGCAGTTCGTCGACGAGGTTTTCTCCGAGGTCCGACCCGACTCCGTCATCCATTACGGCGAGCAGCCCAGCGCCCCGTACTCGATGATCGACCGCAGGCATGCCGTTGCGACCCAAAGGAACAACGTCGAGGGCAACCTGAACGTCCTCTACGCGATGCGCGATCTAACCCCGCAGGCCCACCTCGTGAAGCTAGGAACGATGGGCGAGTACGGCACCCCGAACATCGACATCGAAGAAGGTTTCATCGAGATCGAGCACAAGGGGCGGAAGGACACGCTTCCGTTCCCGAAGCTCCCGGGATCGATGTATCACCTATCGAAGGTCCATGACTCCCACAACATCCACTTCGCGTGTCGTATATGGGGCCTCGCTGCCACCGACCTGAATCAAGGCGTGGTCTACGGCATCCGGACTGAAGAGTCGGCGCTCGACGAGCGCGTCTGCACGCGCTTCGACTACGACGAGGTCTTCGGCACGGTTCTGAATCGGTTCTGCGTCCAGGCGGTGGTCGGGCATCCCCTGACGGTCTACGGGAAGGGCGGTCAGACCAGAGGCTTCCTCAACATCATCGACACCCTCCAGTGCGTGCGCCTGGCGGTCGAGAATCCTGCCGCAGGCGGGGAGTTCCGCGTGTTCAATCAGTTCACCGAACAGTTCTCGGTCAATGAGCTCGCGGAGATCGTTCGGCGCGTGGGCGGGGGTATGGGGATCAACGTGAGTGTCGAGTCGGTCCCGGGCCCCCGCATCGAGGCCGAGGAGCACTACTACAACGCGGCTCACACGAAGCTGGTCGAGCTGGGGCTTCACGCTCACCCGCTCACGGATGACGTGGTGATCCACATGATCGAGACCGTCGCGCGCTACAAGGATCGCATCCTCGTCGGGCCGATAGCGCCGAAGACTCGCTGGGACCCGCGCTCCTAGGGAGCCTTCTTCAGGAGGAAGTGGTCCCACCGGCCCACCAGGTCGAATCCGAGCTTCTCGTACAACGTCTTGGGCCAATCATCTTCGCCGGCGACCAGGAAGACGAGATCGTGATCGACCCGAGCCGCTTCTACGGCGGCGAGCACGTTGGCGCGGGCGAAGCCCCTGTTCTGGTAGGCCTCGAGCGTGGCGACGTCCTCGATCTGAGCGGTCCGGCCGTCGGAGTAGACCTCGCACAACGACACCGGCCGTCCCTCGTCGAAGGCCGCGAACCAGCGGGTTGCTGCGTACCGGCGAAGGATCCCGTCGAGCAGTCCCCACTGCTGGATCACTTCCGGGGACACGTCGTCGTCGCCATCGGCTTCCTCTTGCCGCAGTTGGTCGCGCACGTCGCTGATCGTGGCCTCGTCGCACTCGCGGACGTCGATCCCGAAAGGCTGTTTATCGGGCCGCCGGTGGATCATCACGACGATGCCATCCCGGTGCCATCCCAGCTCGTCGAAGGATGGGCGCAGACGCGCGGCTGCCTGCGCGTCGAAGACCGGGATCGAGCGGAACCTCCGGCCCCGCTCGCGGTGGAGGCGATCGGCGAGCTCGATCAGGTCTTCCGTTGAAGGAGCATCGTTCGTGTCGACGCGCACGAAGTTGCAATCCCACATGACGTTGAGCTCAGCGCTGAAGCCGGCCACCCCCCAGGGGAATCGGATCAGCTCTTCGACCGCCGACTCGTAGATCCAGCGCTCGAAGTCGAGGGCGCGACGGAGATCCGGGTCCATCTACGCGGACGCGTTGATGGCGTCGATGAGGGCATCCGCCACCGCGCCCGTAGGAGTTGACTCACCCACCCCGGACATGTCGGAGGTGCGGATGTCTTTTCGGCCGAGGACGCCTTCGACTGCCCTTTCGAGGACGCCGGCCGCAGCGGCCTCGCCGAGGTGCCGGAGCATCAGCACGGCGGAAAGGATCATCGCGATGGGGTTGGCGAGACCCTTACCCGCGATATCGGGGGCCGACCCGTGCGTGGGCTCGAACACCGCGTATTCCTTGCCGAGGTTCATCCCGGGGGCGAATCCGAGACCGCCGATCAGACCGGCGCAGAGATCCGAGATGATGTCGCCATAGAGGTTGGGCAGAACGATCACGTCTAGCTCCGCGGGGATCCATGCCAGCCACATCGCGAGCTCATCCACGTGCATGTCTTCGAATCCAACGTTGCGGTAGCTCTCGGCGAGCCGTAACCCCGTCTCCAGCCAGACCCCGTCGGAGAACTTCATGATGTTCGCCTTGTGACCGAGCGTCACCTTTCGGCGTCGTTCCCTCCGCGCGTACTCGAAGGCGAACTCGACTATCGCCTGCGTGGCCGACACGGAGATCGGCTTGACGGAGACGCCGGCGTCCTCCCGTAGCTCGTATCCGTGCATGTACTTGAGATAGCCGCGCAGTTTGCTGACCTCGGCAGAGCCCATCTCGAATTCGATGCCCTCATAGAGGTCCTCCGTGTTCTCGCGCACGACCACCAGGTCGATGGCCTCGAAGTGAGAGGGAACGCCCGGGAACAGACGGCACGGGCGGACACTGGCGAAGAGGTCGAGCTCCTGGCGAAGGGTGACGTTGACCGATCGGAACCCCGTCCCGACCGGCGTCGAGACGGGGCCCTTGAGAGCCGTCCCGTTCCGCCGGATCGACTCGAGGACGTGCTCGGGGAGCGGGGTCCCGTGCTGCTCGAGGACCGACGCGCCCGCCTCGTGCACCTCCCAATCGATGCCGACCCCCAACGCGTCGACGACGCGCGTGGTCGCGTCCGATACCTCAGGACCGATCCCGTCGCCTCTTATGAGCGTCACGGTTGGCATCCGCCAACCCTATTCGCCACCAGGAACCGGCTCCCGCACGAGCGGGGGTGCTGGATTTGGACCTCGGATTTTGACAGGCTGAGCTCCCCGGCTCGTCATTCCGCGACCGACTGCAGCGAGGAGCACGTTGAACATCGGAAGCGTTTCCACTCCCCGCGCGCGCGTGAGGCGCGCTGGGTCCGAATGAGCCGGCCACCGCTCCTCGTCGCCGCGCTGGGCGGGAACGCGATGCAGGATCCCGCCGGCGACGACACCGTCCCCGCGGATTTCGCCCGCACGATGGAGACGGCTCGCACCATCGGTGATCTGGCGGTCTCGGGGGAATGGCGTCTCGTGATCACGCACGGTAATGGTCCGCAGGTGGGGAACCATCTCTTGCGCAGCGAGCTCGCACACGAGCACGGCCACCTTCCGCCTCTACCGCTCGACGTCTGTGTGGCCGACACGCAGGGTGGACTCGGTTACATGCTGCAGCAGTCACTCGTGAACGCACTTCACGAAGCCGGAGCGCCGGCGGTCGTCGCCGCGCTCGTGACCCAGGTGGTGGTGGATGAGGACGATCCGGCGTTCTCGAAGCCCTCCAAGCCGGTGGGGGAGATGATCGGCGAGGAGCGCGTCGACGATCTCCGCCAGCGCGGATGGTCTCTCGAGGAGGACCCACACCGCGGGGGCTGGCGCAGGGTCGTCGCGTCGCCGGATCCGAAAGAGATCGTGGAGGCCGGCGCGGTCGCTGCTCTTGTCGATGATGGTGTCATCGTGATCGCGGGCGGAGGCGGCGGCATCCCGGTCGTCCAGCAAGCGGACGGGACGTTAGTGGGAGCCCCCGCGGTCGTCGACAAGGATCTTGCGAGCGCGTTGCTCGCCTCGGACCTCGGTGCGGACGCGTTCTTGATCCTGACCGATGTCGACCGCGCCTTCGTGGGCTTCGGAACCGCGGCCGAGAAGGCCATCGACCGCATGACGGTGGCCGAGGCGCGCTCGTACATGGACGAAGGCCAGTTTCCGGCGGGAAGCATGGGTCCGAAGGTGGAGGCCCTGTGCCGCTTCGTGGGATCGACCGGCGGATGCGGGGTCATCACGTCGATCCCGAACGCGCGCGCCGGGCTGGCGGGCGAGGCGGGAACCACGATCGCTCCTTGAGGTCCAGTGACCTGCGTCATGGCGCCGTCGATGTCCATGGACGGAGGCTGGGTCGATGCATCCCATGCGAACAGTCACCGTCTTCGCCGCGTCATTACTCGCGGTCGCGGGGGCCCCGGCATCGGCGGTCGCACCGTCGCCTTACATCCTCCTCACCCCGCCGGTGGACTCGGTCATCACGCGCTACTTCGAGCCTCCGGAAAGCGATTACGCGCCCGGTCACCGCGGGATCGACTACGGCGTAGTGCCGGGGGTGAAGGTTCGTGCGGCGGCCGCCGGGACCGTCTCGTTCGCCGGCCCGGTGGCCGGAACCAAAGCCGTGACACTCGATCATGGCGGCGGCGTGGAGACCACGTACTCGAGGCTGGGCGTCATCTCCGTTCTTCCGGGAACGACGGTCGATGAGGGTCATTTCATCGGAACGACTTCTGCGGCACACCCCGGGGAGTGGGCGGGTCTCCATTTCGGCGTGAAGGTCCAGGAGCGCTACGTCGATCCACTCACCTGGCTGGGTCCGGTGGATGTGTCCGAAGCGATCCGTCTCGCTCCGACCGTGGAGGACCTGGAGGGTGAAGTGGACTCCCTCCTGGTGGCGTCTTCGGGACGGGCCGGAACGCACCACCGCGCATGTGCCCCGACCCCTCAGACGAATGGACTCCCTCGGCCGCCCAATGCCAACATCGCCGTGTCGATCGCCGGGCTGAACAGCAGCACTAAGGGCGGCACACCGGATCTATACAGGTCCGGTGCCGGTGCGGAGGCTCTCGGCTACCCACCCGAGCGCATCTACAGGTACTCCTACCGTGGGACGGATGGCCGCGATCTGCACCGGCCCTATTCGGGGCTCGACACGCAAGGCGACCTTCGGTCGGCTGCGCGTCGCCTGATGGACCTTCTGCGAGCGATCGGTCGCCGTCACCCGGGGGCCCGCGTCGACATCATCGCCCACTCGCAAGGCGGGATCGTGGCGCGCGCGGCTCTCGAGGTGATGGCGACCGCATTCGACCCGGCCCTGCCACCCGTGGCGCATCTCGTAACTCTGGCAACGCCGCACGAGGGAGCCCCTCTGGCGGGGCTTCTCGAGGACCTCCGAACGAGAACCGTGACGGGCCGGCTGGCCCTCTCGGGCCTGTCCAGGGTGGTGAGGCGCGGTGGCCCGGTGCCGGATCCGGATGCGACGGCGATGAAGCAGCTCGCTCCCGGCTCGGATCTGCTGGACGATCTAGCCGCCGAGGACATCGCCTACGGGACGCGCGTTCTCGCCCTCGGTATAGCGAACGATCTGATCGTCCCGGCGGATCACTCGGACTATCCCGGCAAGGTCAGCAGGGTCGTCGGTCCCGAGGGCGCGTTCGGTCACGATGCGGTCACCGGATCCGCACGAGCCCTGGCCAAGGCGCATGCCTTCCTCCGGGACGCCTCGCCCCCGTGCGAGGTCGCGGCGGACCGCCTCGGGCCTCTGGCCGGAGTCGCCATCTCGTTCCTAGAGAGGCGGGCGGTGGATCTGTACTCGGAGGTCGAGGGCGCCCTTGGTGGGGGCCTGTGGCGCGGCTTGCAGAGGGCGGATCGGGCTCTCGGGTCACCGGCACGACGATTGGTGCGGGCCGTGGGCTCCGGGGCGCGCTGGGCGAGAGACGCGCTGGAGGACGTAGCGCGCCTGCCCGGGCGCATCGGGCGCCTCGTGACCACAGGCGCGGGTGGGTCGGAATGAGGCACAAAAATGAGCCCCCTCCGCCGGGGGGGATGGGCGGATGACGGAGGGGG
>Ga0136614_10000313_pt1 | contig 22800 bp, 17 predicted proteins | sample AntDrymUQ2792106_2_FD_106643 | JGI IMG/M metagenome (GOLD analysis project Ga0136614, IMG submission 106643) | Polar desert sand microbial communities from Dry Valleys, Antarctica - metaG UQ279 (21.06) | ecosystem: Environmental > Terrestrial > Soil > Desert | place: Antarctica: Dry Valley... | reverse complement strand
TTTGCTTGCTTCGCGGGGTGATCTGGACAATTTTTTAGATGCCAGAGTCAGCCCGTGCGTCGCCTCGTGGCGGCTTTTGCATTTTTCAAAAGGGGATTTGTGAGACGGTTAAGGCCTCTGTGATTGCGCGCCAAACTTGCTCGCGCCCGTGACCGCTCACGGCGGAGTAAGCGACGACTTCGCCCGGCCCATCCTGCGCGCCGAAAATTTGGCGCGCGCGCCCGATGTTGCGCCGCAGTTCATTCTGCGAGAGCTTGTCAGCTTTGGTGGCAACTACGACGCGCGGCTTGGCGTAAGCCAGCAACCATTCGTGAAGCTGCATGTCCAATGTCGTGGGTTCGTGGCGCGAATCTACGATTTGAATTGATAACACAAGCCTCTCACGCTTGGCAAGATAGCCCGTCACAATTTCGCCCCATGATTCGCGTACCGCACGCGGCACGCGCGCATAACCATAGCCCGGCAGGTCAACGAAATGGAAACGCTTATTGATCACAAAGAAGTTCAGGGCCTGCGTCCGACCCGGCGTCGAAGACGTGCGCGCCAAGCCTTTGACGCCCAACAGCGAGTTGATCAGGCTCGACTTACCCACGTTCGATCTTCCAAGAAAAGCGATTTCCGGCATGCCACTCTTCGGCCAATCCTTTTCGGTAAACGCGCTTTTGATGAATTCCGCGCTTGTGATCTTCATTAAGCGATAAATGATGTTGGCTAAGTTGCCGGAATGAAATTGAGCATTGAGGCTGCGCGCAGAAAAATGAACAAGCGGCTCGACCGACGAATGGCAACCACGACAGGCCGGCATTCCGGCGCGGCATACTTGTCAGTTGAGATTGTAGCTAATTGCTATTTGCTTTGAACGGAAGCGGAACTTTACAAGTGGGCAGGGAGAAAAGCAAGGGGAAAGAGGAAGGGCGAAAGAAAGACATAACGAATTTCCTTTTGCCCTTCTCCCTTCACCTTTACCCTTGCTGTATCGTCGGTGTGCCTTGCGCGGGCGGTTCGGTCGTCCAGAGCGGGGGCGCGGTCGTCGTGTCTGTTCCGGCGTCGGTCGGGCAGGCGTCTTCGAGGGCGAGCGAGATCACTTCGTCGATCATCTCGACCAAGTGAATGGTCAAGTCGTTGCGGACTTCTTCCGGCACTTCCGCCAAGTCTTTCTCGTTGTCTTTCGGCAGAATGATCGTCGTCACGCCGATGCGGTGCGCGGCGAGGAGTTTTTCCTTGATGCCGCCGACGGGCAGGACTTTGCCGCGCAGCGTAATCTCGCCAGTCATCGCCACGTCTTTGCGGACGGGAGCGCGCATCAATGCGGAAGCCATCGCGGTGGCGAGCGTGACGCCCGCCGACGGGCCGTCCTTCGGGATCGCGCCTTCGGGGATGTGAACGTGCAGATCGCGCTTGCGAATATGTTCGAGGCTCATGCCGAGACGCTCCGAGCGCGCCTTGACGCAGGTCAGCGCGGCCTGCGCGGATTCCTGCATCACCTCGCCGAGCTTGCCCGTCAGAGTCACGCCGCCGCGACCGTTCGTGAGCGTCGCTTCGATGTGCAGAACTTCGCCGCCGACTTCCGTCCAAGCCAGTCCGAGCGCGAGGCCGATCTCACTCGATGCCGCCGCGTGCTGTTGCCGGAACTTGATAGGGCCGAGCATCTCGCGGACACGCTCGGCGGTGACGATTTCTTTGAAATCCGCGCTGGCCTGCGCGCCGACGATTTGGCGTGCGACCTTGCGGCAGCACGATCCGATCTCGCGCTCAAGATTACGGACGCCGGCCTCGCGCGTGTACGAGCGGATGATTTCCAAAATACCTTCAGCGGTGAATTCGACCTGTGAAGGTTGCAGCCCGTTGCCTTCGGCCTGCTTCAGGACGAGATGCCGCTTGGCGATCTCCAACTTCTCGCGTTCGGTGTAGCCGGACAGCCGCAGAATTTCCAAGCGGTCTTGCAGCGCGGGCGGGATCGTGTGCAGCACATTCGCCGTCGCGATGAAAAAGACCTTCGAGAGATCGTATTCGACATCGAGATAGTGATCTTGGAACGAATTGTTTTGTTCGGGATCGAGAACTTCCAAGAGCGCCGACGACGGGTCGCCGCGAAAATCGGTGCCGAGCTTGTCCACTTCGTCGAGCAGGATCAGCGGATTGATCGTCCCGGCCTTCTTCATCATCTGAATGATCTGGCCGGGCAGCGCGCCGATGTATGTGCGGCGGTGGCCGCGAATCTCCGCTTCGTCGCGCACGCCGCCGAGAGAGAGACGCACGAATTTTCTGCCGGTCGCCCGCGCGATGGATTTGCCGAGACTGGTTTTCCCGACGCCCGGCGGGCCGACGAAGCAGAGGATCGATCCCTTCGGATTCTTCACCAACTGCCGCACGGCCAAGTATTCGAGGATGCGCTCCTTAACTTTCTCTAAGCTGTAGTGGTCATCATTCAAGACCTCTTCGGCTTTGGTCAGGTCTCTAATCTCTTTCGACTTCTGCTTCCACGGCACGCTCAGGAGCCAGTCGATGTAAGTGCGCGAGACTGTGCCTTCGGCGGACATCGGCGGCATCGCTTCGAGGCGGTGCAATTCCTGCAAGGCTTTTTCCTTCGCCTCTTCAGACATGCCGGCCTCTTCGATCCGCTTCTTCAAATCTTCGATCTCAGCCTTCTCATCCTTGCGTCCGAGTTCTTTGTGAATCGCCTTGATCTGCTCGTTCAGGTAATACTCTTTCTGCGCCTTCTCCATCTGCCGCTTGACGCGCGCTTGAATCGTCCGATCAAGCTGCCGCTTGTCAACTTCCGTCTCCAATATTTCGACGAGCCGTTGCAAACGCCCATGCACAGAGATGATTTCGAGCAAGCCCTGCTTGTCTTCGACCGAGATGCGGAGTTGCGAAGCGAGCGCGTCGGCCAAGTGCGACGGGTCTGGATTTCGCAGCGCGGCTTGCAGCGCGTCGGTCTGCGCTTCGGGCGCGAGCCGCATGTGCTGTTCGATCAACTGGCCGATGCGTTGGACGAGGGCTTCGAGCCGATGCCCGGCCTCAGAGACGCTCGGCGCGCGGCGCACGATGGCGGTGAACGCGCCGTTGTCGTTCTCGACGCGGATCGTCGCAGCGCGCTCGCGGCCTTCGACGACGACTTTGATCTGTCCGTTCTCCTGCTTCTGCGCTTGCAGGATGCGGGCAATTGTCCCCGTACTGTAAATCTGTTCGGGCGCGGGTTCGTCAATCGAAGCGTCGTGCTGTGTGGAGAGAAAAATCGTGCGGTCGGTTGCTAATGCGGCTTCGAGCGAGCGGATCGAGCCGGGCCGACCGATCTTAAAAGCGACTTTCGTGAACGGAAAAATGACGACATCACGAATCGGCACCATCGGGTAGCGAGAGATGTCCGTCGGGGTGCGATCTGAATATTCTTCCATAAATCAGAAACTCTTTCGCTGATGAGTTGACAGCCTATGAAGAAAGGCGAGCCGCTTTAACTGCGCCGCTTGCCTCCTTGCGAACTAAACGAATTGTAAAACATTTCGCGCGACCGCGCCACTAAGGAAAATTTTGCGGCTTGATCAACGGTCGCCGACAATTCTCGCTCCAGCATTCTTGACAAAATTTAGCCGTTAGATTGTCATCTGACAATGCCGACAGTTTTGAGATTGAACGGATTCGATGTGTGCGTTTACACTCATGATCATCCTCCGGGCCATGTGCATGTGTTGAAGGCCGGAGCTGAAGTGGTCATCAACTTAGGGGACGCCGAAACGTCGCCGTCGATGCGCGAGGTGAAGGGGATGAGCAAAAAGGACGCCCGCCAAGCCGTGACGTTGGTGGAAGATCATCGGGACGCTTTGCTGGCGGAGTGGAGAGGAATTCATGGTTAAGTTGAGGATGAGCGAGGAAGAATTTGAGCGGCAGTATGCCGAAGCTGTCAAGCGCGGCGAGGAAAGGATGGCAACCGAGCCGCAAGCGAAGTCTGTCAGTTATGATCGGAAGACCAACCGGCTAATGATTGAAATGGAGAACGGCTCGACGTTCATCTTGCCGTGCGAGTTGCTGCAAGGCTTGGCCGGCGCTGCGCCGGAAGACATCGCGGAAGTCGAATTGCTTCCCCTTGGCAACGCGCTCCACTGGGAAAAACTGGATGCCGATTTTAACGTTGCGGGATTGCTGGCGGGAGACTTCGGCAACCGGGCTTGGATGGCCGAACTGAGGCGCAAAAGCGAGAGCGCCAGCTCAGATCTGCAAATGAGTTCTACTGTCGCAAGCGGGAAAAAAGGCCGGTCAGCGAAGAACGGGAAACGCCGCAAAAGTGCGTAGTGGATTGTTCTGCCCCGTCTTCTCTTAGGCCGCTGCGTCGTCAACGCCCGATAAGGCTTCGCCCGGCATGGCGCGGCGGCGTTCGACCATCTCAGAGGTGATCATGAATTCTTTGATGCGCTTCTGCGAGGGCATCGTGTACATCGCGTCGAGGAGCAGTTCTTCCATGATCATCATCAACCCGCGCGCACCGACCTTGCGCTCGACCGCTTGGCGGGCGATGCCTTTGAGGGCGTCGTCCGTGAAACGCAGCTTGACGTTATCGTACTCAAATTTCTTCTGGTACTGCTTCGTCAGGGCGTTCTTCGGTTCGGTGAGGATGCGGATCAGCGCCGTCTCGTCGAGTTCATGGAGCGCACCCAAGACGGGGAGGCGTCCGACGAATTCGGGGATCAGGCCGAAACGCACGAGGTCTTCGGGCTGAACGCTGGAGAGTGCTTCAGCATAGCGGTCGTGGTTATCTTTGATGTCGGCATGGAAGCCGAGCGACTTATTCCGCAGCCGCCGCCCGACCACTTTTTCGAGGCCGACGAACGCGCCGCCGCAGATGAATAGGATGTTCGTGGTGTCAACAGGAAAGAACTCTTGGTGCGGGTGCTTCCGGCCCCCCTGCGGCGGGACATTGGCGACCGTGCCTTCCAAGATTTTCAAGAGCGCTTGCTGCACGCCCTCACCCGATACGTCGCGCGTGATCGAGGGGTTCTCATCCTTGCGACAAATTTTATCAACTTCGTCGATATAGATGATGCCCTGCTGCGCGCGCTCCACATCGCCGTTGGCGGACTGCAACAGTTTGAGGATGATGTTCTCAACGTCCTCGCCGACATAACCGGCTTCGGTCAGCGTCGTCGCATCGACGATGGTGAAGGGAACTGAGAGCATCCGCGCGAGCGTTTGCGCCAAGAGCGTCTTGCCTGTTCCCGTCGGCCCGATCAAGAGGATGTTCGACTTTTGAATCTCAATATCCGAGCGGCGGCGGGCCAACTCGATCCGCTTGTAGTGTTGATAGACGGCGACGGCGAGGCGCTTCTTCGTCTCTTCCTGACCGATCACATATTCGTCGAGGAATGATTTAATCTCCGACGGTTTCGGCAACGGCGGGCGCGAGGCGACGGCTTCGGCCTGCTGATCGTCGGTAATGATCTCGTTGCAAATGTCGATACACTCATTGCAAATATAGACGGTCGGGCCGGCAATGAGCTTCTTCACTTCGTTCTGCGACTTGCCGCAGAACGAGCAGCGCAACGTGTCATCGGATCGTCGTACCATAGTTTCGATTTCGGATTGCAGATTACGGAGCTTGAATTTTTCAATGTTCCGCTTCCGATTTCCGAACTGCAAAATCCGCAATCCGCATTCCGCAATCGGTTTATTCGCGGTGTGCGATCACTTCATCGATCAGCCCGTACTCTTTGGCCTGCGAGGCGGACATGATGCGGTCACGCTCAACGTCACGCTCGATCATTTCGTAAGACTGGCCGGTGTGCTTCGCCAAGATGTTCGAGGTCAACTCGCGCATTCGGATAATCTCTTCGGCCATGATGCGAATGTCGGTGGCTTGGCCCTGCGCGCCGCCCGAAGGCTGGTGGATCAGGATGCGCGAATTGGGGAGCGCGAAGCGCTTGCCTTTCGCGCCGGCGGCCAACAGGAGCGCGCCCATCGAAGCGCACTGACCGACGCAGATCGTCGTCACGTCGGGGCGGATAAACTGCATCGTGTCGTAAACCGCCATGCCGGCCGTGATCGAGCCGCCCGGCGAGTTGATATAAAGGTTGATGTCTTTCTCCGGGTCTTCGGCTTCGAGGAAGAGAAGTTGGGCGACGATCAGATTAGCGATCTGATCGTCAATGGGTGTGCCGATAAAAATGATGTTGTCTTTGAGCAAGCGCGAGAAAATGTCGAAGGCGCGCTCGCCCCGCGACGTTTGCTCGACCACCATTGGAACTAAAGCCATAACTTGAGAATCTCCCTGCGCCCGGCTCTGAGAAATTTTTGATTTTAGATTTTTGCTTTGCGATTGAGGGCGGTGGGTTGCCGCTTGATTCAAGAATTTGGAATTCCAGATTTGAGATTTCAAATTCCAAATTAAAACCGCAAATCAAAAACTCTGTCTCACTGCTGCTCGTCGCTGGCGCTTGCCGCGTTGCTTCGTGCGTCTATCGTGTCGCCGGTGGCAGTTGTTTCACGCACTGTCGTTTCAACCTGTGCCGGCATTTCATTAGCCAGCTCATCGCTTTCATCAAGCAACTCTTCTTCGCGCCACTCTTCGTCTTTCACGTTCGCGTTTTCAACGATCAACTCCAACGCTTGGCGATGCCGCAACCTGTCGGCGATGCTACGTTCGCCCCCTTGCTTTGTCAAGGCAGCACGCACTTGTGCAATTGGTTGTTTCGACATCGCCGCGAGCGCTTCGATCTCTTGTTCGATCTCTTCATCGGTCGGTTCGATATTCTCCGCTCCGGCGATCTGCTCCAAGAGGATCGAGCCGCGCAGATCGTCAGCCGCCTGCGCTTCGATCATGCCGCGCAAGTTCTCCCAGTTCATGTCTTGCCGGCGCGGATCGATGCCGCGCTGGAACAATTCGCGCACGTAAGTTTCCAAGAGATGGCGCGACTGGCTTTCAACGAGCGTCGGCGGGACTTCAAATTGGTGCGCTGCGATCAGCTTGCTCATGGCTTCATCGCGCAAGCGCCGATCCGATTCGGCGCGTGCCCCCGTCTCCATGTCCCGCCGCAACTTCTCGCGCAACGCGCCGACGGTTTCGACCTCTTCGCCGAGACTCTGCGCCCATTCGTCATCAACTTCCGGCACGACCTTGCGCCGCACCGCCGTCACCGTCGCCGTGTACTCAATCTCTTTGCCCGCCAGTCCCTTCGACGAAAAATCCTCCGGGTATTTCACTGTGAACGCCCGTACATCGTCGGCGCGCGCGCCCGTCAGATTTTCGGTGAAGATGTCCAGCACACCTTCGCCGCCGAGTATCACGTCAACATCTTCGGCCTTGATGTCTTCGGCCTCTGCCGGCTGAATATATTTGCCGACAAAATCAACCGTCACCGTATCGCCTTCTTCAGCTCCGCGACCCTCGATTGCGTCGAGCGACGACGTTGACTCACGCAATTCCTCGATCAATTCCTCCACCATCTCGTCCGTCACCGGACGCACGCGCCGCGACAGCTCCAAGCCTTTGTACTGGCCGAGTTCCACATCCGGCATCACTTCGACGTGCGCGTGAATCGAGAGCGGCTCTTGCCCGAGCTTGTCCAACCCGACCTTGTTGTCGAGATGCAATTCCGGCTCGCCGATGACGTGGAGTTCGCTCTCTGTGATCGCATCGCTGATCGCCTGCGGCACGAGGTTCTGCATCACCTCATTGCGAATCTCATTCTTAAAACGTTGACGGACGACCGACACCGGCGCACGCCCCGGTCGAAAGCCCGGCACCGCCGCTGCGCTCGCATAACGATTACTGACACGCTCGTACTCGGCGCGCACTTCCGCCGGCTCGATCTCGATCTTCAATTCTTTGCGCGTCGGAGAGACATCGACGATTTCTGTTTTCATGGAATCAAATTGTTCACTTTCAAAAAGGATGAATGACGAATGTGGAACGATGAATTAAAGACAGTGCATCGTTCATCGTTGAACGATTGATGCCGGGGGCGGGACTCGAACCCGCACGCCTTGCGGCACAGGCTTCTAAGACCTGCGCGGCTGCCAGTTACGCCACCCCGGCGTTGAATTGCCTTGCCACAGAACGGAGAATGCTTGTGCTGCAAGCAAAACAAATTAAAGGATTGATTCTGGATTGTCTAGCGAACGAAATTAGGCTCTACACGCTGAACAGTGGAGAGCCAGCCGGGCTATGTCAATTGATGGATGGGTTTTGCCACGTGCGGAAAGTATCTCTCCAAAAAATCGAAGAGGCCGCCTGTCAATGGGGCGGCCTCTTCAAGTGTCGCGTTATGTTCTATCGGACGACGGAGTATTTACAACAGTGCATTGAGGCGTCCGGCGAGTTGTTGGACGAGATTGCCTTCGGGGTCTAAACCGCCGAGCGGTTCGCCGGCGATATTGCCTTGCCGGTCGATGATCACGATGGCCGGCAGTTGGTTGCCGTCAACGCCCATCTGTTTGAAGACCGTGCCATCGGGGTCGCGCAACACCGTCACCTTCAGCGCGTGCTTGCGCGCGAAGGCGCGGAGTTGATCGTCGGTCGCGTAGTTGCGCGACTTCGGCGCTTCCGAGTCGGTGCTGACCCAGAAGACGCGCACTTTGCGCCCCGCGTACTCGTCTGCCAGTTTCTGGACGCCCTGCACCTGTTCGCGCGAGAGCGGCAGCCAAGACGCGCCGAACGCCAGCACCACCACATCGCCGCGCAGCGATGCGGACGAGACACCGTTGCCATCAATCGCCCGCAGCGAGAAATCGACGCCCGACGCTGCCGGCCCAGCGAAGCCCAACTGAGCGACGGCCAATAGCGCCGCGAACGTCAATCCAGTCAGTTTGCGTAGGCTTTGATTCAGCATCTTCAATTCCTCTCATGCGTCTCAAGTGGGTTGTTTGCTTCTTTCACTTGTCACGCCGAAACCGGCGTTTTCACACGGCCTGCCAGACGCTCTCAGGCCGGAATTTTAGATGTGCTTGTCAGCCTGACGGTTGGACGAAAAACCGACGCCTGCGGTCAAATTAAACAGGCTGATTGATCCTTGCAATTGACGACAGCAATGCGCCCATCCGCCGTGAGCGCTCGGCGGCGAGCAGAATAGCGGCAACTCTTCTCATAGTTTTCAGTTTTCAGTAATTTTGTCTTTGCTGAAAACTGAAAACTGACTATTGTTTCAACTCTTCGAGCGCTCGCAAGACGTAAGGCTTGGTCATTTGCTTGCGCCAGTTCATCACGAAATCCGTGTTGTCGAGCGGGCGCGCTTTGATGTAGCAGGCTTCCGCTGCCGCTCGCATCCGTACTTCGTCGAGCTGTCCGCCGACGAGCGCGGCTTGCGCTTCTTTCACTTCGATAGGCGCGGGCGCGATACCGCCTAAGATCAGTTTGGCGTCCGTCACCGTGCCGTCTTCCGTTACATCAATCCGCGCGGCCACGCCCAAAACGGGAAAGTCAAACGCGCCGCGCCGCCGCAGCTTTTTATAGACCGCGCGCCAGCCGTCGCGCGCCGGTAAATGCACATCAACGAGCAACTCGTCGGGCCGCTTGTGCAGATAGTCGATGCCGTCATTGTTGTACAAACCTGCCGCATCAATGATCCGCTCGCCGAGCGTCGAAGCGAGACGCACGCGCGCGCCCAACGCCACCATCAAGGGGACCAGATCGGACGACTGCACCGCCCAACACTTCGCGCTGCCCGGCGCGACCCAACAGATGTCGCCGTCCTTCTTCAGACAAAAGTTGATCCCGCGCCGCCATTCGTAATTCTGATCGTAATAATTGCAGCGCGTGTCGAGCAGAAGATTCCCACCGATGGTCCCCATGTTCCTGAGCGTCGGCGTCGAGATCAAGCGCGCCGCCGCCGCCACCATCGGGTAATCACGTTTGACGACCGGATGCTCACACACATCCGTCAAGCTGACACTCGCCCCGATCCGCACACCCTCGCGCCCATCGCCCGCGATCTCGTTCAACTCCTTCAAGCGCGTCACCGAAATAACTGTCTTCGGCGTCTGCTGCCGCCGCTTCATGTTCGGATACAAATCCGTCCCGCCCGCCACGAACTGCCCTTCGGGACCAGCGTCGCCTATCATCCTCACCGCGTCCGCAATTGTCTGCGGCACACGGTAAGTGAATTTCGGAAGTCTCATCATAGCGTAATCTTAAATGTCGATAGCTGCTTGTTATGTCAGGTTTCGAGTCAGATTTAACCTCTCCTCATTTCCTTCATGGATTTTGAAAATCGAATCAACTAAGCGGCTGCAACTTGAAGTGACACGAGCGAGAACTTTAATTTGTTCCCGACAGGCTAAACTGTTCCACTGATGTGGATAGTTGACAGAGTGAACAACTTCGCCCCAAAGTTCTGCTGCTAAGTTGCGAACTTGCAACTCGAACGTGTATTTGGTTCGCTGACTTGTTTCCAATATGTAATGAACACCTGATGTCAGGACACCTTTGATAAACGACCCTCTAAGTTGATTCTACACCCACAGACGCTTTTGCAGCGCGGCGAACCGCTCGACGATCTCAGCGCGCTGTCGATGCCGTCCGTCTTCGACGATTTGCTCGCCGCCGACGAAGACATCGCGGACGGCGGTGCGCGCGAGCGAGAAGACGATGGCAGGCAAGAGATCGTCAATTGATGCTCCGGCGATTGAAGGATCGTGCAGATCGACGGTGAAGAAATCGGCGGGGCGTTCCGCGCTCAAGTCTCCGCCCGTCGCGCCAATGCTCGCCGCGCCGTGTCGCGTCGCACAATCAAACAAGCTCACGGCGAGCGCAGAGAGTTGCGTCCCGTCAGTCTCCATTTCATCAATCGTCCCGCCGCCGTTTGCCAGCGCCGCACGTTCTAGCTTTTGCAGGCGCAAGTGATATTCAAGCTCGCGCGCGTCTTCGAGGAGATCGATCTGCGTGTGGCTGTCCGTGCCGAGCGAGACGCGCGCGCCTGCCATGAAAAGTACATCCGCCGGCACGATGCCGTCGCCCAAATTCCGTTCAGTGGTCGGGCAAGCGCAGACGGTTGATTGCGCGCCGGCGATGGAGCGTGCTTCATCCGCAGTGATGTGGACGGCGTGGACGGCGGTGAAGCGCTCATCAAGCAAGCCTTCTTCAGCCAGCAGCGTGACGGGCGTGCGCCCATGCTCGCGCACACATGACTCGTTCTCGGCGGGTTGCTCCGAGACGTGCATGTGCAAAGGCAAATCGTAGCGCGTGGCATAAGCATGAACCTCCCGCAAGTATTTTAATGGCACAGCACGGATGCTGTGCGGCGCAACGCCCGTCCACGCGCCCGGCGATTCGTCGTTGGCCCCCTCGCTTGCGAGAGTGGTTCTCAACTCATCGACGTTGCTCAAGAATATTTCCGCGTCCGCCTCAATGAAGCGCGCTTGGCGCAGATTCGGCGGCGTCTCAAAGCCAGAGCGCGCATAGGCCACATGCAGCAGCGCGATCCTAATTCCTACGTCGCGCGCCGCGCGGACGACCACTTTCGCCAACTCGTTCGCGTCCGCGTAAGCCGCGCCTTCCGGCGTGCGATGCAAATAATGAAACTCGCCGACCGCCGTGATGCCGCCCTCGCACATTTCCAGAAAGGCCATCCGCGAGGCGTCATATAAATCTTCAGGCGTCAAGCGCGTGGCCGCCGCGTACATCATCTCGCGCCACGTCCAGAACGAATCATGCGCGGCGGAACGAAACTCCGTGCGCCCGCGAATCACGCGCTGAAAAGCGTGCGAGTGCGCGTTGACCATACCGGGCAAGAGCGCGCGATCTGTGAAACGGATGATATGTTGATCGGTGAGTTCGGCGGTAGGCTTAACTTCCACGACGCGGCCCGCGCCGTCGGTGACGAGCGCAGTGTTTGGCTCAAAACGCCTGCCGGTGTAAAGCAAGTCGGGGAGCCACGCCGTTAATGACGATGGGTGATGAGCCATAGAAGATGGACATGCGGGCGACAAGTGTTCGGTCAGAGAAGACTTGTAATATCAGGTGCAGGGATTTGCGGCTTGCCGCCCTGATGTGCGGAAAGGCTGTGCCTTTCCGGTCCGGCCACTCTTTACTTGTGAGAGGCTATGCCTCGAGCGAGAGCAACAGAGGCGTAGCCTCAAAAATAAAAATAGACGCTTTACAGAAAGGCGCAGCCTTTCCGCACATCAGGCGGCGGAGCCGCAGAAACTTCACCGTTAAAGAGGGCAAGCAGCCTCAGTTGGCGGTTGACATCCCTCGCTTCTTCCCTGCGATCCACACCTCGACATGCCTTTCCAACACGTCGAGCGGCACGGCCCCGGAGCCGAGGACGGCTTCGTGAAATTCGCGCACGTCGAATTGGTCCCCCAACTCGCGGCTGGCCTTCGCGCGTAAAGATTTGATCTTCAACTCACCGACTTTGTACGCGAGGGCTTGACCGGGCCAAGCGATGTAACGATCAATTTCATTCACGATGTCGAGTTCGGACTTGGCGGCGTTCTCAAGAAAGAAGTCGATGGCTTGCTGGCGCGTCCATTTGAGATGGTGCATCCCTGTGTCAACGACGAGGCGGACGGCTCGCCACATTTCGTAGGTCAACTGCCCAAACTTGGCGTAAGGATCGTCGTAGAGTCCCATCTCGTCGCCGAGCGATTCGGCGTAGAGTCCCCAGCCTTCGACGAATGCGGTGTAGCCGCCGAAGCGGCGGAACTTCGGCACTTCGCCGAGTTCCTGCGCGAGCGCGATCTGCAAGTGATGGCCGGGAACTCCTTCATGGAGCGAGAGCGCCATCATCTCGTATTTCGGGCGCACTTCCGGCTTGTAGAGGTTGACGTAGTAAGTGCCGGCGCGCGAGCCGTCGCCCGCCGGTTGATTGTAATAGGCGGTCGTCGTGTCGGGCGCGATCTTGTCGGGGATCGGTTCGACGCCGTAAGGCGTGCGCGGCAGCGTCTTGAAAACTTTGACGAGCTGCGGATCGATCCGGCGCGTCATCGCGCGGTACGCGGTCAGCAACTCGTCCGGCGTTTTGTAGTAAAACTGCGGATCGGTGCGTAAGTGTTTGAAGAAATCTTGGAGCGTCCCCTTGAAGCCGACGCGCTCCATGATCGTTTGCATCTCTGAACGAATGCGTTTGACTTCGCTTAAGCCGATATTGTGAATCTCCTGCGGAGTCATGTTTGTCGTGGTGAAATCGCGGGCGCGGAAGGCGTACATTTCCTGACCGTTCGGCATCTGCCACGCGCCGACCGCCGCGAAAGTGGCGGGCAAGTATTCATCGACGAAGAACCCTCTGAATTTTTTGAAGGCCGGGACGATGCTGGCAGCAATCTCCTCGCGCGCGGCGGCGGACAGACGCTCGCGTTCAGCCGCCGGAATCGCGTTGGGGAATTTCGTGAACGGTTTATAGAACGGGCTGTCTTCAGGCTTGCTGACAAGCTGCTTATCGATCTGCGCCGGGATGCGTTCCATAATCACGCGCGGCAGAATCATCTTCGTCTTCGCGCCCTCGCGCATGAGCGCTGTGGTCTGCTCGATCAGCACGGGCAATGCCTTCAAGCGCGCGATCCAGTCCTCGTAATCCTTGACGGTCGTGAAGCGTAGATTGTCAGTCAACTCGTCGGCAGTCTGGATGCCGCCGCGTTGATTCAAGGGGACGAGATACCAGCGATACTTGTAGCCTTCGATGTCCGTCTCATACTCTTTCTTGAACAGATCATAATTCAACCCATCGGCGGGCGAGAGTTGCGCGCGGTCGATCTTATGCAAGCGCGCGAGCGTCTCGATCCGGTGTTGGTGACGGCGTTCGATGGCGGCGAGGCTCGCATCCTCCCAACGGTCGTTGTAGCGCCGGTCGCCGAGCGACGAAGCAAATGTCGGATTCTCGCGCATCACGTATTCCCACTCTTCATCAAAGAGAGCGTGCAGCCTTTGCGCGGCTTCGCTGCGCGGGGCGGCTTCTTGTGCGGCGACAGGATTGGTGTCGAGCAAAAAGACGGTCACGGCTAACAGGGCGATCAGAAAAATTCTTAGACTCATCGGCATCGGGGCCTCCGGTAAATTTTTTTCGGGAGAAGCAAAAGTTGTGCGGCTGGCCGCAAGAGCATACAACACGGCGCAGGGAGGGAGGAAATGATGAGTGCGAAATGCGAAATGATAAATGAAATGTAACCCCCTCGTGATATTCATCATTCATCATTCCGCACTCATCATTTCCTCCCTCCGCCCCGCGTGTAGCCAAGCAACGCGGCATGTTATGATCGCCTCTAAGGTTGGAATCGATGACGCCGCTTCCGAGGTCTTCAGCCGCTCCCGCTGTCGTTGTCTCTTGCAGCGCGGGCGATTCTTTCAGCAATTCAATGAGCCGGGATTTTTATGAAGCATAATTTATCGCTGAAGCACAGTCTTTCTGTCTTCGCGCTTGCCCTGACATTCTTGATCGCGCTGCTGCCATTGCCGGTGGGCGCGGCTGTCACGCAACAACGCGCCGTCCCGGCCGCACAGCCAAAGGGAGCGACCGCCGTTGCCCCGCAACGCGCTGTGCCGGCGACGACGCAGACGCCGCTCATTAGCCGCACGCTCGCCAACGGGCTGGAAGTGATCGTGTTGGCAGACCATTCGATCCCGCTCGTCACTTTGGAGATGGCCGTCAAAAACGGATCGTTCACGGAGCCGCCGGAGTTGAATGGCCTCTCGCATTTGTACGAACACATGTTCTTCAAGGCCAACCGTGCGTTTCTCGAAGGGGCCGATTATTTGAAGACTTACGATCAACTCGGTATCCTGTCGAACGCTTCGACGCGCGAGGAGATCGTCAATTATTACTTTCACACGACCAGCCCGAATTTGCGCGTGGCGATGAATTTCATGCGCGACTCCGCGCGTTACCCGCTCTTCAACGAAAGGCAATTCGAGCAGGAGCGGCAGGCCGTCTTGGCCGAGCTGGATCGACATGAAGCCGAGCCGGGACATTATCTTAACGAAGCGATGCTCGACCGCCTCTTCTATAAATATCCGAGCCGCAAGAAGCCGGGCGGCAAGCGCGAGACCGTCCAAGCCGCGACGACCGACACGATGCGCTTGATCCAGCAGCGTTATTACGTGCCGAATAATTCCGCGCTGATCGTGACGGGCGACGCCGAGCCGGAAGCGGTCTTCAAGATGGCACAGGAATTTTTCGGCGAGTGGCCGCGCGCTGAAGACCCGTTCGTGAAATTCCCGCTCGTCGAGCATCCGCCATTGCCGAAGAGCGAGAGCGTGATTCTCAAACAGCCCGTGCAGAATGTGATTCTCAACATCGGCTGGCACGGACCGTCCATCGGCAAGGATGACGCGGCGACTTACGCAGCAGACGTTTTTTCGTTCATCCTGCGCCAGCCCGATTCAAAATTTCAACGCGCCCTCGTCGATACCGGCCTCGTCACCGGCATCGATCTCTCTTACTACACGCAGCGCAATGTTGGTCCCATCCAGCTTTTCGCGCAGACCACGCCCGACAAAGCCAAAGCCGCACTCAAAGCGATCTACGCCGAGATCGCGCGCTTTAACGAGCGGGATTATTTCACCGACGAACAATTAGAGAGCGCCAAAGGCTTGCTCGAAGCCGACGATCTTTATTCGCGCGAGAAACTGAGCGACTATACGCACACCATCGGCTTCTGGTGGTCTTCGACGGGACTCGATTATTTTCGCGGCTATCTCCCGGCATTGCGCCGCACGTCGCGCGCCGACATCAATCGCTACGTCTCGAACTATATTCAAGGCAAGCCACACGTCGGCATCGCCATGCTCTCGGAAGAATCGCAACGGCAAGCGCAACTGACGCCGCAAGATTTAACGGGCGAGGCGGCGGGCGGTAAGCAGCAAGCAGTGGGGCAGTAAGCAGTATCAAAAACGAAGTGCGAAATAAAAACGAGCTTGGACGATAGAGTAATGAAGAATAATAGGCTGAAAATGTTCACCGGCAAGCAAGGCGGCTTCGTCGCACGCTTTTTACTGCTTACCGCTCACTGCTTACTGCTCACCGCTCTCGTGGCGGCGCAGACGAAGGACGCTGGCGTTACTGCGCCAAACGCGAAACAGCAACCACCGCCGGGCGCGGCGGCGAGTGTCACATCGCTGGACGCTGCTGCTGCGAAAGAGGCTGCGGAAGCGGCGGCGCTCGTCACGGAGTTTGAGGTCAACGGGCTGAAGGTTTTGGTCAAGCGGCGCGCGGGCAGCCAGTCGGTCGCCGCCGGTTTGTTCCTGCGCGGCGGCGTTCGCAATATCGATGGGAAGAACGCCGGGATCGAAGCGTTGATGTGGGACGCGGCGACCGAGGCGAGCCAGAATTTCCCGCGTGAGCGGATGCGGCAAGAACTGGCGCGGATGGGAACGGGCATCGGTTACGGTGTGGACTTCGATTATTCGCAGTTGCGCCTCGGCACAACACGCGCGAACTTCGACCGCTCGTGGGAGATTTTTACGGACATCGCTCTGCGGCCCGCGTTTGCGTCCGATGATTTCAACCGCGTGCAGAATCGCCTCGTCATCGCGCGCCGCGCCGGCGAAGACTCGCCCGAATCTTTCCTCCAAGTCTTGCAGTCGCGCGTCGCCTACGCCGGACATCCGTACCTTAACGACCCGGAAGGCACGACGGAAACGATCAGCCGCCTGACGCTCGAAGACGTGAAGCATTATCACCAACAGATGATGCAGACTTCGCGTTTGCTGCTCGTCATCGTCGGCGACTTGGAAGCGACAGCGTTGCGCCAGCGCATCGCCGACTCGTTCGGCAAACTCCCACGCGGAGAATACAAAGAGCCACAGCTTCCGCCGCTCGCCTATCAGACGGCGACGGTCGATGTCACAGAGCGGGCGTTGCCGACCAACTACATTCAAGGCGTCTTTGCCGCGCCGCCGCTGACTTCCCGTGACATCTATGCGATGCGCGTCGCCTCCGCGCTCTTAAATGATCGCGTGCTGATCGAAGTCCGCTTCCGCCGCAATCTGTCTTACGCGCCGAGCGCTTTCCTGCGCGATCAGGGCGCGAACGTCGGCGGCATTTACGTGACGACGACCGACGCCAATCAAGCTATCAGCGTCATGCTCTATGAAATCGCGCGCCTCCAACGCGATCTGCCGGACAGCACAGACCTCGCCGCCGAAGTCTCCGGTTATCTGACGAAATACTACTTGGCGCAGGAGACCAACACCGCGCAGGTGAATGAACTGGCGAGATACGAACTGATCGGCGACGGCTGGCGCAACTCGCTCGACTTCATCGCGCGCCTGCGCGCAGTCACGCCCGAAGACGTGCGCCGCGTCGCGCAAAAATACATGCGGAACCTCCGCTTCGTCGTCATCGGCAACCCGTCCAAAGTCGATAAGAACATTTTTACAGTGCAAACTTCGGAGTAATAACCAAGATGGCGAGAGCGGGCGAGGGGGAGACGGGGAGAAGAGAACCGGCAGTTTCTCCCTCGTCTCCCCCTCGCCCGCTCGCCCGTCTATCTTTGCTCTTACCGCTCCAACTCGCGGAGCAGCTTGCGGTAGAGGTGTGCATCGAGTTGTTCCAGCGTGCGGCTGTGAGCGAGGGCTGAGGCGCGGTTGCCGATTTCGAGGTAGGCCAGCGCGAGATTGTAGAAGGCTTCCGGTTGATCGGGGCGGAGGCTCGCGGCTTGTTGATAAGCCGTGATGGCTTCTTTGAAGTTGCCGGCGAAGTAGTAAGCATCGCCGAGCTTGTTGTAGGTTTCGACCGAGTTGGGGCGCAGGCGCAGCGCTTGCTGGTACGCCTTGATCGCTTCGCGGCTCTTGCCCTGCTTGACCTTGCAATAGCCGACCTGCATCCACGCTTCGGCGCGATTGGGATTTTTGTTGACAGCGTTCTCGAAGTAATTCAGCGCGCTGTCGTAGTTGCCGAGCCAGAGCGAGTTCAAGCCGTTTTTGTAAGACCACTCGGCGGCGGTCTCGGTGTTCTGCACGGCGGGGTTGCGTGTGCGGCGGGTCGCCAACTCCTCGAAAGACACCGACCCATCCGCTCGGAGCGCCAACACGCGCGACGAAGAGATCGCCAGATTGATGTTCTGCCCGTTCGTGATCTTGATCGTGACGACGCCGATCACTTGGCCCTTCATGTTGAAGATGGGACTGCCGCTATTGCCGTGCGAGATGGGTGCAGTGACTTGAATGATCTGGCCGAGATTCGGCACTTCGCGCACGGCGGAGATGATGCCATCTGCGACCGAACCTTCGAGCCTGAGCGGGTTGCCGATCACGAAAATCCGCTCGCCTTCTTCCGGCACGTCGGTTGTCATCTCGGTCTGCCGCGCACGCTCCGCTGCGACGGGAACATTCAGGAGAGCGAGGTCGCCTTCCTCGTCGATGCCGAGCGCGCCGTCGGCCTCATAAATTCGGCCCTTGCCGTCGAGCGTCTTAACTTCGACACGGCGCGCGCCCTCGATGACGTGCAGATTCGTCACGACTTGGCCGGGACGGACGAAGAAACCGCTGCCGCTCATCAGCGAGTTGCCCTTAGCGTCGTAAGTAATGATCGCGACGACTGACGGCTTGACACGGCGGATCAGCGCGGGCAGCGTGGGCGTTTCTTCTTGCGCGGGCGCGGGCGTCGGGGCGAGCGCGAGTTGCAAGCAGAGAACAGTGAACAGGGGGGTAAAATGTTTCCGCATGGCTCTGAATGGCTGCGACTCTGGCGGGCGGCTGGGCAATGCGGCCCGCAGTGAAAGTCAGGGAGACTTTTAGTCAGCTTTGAAGTGGGAAACTGTCGCGCGTCTCCGGCGACAGCGTTGCTCCCGGTGCGATTAGTTGCAATCTGATGTCCCGGCGAGCGTCGGGACTGTACGGACAGGCCGGAATAGCCGGCGCGAAAGAATTATAGCCACAGACGCACGAACGTAGCAAACAAAAATTCTGTGCGACACGCAGGCAAGTCGCCCGGCGAAAAGGATAGGCAAAAAAAGGCAGCCTTCAATATTGAAGGCTGCCTTTTTTATCACCAGCCGTCGCTCCCATTAATAGAGCAAGCGGCTTGTGCAAATTGAACGCAATAGCGTTACTTAATAATCGTGCCGACGATTGCGCCAGCCGGTGTCGGAGCGTCAGCGTCTTCCGCCGTGATGAAGAGGCCAAAGTCGGTCAGCGCCGTCTCGGTCTGAATCTGCGCTTCGTTGCGCTGTCCGGTGTTAATCACCTGACCGAGCCGGGTGTACTGGTTGTCAGGGCCGACGGCCCACAGCACGTAGCGCTTGCCCCCCGGCGCTTCTTTCAATTCGTGGAAGCGCATCTTGATCGTGGTCGGCCCGTCCTTGCGCGGTTCCAGATAAACATTGGCGCGCGAGCCGGTCATCTCGCCGCTGAAGTTGATCTTCAACTCGGTGTCGGTTCCGCGACGGAAGCCGGGAATGCCGAGCATCGGGACGTTGTAAGCAGACGTCGCGCCCGCCGTCGTCGTCGCCGCGACGCGCTCGCCGACCGCTGCGCCGTCGCGCTCACCACTGCTCGAATGCGGCACGACCGCGAAGCCCTGCGGCACGGCGCTGCGGAACAGGACCGGCGTGCTTTCCGCCACCGTCGTTAAGTTAGCTTCGGGCGACAGCACGAGCATGAACTTATCCAAAGGCGTCGTGAGAGTTTGTTTCGCGACGCCGCTCGCCACCGTGACGGGGCCGAGCAGCGTGACATTATTCATCGGATCGACGGCATAGACGTTCAGCGCCGTCGTGTCGCTCGGCAATCCCGACAGATCGAGATTGATCGTCGTTGCGTCGCCGCTCCGCATGACGCGGGCTGCACCCTTCGCGCCCGTCAAGGTCGCGCCGGGCGTCAAATCGACGATCACTTCTTTGTCCGCCGGATACTGAATGACGGTATAGCTACCGTCCGGGTTTTGAATGGTTTTGGTGGTTTGCGTTGTGACTGTGGTGGTCGGTGTGGTGGTCGGTTTAGTGTCCTGCGCGAGAGCCGTGCCGGCGGTCACCAACGTCAAGGCGACACTCCCTGCGAGGCTGAGAAATTTTCTGCTCATACGTCTAGCTTCTCCTCCTGTTGAATATATGTTCATGAAGGGGGGTAAATGTAGGTTTACGAAGGGGGAGTGAATTCGATAATCAAACACAAACATTATCTGGGCAAGCGCCGTGCCGTCACGCGCAAGCCGAAGTGTTCGTGATTTAGCGAGACAATAAAGGATCTGCGGAGCGAAAGGTGGAAAGGAACAGTACGGCTCTGTATCGCAAGCTGTCGCTTCGGTCGAGCGCGGAAATGTTGTCGAAAGATTGCAAAACCGAGTCACGAAGAATGCAAAGGCCGCGCAGTAAAACGCCGGCTCAAGATTTGACGAACTTGAGCCGGCGGGCAGGGGTCAAACCTGCAAACGAATCGGGAGCCTGTGCTAGTACGAATGAAGCTCCGTGATCGCCCGCGCTACGTCTTCGACTTGGGGCAGGATCGCATCTTCAACTTGCGGGGCGTAAGCGACGAAGGTATCGAGCGCGGCGATGCGGCGCACGGGCGCGTCCAAGTATTCAAACAATTCGTCGGAGATGCGCGCGGCGATTTCGGCGCCGAAGCCGTGCGAGAGCGTGTCTTCGTGCGCGATGATCGCGCGGCTGGTTTTCTTAACGCTCGCGGCAATGGCCTCCCAATCGTAAGGCGCGAGCGTGCGAAGGTCGATGACTTCGACGCTGATACCTTGTTGCTCCGCCGCTTTCGCGGCGACGAGCGAACGCTGGACGAGTGCGCCGTAACAGATGAGCGTCATGTCTTTGCCTTCACGCACGGTCTTCGCTTTGCCGAAGGGGATCATAAAGTTGTCGGGCGGATACTGCGATTTGTTATAGGCCTGCCGGTAGAGGTGTTTGTGTTCGAGGAAGATCACGGGATCGTCGCAGCGGATCGCAGTGCGTAAAAGTCCGTTGGCGTCGAGCGCGGTCGAGGGATAGACGACGCGCAGGCCCGGAATGTGCGTGAAGATCGTGTCGCCGGATTGCGAGTGATAAACCGCGCCGCCTTTGAGATAGCCGCCGACGGGAACGCGGATCACGAGCGGGCAGCTCCACTCATTGCCCGAACGCCAGCGCATCAAGGCCAGTTCGTTCCTGATCTGATGATAGGCGGGCCAGATGTAATCGAAGAACTGAATCTCGACGACGGGTTTCAAGCCGCGCGTTGCCATGCCGATGGCACGCCCGACGATGTTGGCTTCCGCGAGCGGCGAATTGAAGACGCGCGCGCCGCCGAATTTTCTCTGCAAATTGGCCGTCACCTTGAAGACGCCGCCCTTGCCTTTGACCTTGTCGAGATGTTCCTCGCGCGACACGTCGGCCACGTCCTCGCCGAAGACGACGATGCGCGGATCACGCGCCATCTCTTCATGCAAACAGCGATTGATCCCGTCGGCCATTGTCCCCGCATTGCCCGAAAGTTCCGCGCCTTCTTCCGTATCAAATTCTGCTGCGGTCGGATCGACAGTAGGCGAATAGACGTAATCAATCGCCGTCTCCGGCGCGGGCTGCGGGCTGGCGAGCGCGATGTCGGTGGCTGCGCTGATCTCGGCGTCGATCTCATCTTTGATTTTCTGTAACTCTTCTTGCGACAAGAATCCCTCGTCGATCAGGAGCGCGCCGAAACGCTTGACGGGATCGCGCTCGGCGTCGGACGTGCGCTCCTCGTCAGGGCGATAGAGGCGTTCGTCGTCTGAGAGCGAGTGCGAGTAAGGCCGGATCACTTGCGCGTGAACGAGCGCCGGCCCTTTCCGCGCGCGGCAATACTCGACGGCGCGCTCCATCGTCTCCAAAGATTCAATTGGATCAGTCCCGTCGCATTTCTGCAAATAAAGATCGGGGAAGCCGGACACCAACTTGGAAATGTCGCCGCCCGCCGTCTGCACTTCGACGGGGACGCTGATCGCGTAGCCGTTATCTTCGACGAGGAACAACACCGGCAGTTTCAAATTGCACGCCGTATTGAGTGCTTCCCAAAACTCGCCCTCGCTCGTCGTGCCATCGCCGAGCGAGATATAAACCACTTCATCGGCGTGAAAATTCTCGACCTTGTTTTTCAACTCTTCGATCAACTGAAAACGATAGCCCGCTTCCGCGCAGCCGACCGCTTGCAGAGCTTGCGTCCCCGTCGGCGACGATTGCGAGACGATGTTTAATTTCTGGTGGCCCCAATGCGAAGGCATCTGCCGCCCGTGCGAGTTTGGGTCGGCTTCGGCGGCGACGGCGGATAAAAACATTTCGAGCGGCGTCATCCCCAACTGCAAGCAGAGCGCACGGTCGCGGTAATACGGATAGAACCAATCGTAACCCGCTTTGAGCGCCATGCCGGCGACAGTCAAGATCGCTTCGTGGCCCGCGCCGCTGATCTGGAAAAAGATTTTGCTCTGCGCCTTGAGTTGAATCTCCTTGTCATCAATCCGCCGCGAGGCGTACATCGTGCGATAGATGCCGATCATCTGCTCACGTTCAAGTCCGCGATACTCGCGCGCCTTCAATTCGGTTGCCATCACTGACTCTCCTCACTTCGATCATTCCTGTCCCGGAGGGACATTTGATAATAGCCCAGCGATTCATCGCTGGGTCACAGCCGAATTTTGAATGGAGTCCCGAAGGGACGGTTGATATGCTTTCAACCGTCCCTTCGGGACTGAATCTTATCGCTCAATGTTCCCAGCGATAAATCGCTGGGCTATTCTCAGTCGCCCCTCACGGGGCTGAAACTTCCGGCACTGTATTTGAGAATAATCTGCTGCTCTGGCTCCTCGTCGAAATGACAGCGCACCGCATCGCGCACCATCTCGCGTAAGCCGTCGAGATCATCAGCTTCAGTGAAGATTGACGCCCCCAGCGCCCGCGCCGTGTAACCGCCTTCCGGCGCATCTT
>Ga0136614_10000312_pt1 | contig 22815 bp, 19 predicted proteins | sample AntDrymUQ2792106_2_FD_106643 | JGI IMG/M metagenome (GOLD analysis project Ga0136614, IMG submission 106643) | Polar desert sand microbial communities from Dry Valleys, Antarctica - metaG UQ279 (21.06) | ecosystem: Environmental > Terrestrial > Soil > Desert | place: Antarctica: Dry Valley... | reverse complement strand
TCTCGGTTTGAACGGCGCAGAGATCGTCTTTAACCCTTCGGCCACCGTCGCCGGGCTTTCCGAATATCTCTGGAAACTCGAACAGCCCGCGCACGCCGTCGCCAACGGCTACTTCATCGGCGCGATTAACCGCGTCGGCTACGAAGCGCCGTGGAACATCGGCGAGTTTTACGGCCAGAGTTATTTCTGCAATCCGCGCGGTCAGATCGTCGCCGAAGCGCCGCGCGACAAAGACGCCCTCGTCGTCGCCGATCTCGATCTCGACATGATCCGCGAAGTCCGCAACACTTGGCAGTTCTTCCGCGACCGCAGGCCGGAGAGTTACGATCAACTGGTGGCTGAATGAGTGTTGGACGTTTGAAATCGTGAAGTAACCACAACGCCCTTGTTTCCCACATAGGAAGGAAAGAAAAATGCGTACAGAAACCCGAGCAATCAGTTTTTCAGTTGCAACCATCGCAATTGTTTTGGCATTCAGTGTTCACGCCATCGCGCAATCACAATACAGTTGGCTTGACGACAAGCCGTTACCGAGTTGGAGCGAGCGCAGCCGGGCGATTTTGGAAACCAAGAAAATATCGTCAGCCGAATTGACGCGATGCCGCAACGTCGTTCGTCCGGCGACGCTGCCGGTTGACCGTCTTTTGTCCACATACAATTGGACGCTCGTCGGCGACGCGCAAGTTTTTGGCAGGACAACTGCCGTGACCGTCGCCCAAGGGTTTGACGGAATGTGCCGCCCGCTCGGATTTCAAACTCTCGTGTTTGTCGGAAATCTTGTAGCGGGGACATTATCGCCGGGACCGATGGACTCGCGCACCGACGGCTCTCTGACAAACGTCAAACTGCTGTCGGAAACGAGTCTGGTCGCCGATTACATTCGTTATCAAGGAACGGACGCGCTGTGCTGTCCGTCGAAGATAAACAGAGTCACGTTCAAAATCGAACGCGATGGGCGAAGCTGGCTTTTGAAACCGGACTTTGTAACAGAAGCTCCTTACAACATGAGCGTAACTAAGGAAACATCGGACACATCAGCTTTGACCGGAACAGTTTGGCGTTGGGAGAGTTTGCAAACGCCGCTTGAAAAAATCACTGTGCCGCATCCCGAAAATTACACGCTTGAATTAACCGCCGACGGCAAAGCGCAAATTTTAGCCGACTGCAATCGCGGAAGGGGGACTTATCAACTCGACGGACCATCGCTCAAGTTTTCCGCTTTCGCCACCACGCGCATGGCTTGTGCGCCGGGTTCGCTGGACGGCAGATTTTTGAAAAGTCTCGACGCGGCGCGAATTCATAAAATCGAGGGCGACGTTTTGTTGCTTGACCTTGTTGCCGACGGCGGCACGATGAACTTCGTCAAAGCAAATCGTTGAGATTGAAAATCAACCGTGCTGAGGCGATTTGCTTTCCCGAACACGAACCGGCGTTAGAATTGTTAAGACTAAGGCGATGCTAAAAGTCGTTGAATTATGCGAGAAGTTCATTATTCGTGTGTTGATAATTCTCATGCTGGTGGCGATTACTTTAGGGACGATTGAACTCGGTCGCCTGCTCATCCTTGAAATCTTTGCTCCGCCCGTTTTTCTGCTTGATGTTTCAAGGCTCTTTGAGGGTTTCGGTTTAGTTTTGGTGATCCTCATCGGAATCGAGCTTCTCAAATCAATGAAGATGTTTCTGGCCGAAGACAAAATCAAACCGGAATTGATGGTCGAAGTCGCCGTGATTGCGCTGTGCAACAAAGTTATCACCCTCGACACCAAGCATACGACGGGCGCTGTTTTACTGAGCATAGCGGCGCTGCTGGTCGGACTCTCCGTCGGGTATTTCGTGCTTCATTTTCGCGCGGACGGACGAGCGGATTGATAGAAAATCATCTGCGACAAAAGAGCGGAATAGTGACAGTTCGTCAAATCAAAGTTTGCTGTTTGGATTGATGAAGGCATGATGAAAATCGTCACAGCTCATCGTTAAAGCGAAATGAGGAGGTGATTTTTTAGAGAAACGAAATGGAAAAACAATCCAGAAAAGTAATGCTTGCGGTTATGTCTTTAATAGCCGTCAGCGGCTGGTTTGCGCTGGGGCTGCAACTTTACATCCTGCTTGTCGATCCGGCTCTCGGCGACTTATCGTCTGTTCAAAGAACAGTCAAGTTTTTTAGCTTCTTCACAATTCTCACTAACTTGCTTGTCGCGTTGAGTCTGACAATTTGTTTGCTGATGCCGCAATCGGGTTTGGAGAAGTTTTTTTCACGCCCGTCCGTAAAATCAGCGCTCGCGCTTTATATTGCGATTGTCGGCATTGTCTATAATTTGGCGTTGCGGCAACTGTGGAACCCCGAAGGTTTTCAATTGGTTGCCGACGTGATACTCCATACGGCTATTCCAATAATGTATGTGGTGTATTGGTTTATCTTTGTGTCGAAAGGCGAACTGAACTGGATACACCCGATCTGGTGGCTGATTTATCCTTTGATTTACTTTCCATACACTTTGATTCGCGGTGCGTTGACCAATCACTATGTGTATCCTTTTGTTGATGTCAGCCAGCTTGGATATTCAGGCGTGCTGGTTAATGCCGTGATGCTGACTGTCGGCTTCTTGGTGCTAGGCGAAATTTTGGTGGGAATCGATCAATTGATGAGTCGAACTTCAATGCAAAACGCAAGTTGACATAAGTTAGCAGTTACGCAGTTGAACGAAAACCCAATCACTGATGCAAGAGCGACAACGAATTTCGACAGGCCGGAAATGGGAAGCAATCGTCGGCTATTCGCGCGCGGTGCGTGTCGGTGAACGGATTTACGTGACGGGGACGACGGCGACTGACGAGAGCGGGCAAGTCGTCGGCGTCGGCGACGCTTATGTGCAGACCGTACAAGCATTGAAGAATATCGAGAGCGCGCTGTCGCGTCTCGGCGCTGGTCTTGAGCATGTCATCCGCACCAGAATGTTCGTGACCGACATCTCGCGTTGGGAAGAGTACGGGCGAGCGCATGGCGAGTTTTTTCGAGAAATCTTGCCTGCGACGACGATGGTCGAAGTCTCGCGGCTCATTGATGAACAGATGCTCATCGAGATTGAAGCCGACGCTGAACTCTGAATTGAAATCTGCAAGGTCAGAAAAACATGCTCCACGAAATCACACGAAGAACCACGAAGCAGAGAGTAGCTGTATGTTTTGTGTTGTATTGTTTCGTGTGATTTCGTGGAGCAGGCTTTATTCCGTGTCATAATCCGGCAAGTCTCTGAAAACCTGCGGCCTGTTCTCTATAGCTCATTTTTATTTCATGTCAACTACTCACGACACGCCAATCGACATCGCACAGATCGAGCGCAACTTTCGAGAGATCGCGCCGCCGCTCTCGGAGGCGGAAGCGATCCTCGAATCGAACCGCTGCGTCTATTGCTACGACGCGCCCTGCACGCACGCTTGCCCGACGCACATCGACGTGCCTTCGTTCATTAAGAAAATCGCGAGCGGGAATCTGACGGGCGCGGCGCGAGTGATCTTCGACGCGAACCCGATTGGCGCGACGTGCGCGCGCGTCTGCCCCGTCGATGTGCTGTGCGAAGGCGCGTGCGTGGAAAAGACGCTGATGCAGAAGCCGATTGAGATCGGGCGGTTGCAGCGTTACGCGACGGACGCCGTGATGCGGAACGGGCGCGAGTTGTTCAAGCCGGGCGCGGCGAACGGCAAATCTGTCGGCGTCGTCGGCTCCGGCCCGGCGGGGTTGTCGTGCGCGACGTATTTGGCGCGGCTCGGCTACGCGGTGACGATCTATGAACGCCAGCCGCTGGCCGGCGGGATGGACACTTACGGCATGGCGGAATACAAGATGACGCAGCGCGTCTCGCTCGATGAAGTCGAACAAGTCGCGCGGCTCGGCGTTGAAATCAAGACGAATGTTGAGATCGGTCGTGATCTGACGTTCGACGATCTTGCCACCGCGCACGATGCAGTGTTCCTCGGCGTCGGTTTGGGACAGACCGCACGCTTGAACATTCTCGGCGAACAACTCGCGGGCGTCTATGACGCGCTGGATTTCATCGAGCGGATCAAGACACGCGATTGGTCGAGTGTTCCTGTCGGGCGCACCGTTGCCGTCATCGGCGCGGGCAACACAGCGATTGATGCGGTGACGCAAGCCAAGCGGCTCGGCGCAGAGCGCGTGCTGATGCTCTATCGCCGCAGCGCGCGCGAGATGCCGGCTTACCGCTATGAGTATGAATTAGCGAAGCAAGACGCGATTGAATTTTGGTGGCAGACCGCGCCAATTGAAATTATTGCTGATCAAAATGGCTTTCAAGTGGCGGCGCTGCGTTGCGTGCGGATGGAGTTGGGCGAGCCGGACACGTCGGGCCGCCGCTCATCGACGGTCATTCCCGGATCAGAATTTGAGATTCCGGTTGACATAGTGATCAAGGCGCTCGGCCAGACGAAGCGGCGCGAGTTACTCTCGCAAATTGCCGGCGTTGAGTTAGACGCGGCAGGTCGCGTTGTCATCAACCCAGAGACCATGCAGACCGGCAATCCGAAATTCTTCGCGGGCGGCGATTGCGTGAACGGCGGGCGCGAAGCCGTCGATGCCGCGCAGATGGGCAAGCTCACCGCGCAGGGCATTCATCAGACGCTGATGGGCGCGCGCGTCGAGTTCGCCGGGGCGCGTGAGCCTGCGCTCTAAACGTCACGGCCAGAGCGCGCAAAGCGTAGAATCTTGAGCAGTGAACGGCGGAAGCATTGAAAGCAGGTGTCAGATGACATCACAGCCCGAACATCGTTACACGCTCGAAGAGTATTTCGCGCTGGAACTCTCCAGCGAAGAGAAGTATGAGTTTTGGGACGGCAGAGTTTTTGGCATGGGCGGCGCGAGTTTCGCGCATAATCAGATCGCGCGCAATCTCGTCACGCACTTGGATAACCAGTTGCGCGAGCGCGACTGTCAAGTGCTGCCCGCCGATATGCGGATCAAAGTGCCGGCCTACCCGCCTTATCGTTACCCGGACTTGACGGCTCTCTGTGGCCGACCGGAGATTGAAGTCATCGGCGGACTTGAGACGTTGACCAACCCTGCCCTCATCGTCGAAGTCCTCTCGCCCTCGACCGAGGCGTTCGACCGCGGGGACAAGTTCACCTACTACAAATCTATCCAGAGCTTCAGCGAATACTTGCTGGTCGCGCAGCACCGCCCGCACGTCTCGCAGTTCATCAAGCGGGAGAATGGCGTCTGGGCCTTCATCGAGTTCAACGATCTGGCTGACGTAGTGCGCTGTTCTTCCGTGCCGTGCGAGCTGGCCCTCAGCGAGATTTACCGCAACGTGACGTTTGAGGGCGCGGCACGCGGCGAGTTTCAGGGGCCACCCGGCAGCGTCCTGCCTGATCCGTTGCAGTAGTTTTGAGGGAACAAAACCTATGGCAGATCTGAACGTTGATTTCGTCGGCATCAAATCGCCGAACCCGTTTTGGCTGGCGTCCGCGCCGCCGACGAATATGGGATCGATGGTGGAGCGCGCGTTCGACGCGGGCTGGGGCGGCGCGGTGTGGAAGACCCTCGGCGAGCCGATCCGTAACGTCTGCTCGCGGCTTGCCGCCATCGATCACGGGCCGCAGCGGATGATCGGTCTGAACAACATCGAGTTGATCACGGATCGCCCGCTCGCAGTGAATCTCAAAGAGATTCGTGAAGTGAAGCGGAAGTATCCGCAGCACGCGCTCGTCGTGTCGTTGATGGTCGAGTCGCGGCGCGAGGCTTGGCACGAGATTGCGAAGCAAGTGGAAGACACCGGGGCGGACGGCGTGGAGTTGAACTTCGGCTGCCCGCATGGGATGAGCGAGCGCGGGATGGGTTCGGCGATGGGCCAAGTCCCCGACTACACCTGCATGGTGACGGAGTGGGTGAAGGAAGCGACTTCACTGCCGGTTATCGTGAAGCTGACGCCGAACGTGACGAGCATCACGCCGCCGGCACGCGCAGCAGTCAAAGGCGGTGCGGACGCGCTTTCGCTGATCAACACGATCAATTCGATCATGGGCGTCGATCTGGAAACATTGGTCCCGCACCCGAACGTAAACGGGCTGGCCGCGCATGGCGGTTACTGCGGCCCGGCGGTCAAGCCGATTGCTTTGAACATGGTGTCTGAGTTGGCGCGTGATTCAGAGGTCAACATCCCGATCAGCGGCATCGGCGGCATCAGCACTTGGCGCGACGCGACGGAGTTTCTCTTGCTCGGCGCAACGACTGTGCAGGTTTGCACCGCCGTCATGCATTACGGCTATCGCATTGTCGAAGACTTAATCGACGGCCTCTCGAATTATCTCGACGACAAAGGTTTTACATCTGTCCGCGACATCATCGGTTTGAGCGTGCCGCGCGTCACCGATTGGGGCAATCTCGATCTCAATTACCACACGGTCGCGCGCATCGATCACGCAAAGTGCATTCAATGTAATCTCTGCCACATTGCCTGCGAAGACGGAGCGCACCAGTGTATCGACTTCACGACGATTAACGGCAAACGCTTCCCTATCGTTGATGAGCCTGAATGCGTCGGCTGCAACCTTTGCTATTTAGTTTGTCCCTCGCCCGGCTGCATCTCGATGGTGCGATTAGACGAGGGCAACCAGCCGCTGACTTGGCGTGAGCTAATGGCAAGAGCTTAGTCTAAATTTCCAAACGCTTATGAAACACCTACTGAAGCTGACGTTGGGATTACTCATGTCCGTCAACTCTGTGGCCCAAAATTCTCCCGCCCAGTCTGCCGGGGCGAGCCTGCCTGCCGGTTACTGGCCGTTGGAGAAAAGCCAGCCCATCCTCGACAAGATGCAGACGATCCGGCTCGCGCCGGAACTCTCGCACTTGAGCGAGGGCGAGCGGAGAGCCGTCGGCAAGCTGCTCGAAGTCGGAAAGATTTTCCAAGAATTGTATGAAGAGCAGCGGCACGCGCAGGCGCTCGCGGCGCAACGCGAACTGCGGCAACTCGATGCGCGTCTCGGTTCGACGCCCGCAACGCAAAATCTGCTCACGCTTTACCGACTGAATCAAGGGCCAATCGCCACGACGCTTGAGAACAAACGCGAGCCGTTTTTGCCGGTTGACCCGTCGCCGCCGGGGAAGAATGTTTATCCTTGGGGCGTCAGCAAAGAAGAGATTGAAACTTTCCTCGCGGCGCACACGGAAGAGCGCGATTCGATCCTTGATCTCCGCACAGTCGTTCGCCGCGCCACAGGGGAAAATCTCCGGCGTGATCTCGACAAGCTCAAGCAGCATCCCGTTCTCGCGGCTTTGCATCTGGGACTGACAGCGCGGCTTGAGGCGCGGCTCTCACGTCCCGATCCGAAAAATTTTTACGCCGTCCCTTACGCCGTCGCTTACGCCGACGCACTCGTGCGCGCGCACGCGCTTTTGAACGAAGCCGCCGATGCCGTGCAGCAGGACGATGGAGAGTTCGCGCGTTACTTGCGTAATCGCAGCCGCGATCTGCTGTCGAACGATTACGAGTCGGGCGATGCCGCGTGGATCACGGGCCGCTTCAAAAATTTGAACGCGGAGATCGGTTCATATGAAGTCTATGATGATGAACTCTTCGGCGTGAAAACTTTTTTCGCTCTCAGCCTCCTCGCCACGCGCGGGACAGAGACGGAAGCGTTACGCAAGGCGATGAAGGGATTGCAAGCGCTCGAAGATTCGCTGCCTTACGCGAATCATAAGAAGATCAGAGAGGACATTCCCGTCGGCGTCTATGACGTGATCGCGGACTTCGGACAGTCGCGCGGCGGCAATACCGCGACCATTCTGCCGAACGAGAGTTATCTCGCGCGCCGTTACGGGCGCACCATCCTGCTGCGCTCGAACATCATGCGTCACCCGGAATTATTTCAGGGCGCGGGCAATGCGTGGACAGCGGCGGTCGCGCCGGCGCACGCCAATGAGTTGACCTCCGACGCCAATTTCTTCCGCACGCTCTGGCACGAAGTCGGCCACTATCTCGGCGTGGATCGAACAACAGACGGGCGCGATCTCGACACGGCGTTGCAGGAAAATTCCAGCCTGCTAGAAGAGATGAAGGCCGATCTCGTTTCGCTGTTTGTCGCCGAAGCCTTGCACAAACAGAATTATTACACCGCCGAGCAACTCCGCTCAGTCTATGCCAGCGGCATCAACCGCGTACTACAAAACAACCAGCCGCGCCGCGATCAGCCTTACAACACGATGCAACTCATGCAGTGGAATTTCTTTCTGGAGAACGGACTGTTGAGCTTTGATCCGCAAACGAAAAAGCTCGGCATCAACTACGGCAAGTATCACGAGACGGTCGGCAAGCTGCTCGCGCAAGCGCTTGAAGTGCAGCACAAGGGCGACAAAGCGGCGGCGAACCAATTTATTGAGCGTTACACAAAATGGGATGAGAATTTGCACGGGGCAGTGGCGAAGAATATCCGCGACCAGCAGCGTTACCGCTTCCGCCTCTTCAAGTACGCGGCGTTGAATGAAGGTTCGGCAGCTTAACTTACAGACCAAATGTGTGATAGTTCGGCTAGGAGAATTTATGGAGATAATCAATACGGACGTAGTAATCGTCGGGGCGGGTCCGACGGGACTCTCTTTAGCCTGTCAGTTTATCCGGCACGGAGTTGATTTCCGTATCGTCGAGAAGAACGAAGGCGTCACACCTTACTCCAAAGCCATCGGCGTTCATGCCCGCACGCTTGAGATTTACGAACAACTCGGTATGGCGGAGAGCGCGACAACTGAGGGCGCGATTGCCGGGAAAGTCCGAATGCTCGAAGGCGGCGAGGTACTCGGCGAAGTTGATTTGTCGAATATCGGCGAGGGTCTCAGTGCTTACCCGTACATGCTCGTGCTGGAACAGAGCAAGAACGAACGACTGCTCTACGAATACATGCAAAGTCATGGCAAGGAAGTTCTCTGGCACACGGAACTCGAAAGTTTTTCTCAAAAGAACGCGGGCGTGGCCGCGCAGGTTAAAAACTCTACGGGCGCGTCTCAAGTTATTGAAGCCAAGTACCTCGTCGGCTGCGACGGACCTCGAAGTCCGGTCAGGCACGCGCTCGGAATCTCCTTTGAGGGCAGCACGTTCGAGCGTCTCTTCTACGTCGCCGATGTGCAGATTGATTGGGAGTTCAGCCACAACGCGCTGCACGTGTGCCTCGCGCGAAACGCGGTCGTCGCCTTCTTCCCGATGAAGGGGGAGAATCGTTACCGCATCGTCGGCGCTTTCCCTGAAGGCTTCGACAAAGACGAAGGCGAGATTTTGTACGAAGAGATCGAAGGGCGCATTAAAGAGGAAGCGGAAATCGCGCTCGACATCTCGCACGTCGACTGGTTTTCAACTTACAAAGTTCATACGCGCCACGTTAATAAATTCTCCGAGGGCAGATGTTTTCTCGCCGGGGACGCGGCGCATATCCACACACCAGCGGGCGGGCAGGGCATGAACACAGGGATTCAGGACGCCTACAATCTGGCGTGGAAAATGGCTTATGTTCTGAGGGGTGATGCCGACGAACATATCCTTGACACTTACAATGAGGAGCGTCTCCCGAACGCTAAAAGGCTCACGGAGACGACCGACCGAATGTTTAATCTCGCCGCCGGTTCAGATTGGTTGTTGAATCTCATTCGGACGACCGTCTTTCCACCGATGGCGAAATTCATTCTCAGCTTCGACGCTGTCAAAGAAAGATTCTTCCCTTTGATGTCGCAAATCGGTATCAACTACCGCGCTGGTTCTCTGAGCGATCACGGCGACGAGGGAGGATTTGAGGTCAAAGCCGGAGACCGATTGCCTTACTTCCTCGTTGACGGCAAAAGCATCTACGACAAGTTGCGTGAGCCGAAATTCCATCTCCTGACTTTCTCGAATGGAGGGAGCGATTACCAAACGGTGCGGGGCGAAGTCGAAAGCGAATACGCGCATCTGATTGATTATCACGTCGTCCCTCTTTACCCACGTGTGGCAGAAATCTTTGGCACGAGCAAACCCTTCAACGTGCTGCTCAGACCGGACAACTACATTGGATTCCTTTCTCAAGAAACTTCGTCGAGGCGGTTAAGAGATTATCAAAACGAGGTCATCCGCAGAAGTTGAGCCGCGGAGATGAAAATAGAAGAAGTCTTAATTGTCGGCGGCGGTATTGGCGGCTTGACTCTCGCCTTGGCATTGCGGCGGGCGAACATTCCGTGTGCAGTTTTTGAACGCGCACCGGAGTTGAAGGAAGTTGGCGCAGGGATAGGTGTGTGGACGAACGCCGTCAAAGTGCTTGACCGTCTGGGCGTCGGGGCGCGCCTGCGCGAAACGGGCGCGCCAGTGCACATAGGCGAGATGTGTTCCGCCAAAGGGCAAGTTCTTTCACGCACGAATCTCGACCAGCTTGTGCGCGAAGCGGGTGCGGCTTGCTACGTTGTGCATCGCGCCGAACTGCATGCGGCTCTGGCGGAACAACTTCCTGAAGGCGCAATCAAGACGAATCATGAATGCGTCGCGGTTGAAGAAGACGAAGCGGGAGTGACGATTCACTTTGCCGACGGGACGAGCGCGAAAGGAACGCTCGTCGTCGGCGCGGACGGGATCAACTCAATCGTGCGGGCGCATCTCTGGGGACCATCGAAACCGCGCTATGCAGGACAAACCTGTTTTCGCGGCGTGGTCAAGATGAAAGCCGACGATGGTGTGGTGCGGGAAATTCACGGCGCGGGCAGGCGCTTCGGGATTTGCCCTTTGAGCAGAGACAGAATTTATTGGTACGCGGCTCTCAACGCGCCGGAAGGAAAGATGGTTGACTTTGACGAACGACAGCGATTCTTGCTCGAAGAGTTCAAAGACTGGACGTGGCAAGTTCCAAAGATCATTGCCGCCACCCCGACCGAAACGATTCTGCAAAACGATTTGGTTGACCGCGTGCCGATTACCCGTTGGAGCAAAGGAGCGATCACTCTGCTTGGAGATGCGGCGCATCCGACCACGCCGAATCTCGGACAGGGCGCGTGTCTGGCAATCGAGGACGCGATGATTCTGACTCGTCATTTGGTCGAGTACACAAACGTGGCCGAAGCTTTGCAAAGCTACGAGCGGGCGCGGGGCAAACGCACGGCGGCAATCGTCAAACAGTCTTGGACTTTCGGAGCGTTGGCGAGGTGGGAAAATCCGTTTGCCGTTCACCTGCGCGAGTTGCTTGTTCGGGCGACACCCCAATTCTTGGTGCAACAAACCATGCGGAAGCAAATCGGCTTTGATGCCGGCAATTTGTCATGAGGTGAAATCCGCCATGACTCGCATGTTAGGCATTCTGGTCGCGGTGACGTTCGGAGTGTTGAGCCTGTTTCATTGGTATTGGGCGTTGGGCGGGAGATTTGGCAGCGGCGCAACCGTGCCTACCGTCGGGGAAACGCGAGCCTTCAATCCGTCACCTCTCGGAACTGTTCTGGTCGCCACAGCACTGCTTCTTGCGATGCTGATCATACTTGGACAGCTTGGTCTGCTCGGAGAGGCAATTCCAAAATGGATGTTCCGTTGGGGAACCTGCGGCATTGCTTTAGTTTTTCTGCTCAGGGCGGTCGGAGAGTTCAGGCTGATCGGATTCTTCAAGCGGGCGAGCGACACCCCATTTGCTTATTGGGACACATGGCTATTTTCTCCGTTGTGTCTTGTGATTGCTGTCATAGCTTTTGCGCTCGTTTACACCGAAACTTAAAGGCAAGAAAATGATTTTTCTGCTCATCGCTTTGTTCGGCTAAAGAATACCAAACGGTCTCTTTTTGTATTGGTTGTTATACGAGGCGGACGTGTCCCTGCCGCTACAATTATGCTCACCTCACTCGACGATAATCGGCAGATCGGCTATGACTTCGTTGCCGGCCAAATCAGCCGCGAAGATGCGGAGGACGTATTCGCCCGGTTGGAGTTTCGATGCCTCCCAACGATCTTCCCGGCTCTCGCCGTCGCGGACGATGTTGCTCACTTCATAGAGAAAGCGCGTGGCGGCGCTGCCATAGACGGTGATACCGCTCTCGTCGGCGTAGGCGATCTTGACCGCTTGCTCGTCCGGCGGCAGGCGGTCAAAGATGATGTTGACGCGCGGCTCTGTAAAACCGGGAGCCGGTGTGCCGTCTGGTCGGAGAATTTGATAACCGAGTTTGTACAAGCCCAAGCGACGGCGCGCGCTGTTACCGTCAACTTGATCGTAAGCATCGACGACGATCCGCACGTCACCGCTGACGATCAATTTACCTTCCTTCTTTTTCGTGAAGCGTTCGCCCGCCGGGTTAAAGAGATGAATGCCGTCGCGTTCGATCTTCGGCGCGACCGTGTCGCTGAATCCGTTGAAAGGTAAGACGAGGGGGTTTATTTCTGCGCCGGGCGGGCCGAAGTTGAGATGGATGTGATACATCCGATTGAGCGTGCCGAGCGGATCGCCGACGCGGAAACGCGCGCCGCGCTTGAGCCGCACGCGCACGATCTGTCCCTTGTCGTCGCGGACGTGGATGAACTGCGAGCCGTCTAAAGGTTGATCCTTAGCGTCGCGCCCGACGTGCAGGTGAATATAAGAGAAGAGTCCGACGCGCAGCCCTTCGTTTAGTTCGCCGAAGCCCCAATTACAAATCGGACTCGTGATCTTCTCTTCGTGAACAGCCCGCGCTGTCGCGCCGTAAGGGCCTTGAATGTCGATGCCGCTGTGCAAATGGTGTCGGCTCTCGCCATCGTAACTGCCGCGCACTTCGCCCAGAGTAGCGACCATTTCATGCCGTTGCCCCTGCGGATCGAGCGGCCACGGGAACTCCGTCGGAGCGCCGATTAGCTCTGGGGATAAGCGAGGCACACTGATGCCATTGAGCGGAGTCGCCGCTACTGCGCTTTCGGCGGGCGACACTTGACGGAGGAGATGATTAGCGCTGTCCGCAATGAAGAGCAGGCCGTCGTCGCCGACTGCGATGCCGGTGGGGTGATTGAATCTCGCGCCCCTCAGACCGTCGCCGTCCGCGAAGCCTGAGCCGATGCCGGAGAGGTGTCTCATCGTCCCGTCGGGTGTAATTTGTTTGACGCGCCCGCCCCTCGCTTCGGTCACATAAACAAAATTGTCGTGCGTGAGCGCTAACCCGATGGGAGATGAGAGCGTTGCCGAGACTGCGCCATCTTCGGTTTTCAGTTCGACGGTGCTGACTTGCCCGTTGCTCGCCAACTTGCGAATCCGGTGGTTGCCGGTGTCGGCGATGAACAGTTCCCCGTCCGGTGTCGCGGCTATCGCGCAAGGAGTGTCAAAGAGCGCGCCCGTTAAAACATCGCCGTCGCGGTAACCGGGTGTGCCGCCGCCGGCTAAAGTCTTCACCTGTCCATCTGCATTGATCGCACGAATGCTGTCGTTGTAGGTATCCGCGACGTAAACAATTCCCGCTTTGTCAACGGCGATTCCGATGGGGCCATTAAACTGCGCGGAGTTGGCGGGGCCGTCCCGATGTCCGGCGTTGCCGTCTCCTGCGATGGTCGTGACAACCCCTTCGGGCGTGATCTTGCGGATGCGGTTGTTGCCGGTATCGGCGACAAAGAGATTTCCGTCGTGGTCTGTTGCCAGAGCCGACGGACTGTTGAATGCTGCCGCGCCGCCCTGCCCGTCGGCGAAGCCCTCACGCCCACCGGCCAGCGTGACGACGACGCCCTCTTTCGTGATCCGACGAATGCTGTTGCTGTCGCCCGCGTCAGCAACGTACAGATTTCCCTCCCGATCAATGACGATGCCGAACGGATCGTGAAAGCGCGCTTGACGAGACGGGCCGTCACGCCCGCCGGGAACACCATCGCCCGCCAATGTCGTGACGACGGCACGCCAACCGGCAATCGTCGGCGGCAGTTTTCGTTCCGCCCGGCGATAGAGAACAAGCGCAAGGCCGCCGCACACGATCAACGCCGACAATACCGCGAGGGACCAACGTGTGATGGAATGTTGAGAGATGGAGAAGTTACCCCTTGTCTTTGCCGACATCAATGCACATCCGCTTAACTTTATCGTTTCAAATAAAACTCAGCCAACCATGGCTGCTGAACTTTGTACCATAAGATTCCGGCCGCAGCGGTAATGCTCGCTTTCGTTTGACGCCTCGCTTGGTAACTTTATAATTCACAAAGCATGTTTTCCTTAATCAACATCAATATCAGGCGCAAGTTTCTCAGCCGCGTTCCGCTGTGGTGCGCGCTAATCATTCTCCTTTGCTACTTCGCACAGGAAACGTTCGCTGTCGCGCATTGGTCCACTAAACTTGATGGGCGGGTGCGTTTTTATCAAACGACGGAATTGGGCGTGCTGGTCGTCGGCACGGAGAAGTCGCTGTATGGCGTGGACAGTGAGTCGGGCGAGGTGCTGTGGCGGCGCAAGAACACGCGCTTGGACGAGACGGATGTCGCGCCTGTTCCCGGCACAGACCTTTTGCTGTTGAGCTACGGAGGCGACAAAGAGACGCGGCTGGAAGTAGCTGATCTGGTAGCCGGGAACACTCTCTGGCGCAGCAACAAAGTGCGCGGCTCGGTGATGCAGATGGCGCTTGAGCCGGATGCTAATACGCTCGCCGTCGTCTTCGCGCGCGACGCACGCGGGCGGGCGCGTGAGAATTTCAAACGGCGACCTACTGTTCACTCCTTCGATCTCGGCGCGGGCAGAGAATTGTGGAAGTACGAACTTGAGAGCGAAGTTGAGATGATGCCCGTCGTGCGGGGCGACGGCGAAGATGCGGAAGTTTCTTACACGCTCGACAATTACCGCCCGCCGGTTTTTCTCGCCGGGCGGCTGTACCTCTTCTATGAGGGCGTGACCTCGCTCGACGCGCGCACCGGGAAAGAATTAGAGCGCGAGAAGTTTCGCGTCAACGAGGAAGGATTAGCGCTCACCGAAGCGAACCCGATTGCAGATGAGCGTTACCTTTACGTCTCTGGTCGCGGGCGCGTGCGCGCCATCTCGCGCGCGAGCGGCGAAGTGGCGTGGGAGGCGAAGGATTTAGGTCTGACGCCGGAGATGCTGTTGACGCGCGATACTCTCTACGTCCGCACGGGCGGGCAATTCACGCGCCTGCGTGATGGGGAGACGGTCGAGCGCGGCACTTACGGCGTCAGCGCGATTGATGTCGAGAACGGGAAAGTTCTCTGGCGTTACAAAGGAGCCGACAAAGGCATCACTAATATCGCCCTGCCCGATCCGGCGTCGCTCGCCATCGCCGACCGCGACGATCTCATCACGGTTGACGCGGCGACGGGCAAGCGTCGCGCGAAGATTTCTCATGGCATTGACCGCGCCGCATTTGTTTTATTGAACGAGCGCGGTGAAGCCGTCGTCGGAGGGACCAACGAAATCGCAGGCTTCGACATAACCGGCGGACGGGAGCGTTGGCGCGCGCGTCACAACCCGCCGGGACGCGGTATCCTTCGCACCGTCGCAGGGGTCGCCGCCCGAGCCGCCTCGCTTTACTTTCGTTACGGCGGAGCGGCAACGACCGCGTTTCGCGGCGCGCAATTGTTGGGGGCGGCGAGCAGCTTGCGCTGGTCCGGGCTGGCGGCGCACGCGACGTTGCCCAACCTGACGAGCCTCGCGGCCAACTCTGCGCGCGAGTATGCGCGCGAGCGTTTCTCATCTTTCGGCGTTTTGTCGCGCGTGCGCCAGCCGTCTAATTTATCCATGCCGCGAATGCCGCGCCCGTCAATTGACGTGGAAGAACGCTTGCTCGACCGCCTCGATCCCGGACGGCAGCTTGAGCGGCTCTCGCGCTTCCTCTGGCGTCGCCGCCAACTCGCGGCACTGCGCGGTGAGTGGATGTACTTTTACACAGACTTGAAAACGGCGAGCGGCGGGCGCGGACTCGCCGGAATCAACATCAACACCGGCACAGCGGAGCGCGCGATCCGCTTGAGCGACCCGGACGAACGATTTATCAGCGACGAAGCGACGGGACTCCTGTACGTCTCAAAGGATGACCGTCTGCTCGCCTATCCTTTGACAACAGTGACAAGATGAACTTGATAGATAGCAATGAGGCTTTCCACAATGCATGAGAGCGTTCTATGCATCCTGTCCATCTTGTTAATCCTATCTCATCCACTTGTATTTTGATTTAGTTGGTTCCCGAACACATGCGACTGCTGAAAAAAGTTTGAACCATCTGCTGCGATAGTGAGAAACTGAATTGCCCAGTCGGAAATGTAGTTTCAGGTAATTGGTATCCGGGCGGTTTTCGACATTTCCTGCCGTATCGGTCCTATCACGCTCGGCGCTTTACGATCAGCTTTGCGGGAGATCAGAGAGATGCAGACTAAACTTCCATTGGTACTCGATTTATCTGAAGTCGGCGCGGATGATGTCGCCCTCGTCGGTGGCAAGTGTTCCAGTCTGGGCGAGTTGTATCGCGCGCTCAAACCGCAGGGCGTTCGCGCGGTGGACGGATTCGCGACGACGAGCGAGGCTTACCGGTTGCTGCTTGACACGGACGAATTGCGCCAGCGTTTGCGCGAGTTGCTTGACGGACTCGATCACAGCGACGTGAAAGAGTTGAACCGCGTCGGGCGGGCGGCGCGGACGTTGATGCTCGATACACCGTTGCCGCCAGCCGTCAACGATGCGCTCCTCGATGCGTACCGGCAATTGTGCGAGCGGACGGCGCGGCCCATTTGCGAAGTCGCCGTGCGCTCATCGGCGACCGCCGAGGATTTGCCGGACGCTTCCTTCGCCGGGCAGCAGGACACGATGCTGAATGTGCGCGGCGAGGAGCGTTTGATCGAATCGTGCCATCGCTGCTACGCCTCTTTGTGGACGGATCGCGCGATCTCATATCGGGCGTCGCGCGGCTTTGATCACTTTGAAGTCGCGCTCTCAATCGGCGTGCAGCCAATGGTGCGTTCGGACTTGGCTTCGTCGGGAGTGATGTTCACGCTTGACACCGAGTCGGGCTTTCGTGATGCGGTGGTGATCAATGGCGCGTGGGGCTTGGGTGAAGCTATCGTGCAAGGGATGGCGACGCCGGACGAGTGGGTGGTCTTCAAGCCGACGCTCAGGCAGGGCGCGCGCTCGATTGTGAGCCGGCGATTGGGGACGAAAGAAGTAAAGATGGTTTACGGTTATGAAGAGCGTGGCACGCGCGTCTGCGAAGTGGTCGAGGCACAGCGCAATCGCTTCGCGCTTGATGATCACGAGGTTTTGCAATTGGCCCAGTGGGCTTGCTTGATCGAAGAGCATTACTCGGCGCGTGCGGGACATGATCAGCCGATGGACATCGAGTGGGCCAAAGACGGGCGCACCGGCGAACTCTTTATCTTGCAGGCGAGGCCGGAGACGGTTCATTCTACGAACCGCGAGAACTACATCGAGAATTACCGGCTCAACGGCGATCACGGCGCATCGCTGGTGACGGGCATCGCGGTCGGCGAGAAGATCGGGCAGGGCCGCGTCCACGTCTTGGCCGATCCGGATCACTTGGCGGAGTTTGCCGCCGGCGACGTGCTGGTGACTTCGATGACCGATCCGGCGTGGGAGCCGATCATGAAGCGCGCAGCCGCCATCGTGACGGATCGCGGCGGGCGCACGTGCCACAGCGCGATCATCAGTCGCGAGTTGGGGCTGCCTTGCATCGTCGGCACAGGCAATGCCACACAGAAGTTGCAGACCGGAATGGATGTCACCGCGTCGTGCGCGGAAGGCGCGCAGGGCAACATATATGAAGGACTCGTCGAGTTCAACGTCGAGCGGCACACGGTCAGCGCGGGCGAGCGGCCACGCACGCAAGTGATGATGAACGTCGGCGATCCGGATCACGCTTTCGCGTTGGCTTCTTTGCCGAACGATGGCGTCGGCTTGGCCCGTCTGGAATTTATCATCAACAATCACATCGGCATTCATCCGATGGCGCTGGTCAAATACCCGAACTTAGAACGTAAAGAGGACGTGCGCGAGATCGAGCGGAGAATCGGCGAGGAAGACCCGCGCGAATTTTTCATCCGCTGCTTGTCAGAGGGCGTCGGCAGGATCGCAGCGGCGTTTTATCCGAAGCCGGTGATTGTCCGCATGTCGGACTTCAAGTCGAATGAGTACGCGCGCTTGATCGGGGGACAACAGTTCGAGCCGCTTGAGGAAAATCCGATGCTCGGCTTTCGCGGCGCGTCGCGTTATTACGACGAGCGTTACCGCGAAGGCTTCCGGTTGGAATGTATCGCGCTCCGGCGCGTGCGCGAAGACATGGGACTCGTGAACGTCAAGGCGATGATTCCCTTCTGCCGGACGGTCGAAGAAGGCGAGAAAGTGATCGCGTTAATGCGCGAGTTCGGATTGCCGCAGGGCGAGAACAGTTTGGAGATTTACGCGATGTGCGAACTGCCCGCCAACGTCGTCTTCGCGGACGAGTTTCTGCGCGTCTTCGACGGCTATTCCATCGGCTCGAACGATCTGACGCAGCTCGCGCTCGGCCTCGACCGTGATTCCGAGATGGTGGCGCACCTCTTCGACGAACGCAACGGCGCAGTCGAGCGCATGGTCGCCCAAGCCATCGATGCTGCCCACCGCGCCGGCAAAAAGATCGGCATCTGCGGCCAAGCGCCTTCGGACTATCCAGAGTTCGCTCGCTTCCTCGTCGAGCGCGGCATCACTTCGATCTCGCTGAACCCGGACACAGTGATTCAAACGACCGCCACCATCGCCGAAGCCGAGGCGCAATGCTCAAGCCTGCTTCAGCCCCTAACAAACAGTGGCAACGGTACATCGACTGCAAGCAGTAGCGCATTGAAAATTGCCGGAGCCGGATTGATGAGTGATGGCGATGGCGGTTAGATTCTACGAGACAAAGCAATGGAAAAACGCATCTCATCAGCCCTGACCGAAACAGAAAAGAGAGCGCTTATTGCTGGGAGCGCGGGCATCCCTGCCCGCAAGCGTGCGAAGCACGCTAACTGCTGTTAGTTTTCACTCAACACGACGTGATCGCGCAAACATTATTCGCGCTGGCGCGCTCATTGCGGGCAAGGATGCGCGCGCTCCCAGCAAAGGGCAACGCTCAGAATCGTAACGAACGGTGAGCGCAACTATAAGCAGTTGATTCTTTATTTTCTTTCCGTACTGGCGCTTCTGTGCAGCGCCGTCGCTTTTCTTTTCACGGTCTGGATCATCCTGCCAGCGCCGCATTACCGTCTGTTTGAAGTCGCGGTCGCGGCCAGCGAGTGGAGTTTGTGGTTTGGGTTGCTGGCGTTGGCGGGAGTGTGTCTGACGCTACCCACGCTCTTCGCCAAAGGAGGGACGGCGGTGGCTTGGCTCGCCGTCGTTTGTGGAGTGGCGGCTATCGCGCTGTCATTGGTCCCCCCGTTGAGCGCGCTGCGTGTGGCGCGGGAGAATGATCTCGACTTATCGCTGCGGCAATACTTCTCCGGCGTGAACGCTGCAAAGTCCGAGGGTATTTCAAGACAAACGCGCACTTACGCCGCGCCCGGCGGACGCGCGTTAGACCTCGACGTTTATCGATCTGCGAACACAGTTGCGGCGAAACGGCCTGCCGTCGTCGTCGTGCATGGCGGCTCTTGGAGCGCGGGCGATAAGAGCGATTATCCGCGTTGGAATGAATGGCTGGCCGGACAGGGTTTCATCGTCTTTGACATTCAGTACCGGCTCGAGCAACCAAATTGGCAAACAGCAACGGGCGATGTGAAATGCGCCGTCGGTTGGGTCAAGCAACACTCCGGAGAGTTTGGCGTCGATGCCGGGAAGATCATTCTTTTCGGTCGTTCGGCGGGCGCGCATCTCGCGCTGTTGGCGGCCTATACCGTAAACAATCCAGAGTTGCCATCAAGCTGCGCCGCGAGCGTGACCAGCGTGCGCGCCGTCGTTTCATTTTATGGAGCGACTGATCTGCTATGGGGTTATGAACATCCGGCTAACGAGCGCGTGCTTGACGGCCCCGCCAAGATTCGCAATTTTCTCGGCGGCACGCCTGAAGAGGCACCTGAAAGATTTGAGTTGCTCTCGCCCGTGATGCACGTCAACGCCAACTCGCCGCCGACGTTACTATTTCACGGCGGGCGCGATCAATTAGTCCGGGATGAGCATACCGCGCGGCTCGCGCAGAAACTTCAAGCGGCGGGCGTGCCGCACCGCGCCGTGTCGTTGCCTTATGCCCAACATGCCTTCGACTACAATTTCGACGGCTGGGGATCGCAGATCGCGCGGCAAGTGATCCGCGACTTTTTCCGCCGCTACCTCGCTTGAAAGTGCTATCATTCGCGCGCGACATCGGCGACTGCCGGTCGTTCGTTCTCACACCCTAAATTGTTCGCTCAAGAGTGCAAATAATGGAAACCTACCAGCCGAATTATTCGCTAACGGCGGACACTGTGCTGCCGTCGTCTGCTTTCGCTTCGGGTCGCTTGCGGGCGCAACTGGCCGTCGTCATGCTCGGCGTGATGGTGGCCGTCGATCTCGTTTCCGTCGTCGTTAACTCGGCATTCGCGGGCCAGTTGATGGGCTTCGCCGATCAGTCCGCCGTTTATGAGCTCGGGGACGACGTTTCAGTTTCCGAGATACTGATCGCTATCTTCGGGCTGTTATACCTTTTAGTTTTTATCTTGACGGTAGTCGCGTTCCTGATGTGGCTGCACCGCGCTTACCGCAATCTGCGCGCGCTCACGACAGCGCCGCTTGAAGCCTCGCCCGGGTGGGCCGTCGGTTATTGGTTTATTCCTTTCGTCAATCTCGTCCGTCCTTACCAGATCGTGAAAGAAACATGGAGCAGAAGCGATCCGGCGCGGGACACCTCTGGCACGTTCCTCTCCAGCGAGCCGATGCGTTCGACGAGCTTGCTTGGCGTGTGGTGGGGTTTCTGGCTCCCTTACAATATTTTGGGCAACATTAGCGGGCGCTTGACATGGCGGGCGGAGACCGTCGGCGATTATCTGACGGCCACTTGGTTCGACATTGCGTCGAGCGTTTTCGGCATCGTTGCCGGCGCGTGCGCGATTTTGGTCGTGCGGCAGATTAACGAGATGCAAGAGACGAAAGCCCGGCGGCACGTCCCTGTCGGCCCGCCACCGCCACCGGCGAGTTTTACGGAGCCGGCTCTGTGATCCTTAATGGTCTGAGCGAATGAGTCTGAACGAGATGAGGCTTCTCCATTTAATTTTTGGTCTCCTCGTCATGATCGCTTTTTTGCTGACGGGCCAGTACATGGATATTTATCACGACCATCTGAACGGAATGCCTGACGGGTTGCGAATGTTGTATCGAACAAGGCATATCTTTATCTTGTTCGCGGGGCTGCTCAATCTCGGAATCGGAGCTTATTTCAGCTACCGGCAGCAACTCTGGCGCAGAATCTTACAGGCACTTGGCTCAGGCCTGATCGTAGTCGCCTCAGTATTATTCATCGCGGCTTTTTTCTATGAGCCGACGTTGAAAGATTTGTACACGCCGTTGAGTCATTGGGGGACATACACTATTTTGGCGGGGACATTACTTCACTTGTTCAGTGGATTGCGGCAGAGGAAGGCGACAGCAAACGTCGCCGTTTAGCAGCGCATCAAGACACTGACATTTAAGAGTCACTTTGATGGCGCGTCCCCTCCGACTGCACCGTTGAACCTTCTTTCCAAACATTTCACCATTCAGTTCACTTGCATAATTTCTTCAAGCGGCTTGCGCTCGATGTCCGGCACGCGCGCGCCCTCAGCCGGATACCCGACGGGGATTAAGACGAAAGGCTTCTCATTCTTGGGGCGGTTGAGTATCTCGCTCAAGAACTTCATCGGGCTGGGCGTGTGCGTGAGCGTGGCGAGTCCCGCCGTGTGCAGCGCGACGAGCAGGAGACCAACGGCGATGCCGACCGATTCGGAAGCATAATAAGTCGGCTCAGTCTCGCCGGTCTGTTCATCAATCAAGTAGTCGATGCGAAAGACGACGATCAGGTAAGGCGCGATCTCTAAAAATGGCTTATGCCAATCCGTGCCGAGCGGGGCCAACCGCCGCAGCCAACGCTCCGGCATTCGCCTGCCATAGCTGGCGCGCTCTTCCGCTTCCGCCGCCTCGCGGATGCGCCGCTTCACTTCCGCATCGCCAACGACGACGAAACGCCACGGCTGCATATTCGCGCCCGACGGCGCAGCGCCGGCAGTCTGAATCGCGCGCTCGATCAACTCGAAGGCAACTGGCTCGTCCGAAAAATCTCGCACCGTGCGGCGACGCTGCATCAACTCATAAAAGCTCCGGCTGCGTTCTCGTTGTTCTTCAGACGAGAGCCGCGTGAAATCGAGCGGAATGAACTTCGGCTCAGGAAAAATTGAGGCCATCTCATTTCACCCTGTTACAATCTTTCGTGTAAGAAAAACAAGATCAGCCACGAAGGACACGAAGAACACGAAGAGGAAATAATGACCGATAAATGCTGAATAGCCTGCTTCTCATTCATCATTTCGCATTCATCGCTCATTATTTTCTGCTCCGCGTTCTTCGTGTCCTTCGTGTCCTTCGTGGCTAATCCTTCTTCCTTCTCTCAAGCATAGTCAATAAGCGAGGTATCTCTGCCGGCAACTCGCGCGCGAGATAACCGAGTGGCCCAAACTTACGTGCCAACTCATCGCCGGCCCGCGCGTGCAAGTGGACGCCCCAGACGGCGGCTTGGAGCGGCGCGGCTCCGCGCGCGGCCAATCCCGCGATGAGGCCGGCGAGCATGTCGCCTGAACCGGAAGTCGCCAGCCCGACATTGCCGGCGCGGTTGCAGTAGATTTTACTGTGCGGCGCGGCGATCAAAGTCTCGCGCCCTTTCAAGACGACGACGGCGGCGAACTCTGCGAC